>OIXV01002524.1_pt1 | contig 14617 bp, 9 predicted proteins | sample 1587771 | NCBI WGS metagenome assembly OIXV01 (sample SAMEA3888893, study PRJEB22519) | human gut metagenome | biome: human gut; feature: human-associated habitat; material: faeces | place: Denmark | collected 2010
GAGGATCTCCATGCAGGCCTGCGGAGTACATGGCGGGAAGCCCTGTTTTGTTCCGGCGAATACGCCTACCATGGAACCGTCTGTGATACCATCTACATCTTTCTCCGGGGAGAGTGCTTTAATAACAGCTGCCTCATCGAGATGTTTCGGAAGCGGACGGAAAATCAGAACGCCATGGATAGAATCATCTTTGTTTACTTTATCGATGGTAGCCATCAGCTCTTCCTGGGTAACGTCTGCCGGGAGAAGGAATTTCTCGTATGCAACGCCTAAGGTCTCGCAGCGTTTTGTTGCTCCTCTTTCGTAGGAAAGGTCATCCTCTCTCTCGCCGACACGGATGATTCCGAGAGTCGGTTTTACTCCTTTTGCTTCCAGCTCTGCTACATTTGCTTTGATCTTCTCATTTTATGCTGCTGTTACTTCTTTTCCTAATAACTGTTTTGCCATTTTTTTATCCTCCGCTTTTCTTTTCGGTCAAAGAGAACTCCTTTTGCAACCCGCTTGCTGCCGGAAAGCTTCTCTGGCCGTTTGTTTTCAGGCTTTCAGTCTTCCCAGTACGTTCCGAAAAATCTCGTCTGCTTTTACGGTATAGACCGCAAGCATTTCATCGCATTTTCGATTCAGTTCTTCTGCATATTCCCGGTTTTTCATAGATTTCGTGTTGATATATACATTCAGGGAAGCACCCTCTAAGGCTGCTTTGCAGAATGCTGCGCCAACACCTGCGTCACTGATCGCAAGTGCAGAACCTTTTGCTGCAAATTCTACGATCAGGTCGATTGCTTCGCAGCATTTTTCCATAATTTCCATTGGAACAGAGCAGGCATCCTTCAGCACAATCTCCATGACTCTTGCTTTTTCTGCCTTCTCCTCCTCTGTCTCGCGCGGCATGCCGTATGCTTTGGAGAGCGGTTCGAACACTTCTGCATCGCGCTCGATCAGGTGAAGCAGTTCGTCCTGAAGCGTGGTTGCTTTCGCCATCAGCTCTTTCATTTCCTCTTCGACATCCGCATATTTCTTTTTACCTACTGTCAGCGCACCAACCATGTTGCCAAGCGCTGTGCCGACAGCGCCAACCAGTGCAGAAGCTCCGCCACCGCCCGGAACCGGTGCTTTGGAAGCCAATACTTCTACAAATTCATTGCATGGTACAGTTGAAAATCCCATTGCTTCTTTCCTCCGCTTATTTTTTATACAGCTGCCCGGCTAACCGGGCAGCCATATGGATTATTTATTAGAACAGACCAGTAATTTTTCCTGTCTCATCTACATCGATCTTCTCAGCAGCCGGCACTTTTGGCAGTCCAGGCATGGTCATGATCTCACCGGTCAGGGCTACGATGAAGCCTGCGCCTGCGGAAACTTTCAGGTTTCTTACGGTTACTTCAAAGTCTGTCGGTGCACCCAGTTTGGTCTGGTCATCGGTCAGGCTGTACTGTGTCTTAGCCACACAGATCGGGCAGTTGCCGAAGCCAAGAGCCTCTAACTGTTTTGCCTGTTTCTGAGCATTTGCTGTCAGAACGACACGTTTTCCACCGTATACTTTCTGTACGATCTGGTTCAGTTTGTCTTCGATAGAACCTTCCAGTTCGTAAGCGTATGTGAAGTCGTTTGGTTCCTCTACCAGACGGATCACTTCTTCTGCCAGTTTCAGGCCGCCTTCGCCACCTTTTGCCCATACTTCAGACAGGGCAACGTTAACGCCCAGCTCTTTACATTTTTCTTCAACCAGATCCAGTTCTGCTTTGGTATCGGTCGGGAATGCATTGATGGCAACTACGCATGGCAGTTTGTATACATTCTTGATGTTGCTTACATGTTTTAACAGGTTTGGCATACCTTTTTCCAGAGCTTCCAGGTTTTCTGCATTCAGCTCGGCTTTCGGAACACCGCCGTTGTATTTCAGGGCACGTACAGTTGCTACGATAACTACTGCATCCGGTTTCAGTCCTGCCATACGGCACTTGATATCCAGGAACTTCTCAGCACCCAGGTCAGCACCGAATCCTGCTTCTGTGATCGCATAGTCAGCCAGTTTCAGAGCCATCTTGGTTGCTGTTACGGAGTTACATCCGTGTGCGATGTTGGCGAATGGTCCGCCGTGTACGATAGCCGGTACACCTTCCAGTGTCTGTACCAGGTTTGGTTTCAGGGCATCTTTCAACAGAGCGGTCATGGCACCTTCTGCATGCAGGTCGTGTGCAGTTACCGGCTTCTGTTCTGCCACTTTACCGTATGTATATCCAATGATGATACGTCCCAGACGTTCTTTCAGGTCGTTGATATCGCTTGCCAGACACAGAACTGCCATGATCTCAGATGCTACTGTGATATCGTAGCCGTCTTCTCTCGGCATACCGTTGGTTTTTCCGCCAAGTCCGTCCACTACATTACGCAGCTGACGGTCGTTCATGTCAACACAACGTTTCCATGTGATCTTTCTCGGGTCGATGTTCAGAGCATTGCCCTGGAAGATATGGTTATCGATCATGGCTGCCAGCAGGTTGTTGGCTGCACCGATGGCATGGAAGTCACCGGTAAAGTGCAGGTTGATGTCTTCCATCGGAACTACCTGTGCATATCCGCCGCCGGCTGCTCCACCTTTTACACCGAAAACCGGTCCCAAGGATGGCTCTCTTAAAGCAACCATAACGTTCTTACCCATTCTCTGCATACCGTCTGCCAGACCTACAGTTGTTGTAGTCTTTCCTTCACCGGCCGGTGTCGGGTTGATAGCGGTAACCAGAATCAGTTTACCATCTTTTTTATCAGATTCTTTCAGCAGATTGTAGTCGATCTTTGCTTTGTACTTTCCGTACTGTTCCAGATATTTGTCATCAATACCTGCTTTTGCTGCGATCTCGGTGATCGGTTTCATTTCGCATTCCTGTGCGATTTCAATGTCTGTTTTGTATCCCATAGTTATTTCTCCTTTCTTCTGACCGGACGTCTGCCCCCGAAACGGAACAAAAAGTGAAGAATGCATCTGTTCCGTAAATAAAAAAACGCAGCAAATGTAATCATGTTCTACATTGCTGCCCAGACGGTCGGCCGATATGAATCCTGGTTTCCTGTGGTTCCTCCACATATCCGTCAGTAGCCAGGATCTTCTTTTTCAGACTTCTTTTAAAGAATAGCATAAATTAGCAAAAAAGTCAAGAATTACGAGGAAAAAACAATCTCTTTTTGTGGATTTTCACTTGATATTTATGAGGAAGAAAGTTATACTTAAACGGTAACATAATTGTTACTGTTCACTGATACTATTTTGCGAGGCGTTTTTCGTGAGCGAAGGTCACAGAAAACCCGAGACATATCTCACGAATTTATGCGATTAGTATGAATTCTGTGCATCGCAAAGTGTGTAATGGTGAGATACCTTGAAAAACAAACGTGATCACTATTAATAAAGAAGAAAGCCGGTGATATTTGTGGAACAGGCAATCAGGGAGGAGATATTTTCCGGATTCTGCAGGACGTATAATCAGGCACAGACAGTGACCTGTGAGTTCACAGAGACGGAAGAAGGACTCGAACTGACCGAAGTGGACTGTGGATATAGACGGTGCATCCATCGGGGCAGCTGTGAAGTGGCCAGGCAGATCCGTCAGATGGAAGAGGATCACAAAAAGGAGTAAAGGGGAAACAAATGGTAAAACTGAATAAGAAAATCAGGAGATATCTGGCTCTGGTTCTATGCCTCAGTATCTTGCTTGTACCTGTAGAGGGTTATGCGGCGAAGAATAATCAGAGCACAAACCAGCGGGTGAGAACCACAACGACAGCAGCAGGCTGGGTGTCCAGCGGCGGCCGATGGTGGTATCGAAATGCAGATGGGAGTTATCCGAAGAGTACCTGGAAACTGATCAACGGTTCATGGTATTACTTTGAATCAGATGGCTGGATGGCGACTGGCTGGAAAAAACTGGGCGGCGAATGGTATTATCTTACATCCAGTGGAGCGATGGCTACCGGATGGGTGAAACTGAATGGGAAATATTATTTCATGAACGGTTCCGGTGTGATGCAGCATGATACCTGGGTGGATAATGGTGCCTACTATGTGAACAGCGATGGTGTCTGGGTGGAAGGAAAGACTTCCCAGAACAGAGCAGAAAGCAGTCGGACAGATTCCACAGCAGGCTGGGTGTCCGGTGGCGGCCGATGGTGGTATCGGGAAGCAGATGGTTCCTATCCGAGAAACAGCTGGAAAGTAATCAATGGTTCCTGGTATTATTTTGACGGCAGTGGCTGGATGGTAACCGGCTGGCTAAAACGCGCAAGCGGCTGGTATTATCTGGAACCGGGCAACGGTAACATGGTAACCGGCTGGAGAAAAATCGGCGGAACCTGGTATTATCTGAATCCGGGAAATGGCGATATGGCGCAGGGCTGGAAAAAGATTGGGAATGTCTGGTATTATCTGAATCCGGGAAATGGTGGCATGGCAACGGGCTGGAGAAAAATCGGAAGTACCTGGTATTATCTGAATCCGGGAAATGGCGATATGGCAACGGGCTGGACAACCATTGGAGGAACCCGATATTACATGAATCAGGATGGAGCCATGGTAGAAGGCTGGTCACAGCAAAATGGAACCTGGTATTACCTGAAACCGGGCAGCGGAAACATCGCGACCGGATGGTTAAAACTGGGTGTAACCTGGTATTATCTGGCGAGTGACGGAAAGATGCTGACAGGTTTCCAGAACATCGGCGGATCCAAGTATTATCTGAATACAGGCAGTGGAGCCATGGCAGTAGGCTGGCTGCAACTGGGCAGTGACTGGTATTATATGAACGGCAGCGGTGCCATGCTGACAGGCTGGCAGAAAATCGGAAGTACCTGGTATTATCTGAATCCGACGACCGGTAAGATGGCAACAGGCTGGACAACCGTTGGTGGAAGTAAATATTATATGAACGGCAGCGGTGCCATGCTGACGGACTGGCAGAATATTGACGGTTCAGAGTATTATTTTTACAGCAGTGGAGCCATGGCGGTAAGTACAGTCATCGGCGGTGTTGAAATCGGAGCAGATGGAAAAGCATCGAGAACAGAAAGTCAGGCGATGGGGACTCTGACCAAGTTTTTGAAAACAATGATTCAGCCGGTAGGTAACACCCTGTATGTATGGGGTGGCGGTCATGACGCCTGGACAGACGGAGACGGACTGCGTATCGGTATGAACCCGAAGTGGAAACAGTTCTATAACCAGCAGGGAGCTTCGTATAATTATACGAAACATCGATATGAGTATCAGAATGGTCTGGACTGTTCCGGTCTGGTCAGCTGGGCTGTCTATAATACATATAATACGAAATCAAATCAGAAAGAAACGGCATACAGTTCAACATCTACCGGATTCCCGGCTTATCTGACCAACAAAGGTTTTGGATCGCACGGAAAAGTTTCCGGTGGAACATTTACACCTGGTGACGTGGTAAGTATGACCGGTCATGTGTGGGTTGTTCTTGGCATGTGTTCGGATGGAAGTCTGGTGATCGTTCATGCGACACCACCGGTAGTTCAGATCAGCGGTACGGTCAATACAGCAGGAAGCACGAACAGTGAGGCTGTAAAACTGGCAAAGGCATATATGAAGAAATATTATTCAGATGCAGCCGGCAAATATAATCTGTGTATCGCAAGTAAAGCATATGTGAATAACGTAGACCGTTTCCATTGGTCCTCCAGCAGTATGAGAGATCCGGATGGACTGCGTAATATGACGGCAGCACAGGTACTTGAAAAATTGATTGGACCGCAATAAGAAAAATGCAAAGAAAGGCTGTCGGGAAATAGACAGTTCTAAGTTTGGGAGGGTGTGACTCATACCGAGGCACACCCTCCCAAACTTTTTATCATACAAAGAAAAAAGATGACTGACGACAACCATCTTTCTCTCCATTTATAATGTAGCTCTGCTAACAACTAATTATTAACGACCTTTTTTGAATTAGGGAAACAGTAAATTAACTTTAGTTTCTATGATTTGAGATGAGTTTAGCATTGAGGGGTTGCAGGAAAAATGGTTTTGTGTTAATATGTTAAGGAATGTAAAGAGAATATTTCGTAAATATTACAAGAATATATAACACAATGCAAAACAATAAAAGGAGAAATGTATGAAAAAAAGAATCCTTTGTTTAACATTAGGATTAATGCTGACAATTTCACAGGCAGTACCTGCCGGTGCTGCATCCAGAAAAGATCAGTTAAAACAGGATAAGGCAGCAGCACAGAGTCAGCTTGCAGCACAGGAGTCTAAAATCAATAATCTGGAAGACCAGAAACAGACACTTTCTGCTGAGATCGATCAGCTGGATTCTGATCTGGTAAATATTATGGTTGAGATTGAGATTCTGGATGGTGAGTTATCCGATAAAGAAGCGCAGATCGAGCAGACCAAAGCAGATCTGGCAGTGGCAGAAGAAAATAAACAGAAACAGTATGAAGCCATGAAGAAGAGAATCCAGTATCTGTATGAAAAGGGTGGAGATGATGCATGGGCACAGATGCTGTTCCAGGCATCGGACTTTACCAGTCTTCTGAACCAGGCAGAATATGTACAGCAGATGTATGACAGTGACAGAAACAGTCTGGAAGAGTTCAAAGAGACTGTACAGCAGGTAAAAGACCTTGGGGATCAGCTGGACAGTGAGAAAGCAGAACTGGAAGAGATGAACCAGGAGTATCAGAATCGTCAGGCGAGTATGCAGACCCAGCTGGAAGAAAAGAAAGCAACTTCCAGTGATTATGATGCACAGATCGCACAGGCGCAGAACCAGGCTGCACAGTACACGGAACTGATTCGTCAGCAGAATGCTGAGATCCGGAAAATTGAAGAAGAAGAGAAAAAAGCAGCGGAAGAGGCAGCAAGAAAAGCGGCCGAGGAAGCAGCTAAGAAGGCAGCAGCAGAAGAAGCTGCAAAGAAAGCACAGGAAGAAGCAAACAAAAAAGCAGCAGATGAGGCAGCAAAGAAAGCAGCAGAAGCAAGCAAGAAATCTTCCTCCGCTTCCGGCAGTAATACAGGTTCCGGTTCTTCAACGAGCAATAAATCTAATAGCAATACAAGCAGCAACAATACAGGCAGCAGCTCAAGTGCAACAACATCCAAGAACAACGGAAGCTCTTCTTCCAGTTCATCAGGAAGCTCAGGCAGTAGCGTATCATATAACCCGACAGGACAGTCCGTTGTTAATTACGCATGCCAGTTTGTTGGCAATCCTTATGTATGGGGTGGTACAAGCCTGACAAACGGTGCTGACTGTTCCGGATTTATCATGAGTGTATATGCAAAGTTTGGTGTATCCCTTCCGCATTCCTCCGGAGCAATGGCAGGTTGTGGTCGTGGAGTTTCCTACTCTGAGGCAATGCCTGGAGATATTATCTGCTACGCAGGTCATGTAGCGATCTACATGGGCGGTGGACAGATTGTACATGCAAGTAACGCAAAAGACGGTATTAAGATCAGCGGAAACGCTGCGTACAGGCCGATCGTTGCAGTTCGTCGTGTGCTGTAATCAGAACAATAGTAACAATTATGAGAGTCATATCTGAAAAAGATATGGCTCTTTTTTTGTTCAATAATCTATTCCGCTTTAACGTGGCATTTTATTGTAGTTCCGAATTTGACAAAATAAATGATGGAATCAACACAAAAGAACGAGCCGATAAAAAAACGAATCGTTATAATTAGAAGAAAAGAGACTGAGACAGTCTGTATGCAGACGGAACAGGCTACATTGCCGGAAGGAGGTAGATAATGAAGAATCGAAAAAAACAGCTTATGAAGATCGGAGCTGTCATAGCGGTGATTGCAGTTGCAGGAATTGCCGGCGGAGTCGGCATATACAAGTGTGCCAATCGATTCGATCTGACTGTAGCCGGGGATCCAATCAGTAAAGAAGAGTATGTGAACTGCATGAATTCTGTGGAATACGACACAAAGATGCAGATCCAACAAGATTATGATGCCGTATACGGAACAGATTTCTGGGAAAAGCAATACGACGGACAATACGGCTATGAGATCCTCACCCGGAATACAGTAGAACAGTTAAAATACATCCATGCAGTATATGATCTTGCCGAAGAAAACGGAGATGTAGCAGACAGCAGCTATGAGGCTCTGGAAAAACGCTGGAAGGATGGTAATGCAGAGAGAGGCGAGAAAGTAAAAAAAGGCGAAGTGATCTACGGACTGAAAGAGTATACCTTTCAGCTGTATCTGGACTATGAGCTCAGTACTCTGAAAGAAAAATACTGTAACGATACATCCCGGGAGGGAATGCAACTGACGGAAGACGAGGTTCTTCAGCACTACCAGAGTCGCGACTGGATATTTGGAGGCAGCGAAGAAAACGCTGACCTGGAAACAGCAAGAATAGCAGTCGAAAGAGAACTGCGTGAACAAAAATACGACGATATGATCACGCAGCATGAAACCGATTCTCAGGTGGAAGGAAACATGAAAGATGTGAACCGGTACACCTTGAAGAATATACAATAACGGAAGGAGAAAAGGTATGAAGAAAAGATGGATGAGCGGTACGTTAGCACTTCTGCTTGCAGGAACAACAGTCGCATCAATGATGCCGGCAGTATCTGTTAAGGCTGAGGGAAATACCGCAACCGGAACAACATATTATGTTGATTCCAATGGGGGAAATGATAGCAATGAAGGAACATCAGAAGGCAAGGCGTTCCAGACACTTGAAAAAGTAAATACACTTGATCTTGAGCCGGGAGATACCGTTCTTTTGAAAAGAGGATCTGTATTTGAGGATCAGGCTCTTAAGTTTACAAAAGAAGATAGCGGTACTGCAGAAGCACCGGTAAGAATATCTGCTTATGGCGAGGGAAACAGACCACAGATCAATACAAACGGTCATGGAAAGTGGGATCTGAATTATGGTACTCCGCTGGATAACCAGAACCATAAATGGAAAGGTACTGTATCTTCCAGTATTTTAATTGAAGATGCTGAATACCTTGAAATCGAAGGTCTTGAGCTGACAAACAACAGAAACAGTGCAACCGATACCGAAAAAGATAAAGCGTATAATGATGCATACGCAATGGATCGAACCGGTGTTGCCGGAGTTGCAAAAGACAATGGAACTGTAGATCATATCGTATTAAATGATCTTTATATTCATAACGTAACAGGTAACGTTTATAACAAACACATGACAAATGGTGGTATCTATTTCATCGTTGCAAAACCAACGAATGAAGGCGAAACCGGAATCGCAAGATACAATGATATCCAGATTAGAAACTGTTCTCTGGATACTGTAAACCGTTGGGGAATTGCAGTCGGATATACATATCAGTGGAGACAGTTCACAACAGGTGCATTATCAGATGCAACAATGGCAAAATATGCTTCATCTAATGTTGTGATCGAGAACAACTATCTGAATCATGTAGGTGGAGATGCCATCACAACCATGTATCTGGACAGACCACTGGTTCAGTATAATGTGTCAGAGAACGCGGCAGAGCAGATCAATTACAAAGACTATTCAAAGAATCAGCCAAGTCTGAATGAAAATGGTGATGTAAACGGTACACAGAACGTTGGAGCAGGACGTGTGGCAGCAGGTATCTGGCCATGGAAATGTAAAAATGCAATCTTCCAGTACAATGAGTGCTTCAGAACATTAAATGCTTCCAATGGTAATGGCGACGGACAGCCTTGGGATGCTGACTATGGTGATGGAACAAACTATCAGTACAATTACAGTCATGGCAATACAGCAAGTACCATCATGTTCTGTGGTCCGGAGTCCATCAACAATACATTCCGCTACAATATCAGTCAGTATGAAGATATGGGACCTCTGGATCCGGCCGGAAACACTGGAAACTGCCAGGTTTATAACAATACATTCTTTATCAAAGAAGGTCTTGATACAATCTGGAGTACAGTTCACCGGAATAATGGTCCGGTAGATATGGAAAATAATATTTTCTATTTTGCAAGTAAAACACCAGTTAAAGTAAGAGATTGGAATCCTGAAAATGCAGGGAATAAGACTTACAGCAATAATTTATATTACAATATAACGAACCTTCCGAACGATGCAGCTGCTGTAAAAGTAGACGCAAACACAAACACAAAAGTACTTGTTGATCCAGGTTCCGGTCCGAGTGCAGTAGCAGAAGACAATAGTGCAAGAAGACATGAAGATCCAACCGCTACAACAGTATTTGATGGATACAAACTTGCAGCAAACTCTCCGGCAATCAACGCTGGTAAAGTCGTAGTCGACAGAAACGGTTATACCATTGATCACGACTTCTTCGGTCACAAGATCACAGCAGTACCGGAGATCGGAGCAGCGGAAAGTGATGCAGTAGCAGCACTTGTACTGAGATCCAATGTGTATACTGTTTCCGGAACAAACGTAAGTGACCTTCCGAAAAATACAACAGTAGAAGACTTCCTTAAAAACGTTATCATCGATGCAGGTGTTACCGTTACGATCAAAGAGGGTGAGAAGGAACTTACTGCAACAGATATCGTAAAAGGAGGAGCAACAATCACCCTTTCTTACGAAGGAATGAAAAGTGTAACTTATACAGTTGTTGCAAGTTCGGATAAAGAATTAAAAGATTGTTACTATGAAGTAAAAGGAACAACCATGAGCGTTCCTTATACAGACAAAAATCCGGCTACCGTAAAAGAAGTGAAAGCAAATATCACAGTAGCAGACACAGCAACGGTTTCTGTATTAAACGGTGCAAACGAACTGGCAGATACAGATAACGTAACAGCAGGAATGATTCTTCGTATCGCTGCTGAAAACGGAGATACAAACGATTATATAATCGCTCAGAAAAATACATATAACTGGACTTTAGATTATATAAATGGACAGCAGGGAAATGTCTGGTTCGGCCAGATAAAGGACGGATCCGGTGACTGGGCGAATATGACAGCAGTCGATAAAGATGGATGGCCAAACTGGGCTACTCATACATATTATGGTCCTGGTATTGATGCACCACAGGGAACAATTACAACAACAAATCCATCTGTTCACGGTTTACTTTCTGCACCGCCAAGCACAGATATCTCTACTGCAATGGCATATCGAGTACCGAAGAGCGGAACCGTTACGTTCAATGTAAAAGATGACGAGCCATATCTTCGTCAACCTGGAAATACAAGAGGAACTGTTACCTTAGGTCTCTTTGTGAATGGCACAGAGAAGAAGAGTGTAACGCTTGTAAATAGTAAAGAGAAAGTGGGAGAGTGGGAAAAACCGGTAGAGCTTGAAGTAACTCAGGGTGACATCATCCGTGTAGTAGCAAAATGTAACGAAAACCCAACCAAACCATCTGCTCATATTACACCGATTATTACTTACGTAGATAAAGCTGCAGCAGATACAGAAGCACCGACAGCACCAACAGAGGTAACAGCAACAGATATTACAACAACAACAGCAAAAGTTACCTGGACAGCATCTACAGATAATGTAGGCGTGGCAGGATACAATGTATACGTAAATGATTCTGAAACTCCTGTAAACGGCGAGACACTTGTAACAGGAACAGAATATGCACTGGAAAGTCTTACAGCAGGAACAGAATATAAAGTAACTGTAAAAGCAGTTGATGCAGCCGGTAATGTTTCAGAAGGAGCTGTATATACATTTACAACAAAAAATGCGGCAGATACAGAAGCACCATCAGCACCGACAAATGTAGTAGTAACAGATGTTACAACAACAACAGCAAAAGTTACCTGGAGCGAAGCAACAGACAATGTAGGAGTAGTTGGATATAACGTATACTTAAATGAAGCAAAAGTAAATGAAACACTTATAACAACTACCGAATATGATTTAACTGCTCTTACAGAAGAGACAAATTATTCAGTAAAAGTAACTGCGGTGGATGCAGCAGAAAATGAATCGGGGAGATCTGAAGCAGCTACATTTACAACACCAAAAACACAGGATACCGAAGCACCATCTGTACCGGCAGGTGTAACAGCATCAGACGTGACACAGACAGGAGCAAAGATTACCTGGACAGCAGCTACAGATAATGTAGGAGTAGCCGGATATAACGTATATCTGGGTGAATCCAGAGTAAACACTTCCCCTGTAACGGTTACAGAATATGAACTGTCCGGACTTACAGCAAATACAGAATATACAGTAACAGTAAGTGCGGTGGATGCAGCAGGAAACGAATCCGCAAGATCTGATGCAGCTACATTTACAACATTAGAGGCGGAAGAAGAGAAAGATAATGAAGCACCATCTGTACCGGCAGGTGTAACAGCATCAGATGTGACACAGACAGGAGCAAAGATTACCTGGACAGCATCTGCAGATAATGTAGGAGTAGCCGGATATAATGTATATGTAGATGAAACAAAAGTAAATACGGACAAGCTGGTGGAAGGTTTGGAACTTGAACTGACAGGCCTTACTCCGGAGACAGAATACACAGTAACCGTAAGTGCAGTGGATGCAGCTGGAAATGAATCAGGAAGATCTGCAGCCTTCACATTTACAACACTTAAAAACGAGGAACCTGCCCCGGAAAAACCATCCGCTCCTACTAATGTAAAAGTATCTGAAATTACTCATACCACAGCAATCGTTACCTGGGAACCGGCTGCAGAAAGAGCGATGGCACCTGGATACAATGTATATCTGGATGATAAAAAACAGAATGAATTGCCTATAGAAGGAACAGAGTACAAGTTGACTGGCCTTAAGGTAGGAACCAGATACAATGTAGCCGTAACAGTAGTAGATGTAGATGGAATAGAATCTGACAGAACAGAAGAAGTAGAAGATACATTTATAACAAAGGCAGATAAAGAAAAACTGCAGGAAACCGCAAAAGATGTAGACAAAGTTCTGGAAAACAAAGGAAACTATACAGAGGAATCTCTGAAAAATCTGGAGGAAATCTACAAGAAGTATCAGGAAGTACTGAATGGTGACAATGTAACTCAGGAAGAGGTAGAAAAAGCAAATGCCGAAATCAAAAAAGCTTTCGATGAACTGAAAGCAAAAGACGATGACAAGAGGGATGACGGCAAAAAAGACGACGGAAAACAGGATGATGGAAAGAAGGAAGATCCCAAGAAGGATCCGACTCCTACTCCGGGACCTGCAACACCAACCCCAACTACAACACCAACCCCGAGTACTACACCACAGTCAGGCGCAAAACCTGCAGCACCTTCCGGCAATACCAACACAGGAAGAACAAATGCAGGTGGAGCAACCACAGGAAGCACATCTACAACCAGAGTCGCAAAAACAGGCGATACAGCCAATACAGCAGCCTGGTTATTTACCCTGGCAGCATCTGCGGTTGCAGGAACTGTTATTGTAAAACGTAAAAGAGAGGATTAAGCAGGCATTAACCGATCGTTTCGGATGCAGAACTCAGATTTGCATCCGAACGGTTTTGGATTATTTGGCAAATAGAAAATAGATGGAGTAAACATGTTTGCATTGATAATTATTTTAATAACCATGATATTTTTGGCTTGTGCTTTTGGGGCTTTCTGTTTGTGTAAAGAATCCATAAACTGGAGAAGCGAACAGATGGGGTATGATCTGGAAGAGAGTCTGCAGAAAAAGAATACCTGTATGTTAGAAATAGAACATACTGGCAGCAAAGCGTAAAAATAACGCCACCGGATATCCGGTGGCGTTATTTTTTAGATGGCCTTCCTGTACTGGGAGGGTGTCTCATTGATGATACTCATAAACACCTTCGAGTAGTGCTGGGAGTCTGTAAATCCGACTTGCAGAGCAATCTCCGTCAGTGTCAGATCAGTAGTCTGCATTAGTCGGATGGATCGGTTGATGCGGTAGATATTAATATAGTTTGATAGTGTAACTCCCATATAGCTCTTGAACAGCTTACTCAGATAGCGGACTGAGATCTGTAATTGCCGGGCAATATCTTCCTGCAGGATTTTGGTGTTAAAATGTTCGTGAATATAATTCAGTGCATAGGCTACATAACTATTTTTCAGCTGTGGGTCTGTGTATTCGTGCACCGGATTCGTATGATCCAGAATATAAAGCATCAGATTCATCATGGAAACATTAAGATTGGCAGCTGTAAACAGACTTTCACAAGAAGCATTCAGGTCAATAAGCTTCTGAATATGACCATCTATCACAGTATCCGATCTGAGCCTGTAATAAAAATGCGAAGAAAACAGGATAGCATGAAGCAAGGTAATCGGGACAATCCCATCATCTTCAAGCACAACAGTGGAAAACATATCAGGGTCATAATGAATATGCTGGAATTCGCAGTCTGAAGTATCATTCAGATAGAAAGAGTGTACAACATCCGGAAGGATCATAATAAAATCACCTTCGGTGCAATGAATGGTCTCCGATTGGATATCCATATAGCATTCCCCGGAAAGTATCCGATAGATCTCGATACTTGTATGCATGTGCCGAATAAAACGATACCCTGCCTTTCGATATTCTACAACCGCTCCGGTTAAAATAGAATCCGATAGTGTGATCTGGGCGGAGACTTCAGTATTCCGCCGTGCGGAAGAAGAAACGGACTGAGCCGGATGTGTAGCCGGTATATGTAC
>OIXV01002525.1_pt1 | contig 14617 bp, 10 predicted proteins | sample 1587771 | NCBI WGS metagenome assembly OIXV01 (sample SAMEA3888893, study PRJEB22519) | human gut metagenome | biome: human gut; feature: human-associated habitat; material: faeces | place: Denmark | collected 2010
TACAGCGGATGCTGGGCGCGCTCGGCGGCTTCGGCTTCAAGGCGGCGTCGCTCCTCCTGTTTGGCGAGATAGGTCTTGGTGATGGATACCGCGCCCGTGACGAGCAGAATCAGCGCCAGCGCCAGCGCGAGAAAGCGGACGGGCGTGGGCAGACCGTCAAACGGCGATCGCGCGCGGGACGAGCGGCCGACGCGGCGGGGAGAATCCTCCGTCTCAATCGGCACGACGCGAACGGCGCGGCGCTGGCCGAGCTTTACAAGGGTGCGTTCGTCGGCTGCAAGACGGCGGTGCTCTTCACGTTGGGCACGGGCTTTGGCGGGGGCATCATTCTGGATGGCAAGATGTTCAACGGCGGCATGAACCACGGCGTGGAGCTGGGTCATTCGTATCTGGTCGAGGGCGGCGAAGCCTGCACCTGCGGCAATCACGGCTGCATCGAAGCCTACTGCGCGGCCAGTGCGCTGGCCCGCGACGGGCGGCGCGCCATGCAGGCCCATCCGGAGAGCATGCTGGCAGAAAAGTCCGGCGGCGACGCAGCAAAGGTTGACGCGCGCCTCGTGACCGACTGCGCCAAGGCGGGCGACCCGGCGGCGAAGGAGGTCTTTGACCGCTATGTCGAGCATCTCGGCGCGGACTGCGCATCGATCTTCAATATGCTCGACCCCGAGGTTCTCGCCATCGGCGGCGGGCTGTGCGGCGCGGGCGAGTTCCTGTTCGGGCCGCTTCAGGATAAGGTCACAGAAAAGTGCTTCTATTCCGAGCGCGGCACGGTCGTGCCCGCGGTGATGGGCAACGACGCGGGCGTCGTCGGCGCGGCGATGCTCCGGCGTGACGCAGAAAAGCATTGAGTGACAGCAGCGAGCGCATTGACATGGTTTTCCAGTTTATGTGGTGCTGCCTTTGCACTTTTCTATTTCAAATTTTCAAAAAACGAAATCTATCATAGATCAGAGGTTTTAAAAGTATGGTCAGAATCGATTTGAACGGAACGAAGGGCTTCGCGCCCGCAGAGAACACGGCACGGGGCAAGGCGGCGCTCGACACGCTACTGCACGGCACCGGCGCGGGAAATGATTTCCTCGGCTGGGTCGACCTGCCGGTGAACTACGACAAGGAAGAGTTCGCCCGCATCCAGCAGGCGGCGAAGAAGATCCAGCGCGATTCGCAGGCCGTTGTCGTCATCGGCATCGGCGGCTCGTATCTCGGTGCGCGCGCGGTGGTAGAGCTTCTGAAGAGCCCGAACTACAACGCCCTCGCGAAGAAGACGCCGGATGTCTATTTCGCGGGCAACGGCATCTCCGGTGAGGCGCTGAGCGAGACGGTCGCCATGATCGGCGACCGGGATTTCTCCGTGATCGTCATCTCCAAATCCGGCACGACGACGGAGCCGGCCATCGCGTTCCGCCTCATAAAGGCCGAGATCGAGAAGCGTTACGGCAAGAAGGAGGCTGCGGAGCGTATCGTGGCCATCACCGACAAGGCGCGCGGGGCGTTGAAGACGCTCGCCACGCAGGAGGGATACCCGACGTTCGTCATTCCCGACGATGTGGGCGGACGTTTCTCGGTGCTGACCCCCGTGGGGCTGCTGCCGCTGGCCGTCGCCGGCGTGGACATCGCGGCCCTTGTCCGCGGTGCGCAGGAGATGGAGAAGGCCACGGCCGAAGGCGTTGCTTTCAAGGAGAATCCGGCAGCCGTCTACGCCGCCGTGCGCAACATCCTCTACGACGGAGGCAAGAAGATCGAGATTCTGGGTTCCTACGAACCTAAACTGCAATATATCAACGAGTGGTGGAAACAGCTCTACGGCGAGAGCGAGGGCAAGGAGGGCAAGGGCATCTTCCCGGCGAGCGTCACGCTGACGGCCGACCTGCACTCGATGGGCCAGTATATCCAGGACGGCGAGCGCACCCTGTTCGAGACGATCATTTCGGTGGCCAAACCCGCCGCCGAAGTGCTGATCGAGGCTGACGGGGAGAACCTCGACGGGCTGAACTTCCTGGCCGGGAAGCGCATTTCGGAGGTCAACCGCATGGCCGAGCTGGGCGTTCAGCTGGCCCACGTGGACGGCGGCGTGCCGAATATCCGCATCGAGATTCCCGAAATCTCGGAGAGCGTGATCGGCGGCCTGCTGTACTTCTTCGAGAAGGCCTGCGGCATCAGCGGCTATATGCTGGGCGTGAATCCCTTCGACCAGCCGGGCGTCGAGGCCTACAAGAAGAACATGTTCGCCCTGCTGGACAAACCCGGCTACGAGGAGGCTTCGAAAGCCATCAAGGCCCGTTTGTAAAACGGGTTTCAGGGGCGTGGGCGGCGGCGTTTCCGAGCTGCTCCTGCGCTTCCATCCGGCTGGTTTCTAAAGCCGATACCGAAAAAGCCAATCCCCGCCGGGGATTGGCTTTTTTTATTTATTGGCCGCGGCGTTTATTGACCGCGCACCCGTCTGCCTTTCTCGGTGAAAATCTCTGTTTCGCCCTCTTTCTGCATGTAGAGCAGTTTTTCCCGGAAACCGCCGTTCGGAGCCGCGACGCTCTTTCCGGCTTCTGCCGTGTCGGCCTGCGTGTCGATAACGGTATGCCCTTCTTTGTAATAAACAGCGTCGTAGACGCACGGGACGATCGGTCGGCCGCGGTCGTTCAGCACGCCCCACTTGCCGTCGCGCCGGACGATTGTGAATCCGGGGGTGGCTATGAGCAGGTACGCCAGCTCATAGACGCACGGCACGACGAGGCGGCCTTTCGGATCGATGCAGCCCCATTTCCCGTCGGCGAAGCCCAGGTTCTGCAACCGGGTGTCCGCGAAATCCGTGCGACCGTCGTTCACGAACGCCACCTTGTCCCGGACCGGGAAGATGAACCCGTAGAACGGCGTGACCCGGTTGCCTTTCCGGTCGATCAGGGCCGTTGGGCAATCCGAGAGAATCGGCACTTTGAATTTGTCGACTTCGTTTTTGACCATCGCGACGCTCTTGTCGAACCCGTATTCCCCGAAACTGCCGCACCAGTCGTATTGCAGGGGGACGGCCGTTGCGCCCGAGGGGTCGATGAACCCCCATTTGCCGTTGAGCCGTACGGCGGCCCGGTCGCCGATAAACTGCCGGGCGTCTTCGTAACGGGCATTCCCGAAAACGGCGTGGCCGTATTCGTCGGTGAAATAACACGGGGCGGAACCCCGCGTCCGGTTCATGTAAAGCTGCGGACACTGCGAAGCGGCGCACGATGACAGCGCGAGGCTGATTAATAAGATATATGGACGCATCGGTTTAATATCTGACGTGTTTCTCCGTGTCGTGTTTTTTCTCAAAAATGTACTGTTCCTTCCAATTCAGGGGCGCAGCTTGCATTATATTATTTATAGATGCAGGGGGGGGACAAAAAAGGCGAACTTGAAGAGAGTTCGTCTTTTTTCATGGAAAAAAATCGGCCTATATGACTCCCTGCTCGACCATCGACTTGGCGACTTTCATAAAGCCCGCGATGTTCGCGCCCTTCATGTAGTTGAGGTAGCCGTCCTTCTCGGTGCCGTACTCCACGCAGGCGTGGTGGATCGACGACATGATCTGGTGCAGCTTGGCGTCGACCTCCTCGGCCGTCCAGTTGAGCTTCTGCGAGTTCTGCGTCATTTCGAGACCCGACGTGGCCACGCCGCCGGCGTTCACGGCCTTGCCCGGTCCGTAGGGAATCTTCGCCGCGATGAAGGCGTCGATGGCCTCCGGGCGGCAGCCCATGTTCGAAACCTCGGCCACGACTTTCACGCCGTTGGCCAGCAGCCGTTTGGCGTCCTCGCCGTCCAGCTCGTTCTGCGTGGCGCACGGCATGGCGATGTCCACCTTGACCTCCCACGGTTTCTTGCCCGCGAAGAACTGCGAGCCGGGGAATTTCTTGGCGTAGGGTTCCACCACGTCGTTGTTCGACGCGCGCAGTTCGAGCATGTAGGCGATCTTCTCGGCGTCGAGACCCGCAGGATCGTAGATGTATCCGTCGGGACCCGAGATCGTCACCACCTTGGCGCCCAGTTCCGTGGCCTTCGTCGCCGCGCCCCAGGCCACGTTGCCGAAGCCCGAGATGGCGATGGTCTGGCCCTTGATGTCCATGCCGGCCTTTTCGAGCATCTGACGCAGGAAATAGACGGCTCCGAAGCCCGTCGCCTCGGGACGGATCAGCGAACCGCCGTAGGTCATGCCCTTGCCCGTCAGCACGCCGGTGTTCTCCTGGGCCAGCTTGCGGTACATGCCGTAGAGATAGCCGATTTCGCGTCCGCCGACGCCGATGTCGCCTGCCGGAACGTCGGTCTGCGGACCGATGTGACGCCACAGTTCGGTCATGAAGGCCTGGCAGAAGCGCATCACCTCACGGTCCGACTTGCCTTTGGGGTTGAAATCCGAACCGCCCTTCGCGCCGCCCATCGGAAGGGTCGTCAGCGCGTTCTTGAAGATCTGCTCGAAACCGAGGAACTTCAGGATCGAGGGGTTCACCGAGGGGTGGAAGCGCAGTCCGCCCTTGTAGGGGCCGATGGCGTTGTTGAACTGCACGCGGTAGCCCGTGTTCACCTGCACGTCGCCCTTGTCGTCGACCCATACGACCTTGAACGTGAAGGTTCGGTCGGGTTCCACGATGCGTTCGGCGATGCGGTTTGCCTCGAATTCCGGGTGCTGGTTGTAAGCATCCTCCACGGTCATCAGAACTTCGCGCACGGCTTGCAGGTATTCGCTTTCGCCGGGGTGCTTGCGCTCGAGTTCCGCCATAATTTTGTTAACGTTCATAGCTCTATCGGTTTTTGGTTGGTTTGCATCTCCTGTTCGGATTCTATCTTTTCACAAATATAAAAATATTTCCGACAGATTGTAATCTTTTCGGGGAAATTTATTTAAAATCCTAATCGTTTTTCCCTTCGCGTACCATGCCTTTGTTCGAACGCCCGTCGATGCAGACCCACAGCGGGCTGTCGAAGCGCACCTGCCGCAGGTACGTTCCGTCGTACAGCGCCTGTCGGGCGTCGAGTTCCTTTTCGCGGAAGAGGCCGTCGCCGCGGAAGGGGTTGATCGTCAGGTAACCCACGCCCAGCGAGGTGACGTTCTGGAAGAAGTGCGTGCCCTGCGAAGGCTCCACGTCGAACTTCTCGATGCCGCATTCGACGATCACCCTGGCCTCGGAGATGTGGTTCCACTTGACCGGAACCCCGAGGAACGGGTCCGAGGAGCCCCAGCGGCCGGGTCCCACGAGGATGTACGGCCGCCCCTGGTCGCGCATGCGGTTGTTGAGCGTCAGCAACTCTTCGGCGATCTTCTCGGTCGAGAGCGAGTCGAAGGCCTCGGATTTCACATAGATGATGTCGGCGATGTCGGTCATCTGCCCGATGCCGAGGGCCTGCTCGCCGTAGATCAGCGCGCGGGAGGCGTCGACCTCGTTCCAGTCGATGGACCGGTTGTCCTGGTTGTCGATGATCGGACGGATCTGCAACAGGTTGAAAACCTGCCGCTGTCCGGGCGCCACGTCCATGTTGACGGCGAATTCCACCTCTACGGGACAGCGCATCTCCTCGGCGCCCATCGTGAGGATGTCCGAGATGATTTCGGCCAGCGGGAAGGTGTTGTACTTGAGGATGTTGTTGAACGTGATGACCTTGCGTCCCTGGTCGAACGGGCTGTCGGAGATGCGTTCGTTCTCGCGGTCCCAGACCGAGCAGACGAATTTCGAGTTGCGGAAGCCGCCGATCTGGGTGAGTCCCAGCCGGCGCAGGTTCACCGCGTCGTCGATCGACGTGCGGAACTCCTCGGGCCGCAGGCTCAGGGCGAGCACCTCGTTCTGCGTGTCGCGCAGCGCCAGTTCGGGCGTCGAGGTCTGGAGCACCTTCTGCGGGTAGCGGGGCGAGAAGCGCAGCGTGCGTCCGCCGTCCACGACCAGTTTGCCCAGGCCCATGGCGATGTTGCAGACGCCGTCCTCCGGGCGTTCGTCGCCGATGGGGTAGTAGTTGATCGAGCGGGCCACGCCCGAACAGGTGGGGAAGTACAGCCCGTCCTGCTCCGTGCCGCACACTTCCTGGATGATCACGGCCATCTTCTCCTCCGAGATGAGGTTCTGCGACGACTGGATGTAGGCCCTCGACGCCGCGAAATAGACCGAGGCGTAGACGCTTTTGACCGCCTTGAGCAGCAGGCGCAGCATCTGGTCCTCGTTGTCGACGTAGGGGATCATGTAGGTCGAGTAGATGCCGGCGAAGGGTTGGTAGTGCGAGTCTTCGAGCTTCGACGACGAGCGGATGGCCAGCGGCGTGCGCACGGTGCGGATGTAGCTTTTCAGCGCCTCGCGCAACCGGAACGGGAGTACCGAGCTGACGAATTCCGAGAGGATCTCCTCGTCGGAAAAATCCTGCGAGATGATGTATTTCAGTCCGTTGTGGCGGATGAAGTCGTCGAAGAACTCCGTGGCGATGACCACCGACCGCGGGATCATGATGCGCACGTTTTCGTGCTTGTCGTACTGGCGGTGTTTCATAAGCATCGAGTTCATAAACGCCAAGCCGCGGGCCTTGCCGCCGAGCGAACCCTCGCCGATGCGCGCGAAGGCCACGGCGTCGGAGTAGGTCTCGGTGTCGAAACGCGCCACGACGCCCTGCCCGAGCAGCGTGCGGTAGTCGCGGATGAGTCCTACCAGCACGCGGCGGTGTTCTTCGACCGACGAGAAGTGGCTCTTGTTATACTGGCGGATCGACGACGCCAGCGGGAACAGTCCCCGCGAGTAGAGCCATTTCGAGAGGTGATTCTGCGAGGTGTGGTATTCGAACGCCCGGTCGGGGATCGTGGCGATCATCTGCTGCATCTGCGTCAGGTCCTTCGCGCGGCCGATTTCGGCGCCCGTGTCTGGGTCCTTGAAAACGAAGTCGCCGAAGGCGAACTCTTTGGCGATGTAGTCGTGCAGCTGCGAGAGCAGCGTCTTGGAGTTCTTGGCGATGAATCCCGCACCCAGCTCCGCGGCCTGTTTGCCGAAAGCCACCTGCGACGACTGCAACAGTACGGGCATCAGCGGGTTATCCTCCCGGATGCGGCGGCAGAGGTCGATGCCGGCGTCGAGTTTCTCGCTCTCGGGCGGGTCGTTGCGGCGGAGCACGAACCCCACGTCGGAGATCACGCCCAGCAGGTTTTTCTTGTAACGCTCGTACAGTTCCACGGCCTCCTCGTAGCAGCGCGCCAGCAGGATTTTCGGGCGTGCGCGTTTGCGCAGCACCTGCTGCTGCTCGTTGAAGGCGTCCTTCAGGAATTCGGTGTTTTGCAGCAGCAGCAGTTTGTAGATCTCCGGTAAATAGGTGGAATAGAAGCGGATCGAGTCCTCGACCAGAAGGATGGCCTGCACGCCCCCTTCGCGGATGTCCTCGTCGGCGTTCATCTTGTCCTCGATCAGCTTGATGATGGCGATGATCAGTTCCGTGTTGCCGTGCCACGAGAAGATGTAGTCCAGTCCCGAGCGGTCCTGCTCCTCGATGCGGCGGTAAATATCCTTCGAAAAGGAGGTCAGCAGCGCCACGGGGGTGTTGGGGTGCCGCTCCTTGACGATCTTGGCGAACGAAAAAACGTCGGGTTCGCCGACGTTGTACATCGTGAGGATGAAATCGAACGAATCGTCCCGGTCCAGCGCCTCCAGCGCCTCGGCGGTCGAGCTGACGCGCGTCAGCGACGGCGGGTTCGACATGTTGAGGTCGATGTACTCCTGGTTGATCTGCGACTCGATGTGCCCGTCCTCCTCCAGGATGTACCCGTCGTAGCTGCAACATACGAGCAGGATTTTGTGGATGCGGTATTTCATGAAGCGGTAGGGGACTTTGCTCCCGTCGGGCATGTATTGTTCCAGGCTTTTGTTCATTCGGATGCTAAATTTGTTCTACCAACAAAAATAAGGAAAAAATTGTTACCTTTGAAATCGGAAACGCTGAAAATAACCGCAAGACAAGATGAACAAGGAGAAATATACCCTGCAGGAGGTCACCACTCCCGCCCTGGAGCGCGAGTGGCTGGACTTTCCGAAACGAATCTATAAGGGAAACCGCAACTGGGTCTGCCCGCTGGACGTGGATGTCCTCGAGGTTTTCAACCCGTCGAAAAACGAACTTTTCGCCGACGGCGAGGCCATCCGCTGGGTGGCGCGCGACGCCCGGGGCGAGCTTGTCGGCCGCATCGCGGCGTTCTACAACCGCGAGAAGGCTTCGATCGAGGAGCAGCCCACGGGCGGCTGCGGGTTCTTCGAGTCGATCGACGACCAGCAGGTCGCCGACATGCTGTTCGAAGCCTCGCGCATGTGGCTGGCCAGCCGCGGCATGGAGGCCATGGACGGCCCGATCAACTTCGGACAGCGGCGCGACTGGTGGGGGCTGCTGGTCGAGGGCTACGAATTCCAGCCCCTCTACAAGAATCCCTACAATCCGCCCTATTACAAGGAGTTGTTCGAAAACTATGGTTTTAAGAATTATTTCAATCAGCACAGTTTTATCTGGCGGGTGAACGATTCGGAGGCCAACAAGCAGATTTTCGCCCGCGCCGAGCGTCTCTACACCGTGCCGGGTTACCGGGTCGAGAACATCGACATGAACAATCTGGAGGAGGCCGCCGAGAGTTTTCGCGTCATTTACAACAAGGCGTGGGCCTTGTTCTCGGGCGTCAAGCCGATGACGCAGGAGGAGGCGCTGGAGATGGTCCGGGAGATGAAACCGATCATCGACCCCAACATCATTTTCTTCGCCTATTTCAACGAAGAGCCGATCGGATTTTTCATCACCGTTCCCGACCTGAACCGCCTGATCGGCAAATTCAACGGCAAATTCGGCTTGCGGCAGAAGCTGCGGCTGATGTGGGACCTGAAGGTGCGCAAGTCGTGCGACCGCATTTTCGGCATCATCTTCGGCATCACGCCGGAGTTCCACGGCAAGGGCGTCGAGTCGGCCATCATGGTCAAGTACTGGCAGTTCCTCGAGCGGACGAAGAATCCCTACAAGTCGATGGAGCTGGCGTGGATCGGCGATTTCAACCCCGTGATGAACCGCATGATCGAGACCTACGTCTGTGCTACGCGCCACAAGGTGCACACCACCTACCGCTACCTGTTCGACCGCACGAAGGAGTTCCACCGCTGTCCGCGCCTGGGCGTGAAGCGCCGTTCGGAATGATTTGTTGTGCTGCAAGTCTCTCTTTCCAACGGGAGATTTCGGAGGAATTTTGAATACATGAAGCCTGCATCAAACACTCGTTACATATGAAAACCACCGTATTCACCAAGTACCACATCGCCGCGGGCGCCAAGATGGCCGAATTCGCGGGATACAACATGCCCATCGAATTCACGGGCATCAACGACGAGCACATGGCCGTGCGCAACGGCGCCGGGGTCTTCGACGTGAGCCACATGGGCGAAATCTGGGTCAAGGGTCCCCGGGCGCTCGATTTGCTGCAACGCATCACGACCAACGACGTTTCGAAGCTCTTCGACGGCAAGGTGCAGTACACCTGCATGCCCAACGGCCGCGGGGGCATCGTCGACGACATCCTGGTTTACCGCGTCGACGCCGAAACCTACATGCTCTGCGTCAACGCCGCCAATATCGACAAGGACTGGAAGCATATCTGCGCCGAGGGAAAGGCCTTCGGCATGGAGGCGGGCCACGGCAGGGAGCTTTACAATGCCTCGGACGAGATCTGCCAGCTGGCCGTGCAGGGACCGCTGGCTATGAAGATCGTGCAGAAGATGTGTGCCGAGCCGGTGGAAGGGATGGAGTATTATACCTTTAAGAAGATGCCCGTCGCCGGGTGCGACGCCATCCTTTCGATCACGGGTTACACCGGGTCGGGCGGCTGCGAGATCTACGTCGCCAACGAAGACGGCGACAAACTCTGGAAAGCCCTCTGGGAGGCCGGCGCGGAGTTCGGGCTGAAAAACATCGGTCTCGGCGCGCGCGACACCCTGCGTCTGGAAAAGGGCTTCTGCCTCTACGGCAACGACATCGACGACACTACGTCGCCGCTCGAAGCCGGGTTGGGGTGGATCACGAAATTCGCCGAGGGCAAGGATTTCATCGACCGCGCCGCGATGGAGCGGCTCAAGGCCGAGGGCGTGGGGCGCAAACTGGTGGGGCTGAAAATGGTCGAGCGGGGCATTCCGCGCCACGGCTACGCGATCGCCGCGCCGGACGGGACCGAAATCGGACATGTCACTTCCGGAACCATGTCGCCCTGCCTGAAAGTCGGCGTGGCGTTGGGTTACGTCGAGGCGGCCTATGCCAAGCCGGGCACGGAAATCGCTGTGGTCATCCGCGAGAAACCCGTGAAGGCCGAAGTGGTGAAGATTCCGTTCGTATAAACATAAACCGCAACCGATTTATTCTATGAAAGCGAAATATCTCGGGCTGGACCTTTCCAGTCCCATCGTGGTCAGCAGTTCGCCCTATACGGCCACGGTGTCCAACATCGAACAGTGCGTGCGCAACGGCGCGGGCGCCGTGGTGCTGAAATCAATTTTCGAGGAGCAGATTTACCGTCAGGCCGCCTCGCTCGACCGTATGGAAGGTTACGGCGACGCCGGGGAATACCTCGAACGCTATCTGGGTGAAGCCTATAAGGCGGAGTTGCTGGAGTTGGTTTCCGATGCCGCCAAGACGGGCATTCCCGTCATCGGCAGCATCAACTGCGCCGGCGCGGGCGACGCGTGGATCGAATATGCCGCGGCCATGCAGCAGGCCGGCGCTTCGGCATTGGAGCTGAATATCTTCCTGCTTCCGACAGATCGTCGGGCCTCGGCGCAGGAGATAGAGAGCCACTATGCCGGCATCGTGCGCAAGGTTGTCGCCGAGGTGACGATTCCCGTGTCGGTGAAGCTGCCGATGCGCCTTACGAACGTACTGTCGGTCGGCGACGCGCTGCTGGGCCGCGGGGCCGGCGGACTGGTGCTCTACAACCGCTTTTTCGAGCCGGACATCGACATCGAGAAGATGTGCCTGGTGAACGGCGATCCGTTCAGCGAGCCGGGCGAACTGCGCAACGTCCTGCGCAGCACGGCGTTGTGCGCCCATGCGCTCCCGCAGCTGGACATCGCCGTTTCGACCGGCGTCCACGACGGGGCCGCCGCGGTCAAGTCGCTGCTTTGCGGAGCGGCGGCGGTGCAGGTCTGCACGGCGATCCACAAATACGGCTACGAGGTGATCGGGGAGATGAACCGGTTCATCGACGCGTGGGCCGCCCGCCAGGGTTTCGAGTCGCTCGACGAATTCCGCGGACGCATGGATTACGGCTCCTCGGAGGGCGATTTCTACCAGCGCGTGCAGTACATGAAATATTTCCCGCACGATACCGAGTAGACTCCGCGTCGTTTCGAACGCAAATCCCGGATGCCGGCAAAAGGCGTCCGGGATTTTTTTGCGGGCCGGTCCGGAGGCGGGCTGGTTCGGGAACGGGTCGTTTTGCAGGGCGCTGTGCGGCGCGGTCTCTGCAAAAGGTTTTCTTGCCCGGTGTTGCGCGGGGCGCCCGGGATTTACTCCGCGGTCTCCGTGTCGAACGCCGCGTCGAACATCTTCCGCAGCCGTTGCGGGTCGCGGATCACGCCGCGCAGTTCTTCGAGCCGCCGGGCGTTTTCCGACTCTGCGATCCAGAGCCGCAGGTAACCGCCTTCGGCGTATTTCTGCTGCAAATGTGCGAGACAACGGGCATACTGCTCCTCGCGGTCCAGTTCCGGACAGTGCGCCAGCCCGTACTGCACGGTGCGGCGGATGATCGTTTCGGGGTCGATCACCCGGTCGGCCTCGGCCACGATCCGGCCGTAAATGGTGCGGGGTTCGCCGTCCGACGAGGCGCGGTGGTCCTCCACGGCGTCGCGCATCACCGCGATCTGTTCTTCGGAGAACCAGCGGCGCAGTTCGGTGTCGGCCGCAAGAATGCGTCCGGCGTCGATGTGGTGCCGTTCGCGGCCGTTTGCGAGACCCGTGTCGTGATAGGCGGCGACGGTGTAAACCATGTCGGCGTCCGCGTCGTAATGTGCAGCCAGCTCAAGGCTCTGCGCAATGACCGTCCGGACGTGGTCCGTGCGGTGCGCGGCGTCGAAATCTTCGTATCTGGGAATGATTTCCCGTTCGATATATCGTTCGAGTTCCTTGTTCATGGATGTAAAGGTATGAAAAGTCTCTGAATAACCCTCCTGCCCTGCGGTTTCATTTTCATCCGCAGCGTCGGCGGGACGTGTGCGCATGAAAAGTCCCTCCTTATCAGGGGAGGGACTTGGGATTGCCGGACGCTGCCGGATGGCGTACCCGGGTCGTGACGGTTATTTCGCGTAGGAGACTGCCCGTGTCTCGCGGATGACTGTGATCTTCACCTGACCCGGGTACGTCATTTCGTCCTGGATCTTTTTGGCTATGTCGTGCGAGAGTCCCTCCGACTCCTGGTCCGAGAGTTTGTCGGCGCCGACGATCACGCGCAGTTCGCGGCCGGCCTGAATGGCGTAGGTCTTCATCACGCCGGGATACGAAAGGGCGATGTCCTCCATCTCCTTCAGACGCTTGATGTAGCTCTCCACCACTTCGCGGCGCGCTCCGGGACGTGCGCCCGAAATGGCGTCGCAGACCTGGATGATCGGGGCGATGAGCGAGGTCATCTCCACCTCGTCGTGGTGGGCGCCGATGGCGTTGCAGACCTCGGGCTTCTCCTTGAACTTCTCGGCGAGTTTCATGCCGATGATTGCGTGCGGCAGTTCCGGTTCGTCGTCGGGCACCTTGCCGATGTCGTGCAGCAGGCCTGCCCGGCGGGCGATCTTGGGGTTGAGACCCAGCTCCGAGGCCATGATGCCTGCGAGGTTCGCCGTTTCACGGGCATGCTGCAACAGGTTCTGTCCGTAGGACGAACGGTATTTCATCTTGCCGATCATGCGGATCAGTTCGGGGTGCAGTCCGTGGATTCCCAGGTCGATCGTCGTGCGCTTGCCGACCTCGACGATCTCCTCCTCGATCTGCTTCTGAACCTTGGCGACCACCTCCTCGATGCGTGCGGGGTGGATGCGGCCGTCGGTGACGAGCTGGTGCAGGGCCAGACGCGCGATTTCGCGGCGTACGGGATCGAAGCCCGAGAGGATGATGGCCTCGGGGGTGTCGTCGACGATGATCTCGATGCCCGTCGCGGCCTCCAGAGCGCGGATGTTGCGGCCCTCGCGGCCGATGATGCGGCCCTTGACCTCGTCGCTCTCGATGTTGAACACCGTCACGGCGTTTTCGATGGCCGTCTCGGTCGCCACGCGCTGAATCGACGCCACGATGATGCGCTTGGCCTCTTTCGTGGCGGTCAGTTTGGCCTCTTCGACCGTTTCGTTGATGTAGGCGGCGGCTTCGGTCTTGGCCTCGGCCTTCATGTTCTCGATCAGGATGTTCTTGGCGTCTTCGGAACTCATGCCCGAGATCTGCTCCAGGCGTGCGTTCTGTTCGCGCTGCATCTGGTCGACCTCCTCCTTCTTGTGTTCGAGGATTTGCAGCTGGTTCTGCATCTGCTCTTTCAGACGGTCGTTCTCGCGGAGTTTGTTTTCCAGTTCGCGCTGCTGGTTTTGCAGGTTCTGCTCGATCTGCTTGGCGCGCTGCTCGCTCTGGGCGATTTTCTGGTTGCGCTCGTTGACCTGACGGTCGTATTCGCTCTTGAGCTGTATGAACTTTTCCTTTGCCTGAAGGATGCGCTCCTTCTTGATCATCTCTCCCTCGGCTTCAGCCTCCTTGACGGCGGCTTCGCGGCGCTTGCGGATCGACGTCTTGATCACGAGGTTCGTTACGACCGCGTAGATTGCGACGGCGACCACGGCAGAGATTGAGGCAGCCAAAATGATACTATACATGGGTCTTTGCTTGTTTGTTTTTAGTTATTAATTAGGGTTTTAATTGTAGCCATAAAAAAACCGCATAGGATTCCTTAATCTTGTTTGACGAATCTGCCGATCAGTCATGTGTGGGGGCTCCGACAATCGCAATCTTCCAACGGTACGCCGTAACGTACTCCCCGTGAGGGTGGTAAGGCCTGATTTTGAAACGCCTTGAGTTGCCCCAATTTAGTAAATGTTCAGTTTCGCAAAGCTATAAGGAATCTATGCGGGTAGATTCTTGTATGTAAAAGAACGTTTTTCGAACGGTGCGTGTCGTTCCGGGCGGTTTCCGCCCTTTTCGCCCCCCCCCTCTCGGCCTTCCGTCTGCGGAGGCCTTCGGCCGGTTACTTTTTCGGGTCGTTCAGATACGCATCTATTTCCGTGCCGATTTTTTCGAGCTGTCGGAGGTCTTCGTCGTCCACCTCCCGGCTCTGCCGCATTCCGACGTTCGCGATAGCGAATTTCAGCGCGGTCATCGACAGGTAGTCCTGGTCGTTCCAGTTCTTGATATTCTGTTGTTTTATCAGCGCGAGGTAGCTGTTCACCTCCCGTTCGGCAAGCCGGTACATCTCCTCCTTCCCGCTCTCGATGTTGAACGGATAGCTTTTGCCTGCTATTTTGAGGGTTATTGCCTGTTTTGCCATTTTTTCGTTTCGTTTATTCCGTCGTCCTCTTCTCCGGCCTTCCGGCCGTTTTTCCCGGGGCCGTTTATTCGGCCTCCTGCGTCGTCGGGGCCGCCAGCGGCTGGCCCAGCA
>OIXV01002536.1_pt1 | contig 14595 bp, 17 predicted proteins | sample 1587771 | NCBI WGS metagenome assembly OIXV01 (sample SAMEA3888893, study PRJEB22519) | human gut metagenome | biome: human gut; feature: human-associated habitat; material: faeces | place: Denmark | collected 2010
GTTGGTATGATGAAACTAAAACTAAAAAAACAGTATGCTATAATAATACCATAATCAATGAGGGAGGTAAAAAGCATGGCAGAAAAAAACATCTATTTTGTTAATGACGAAGCAGAACTAAAGCAAGTGTTAGAGTTTATTGACAAAACTGACTACGGTATTAACATTGACAAAACACGTGAAGATGTTTATGCGGTCGTGACTTCTTATAGCCTCCCTATTTAAGAGGGTAGAAATGAAGAAAATTTTAGCTATTGACTTTAGTACAGCTAGTAAGAAAGACGAGGGAACAGGGTACGCTTTTAGAAAAGACGGTCAATTGTATGTCGGTTCTATTAAAGCATACAACGCAAAAAAGAACGCTTGGGAACGTACCTTTGATATTGTAAACGCAATTAAAAATATTATAGATGAGTTTGACTTGAAAGATTATCATCTAGCCATTGAAACTCCTATTATGGGTAGAAACCGAAAACACAGTATTACATTGGCTAATTGTAACGGCTATTTTATCGGTGCTATTGACGGTCTAGTAAATGGCTATACTTTTATTGATAACTCTAAGTGGTGTAGCTATCATCTTATTTCAGGCAAACGAGAACAACGCAAAGAAGAAAGTCTTGAACTTTTAAAAGCCACAGGCTTAGTTGATTCTGATTGCAAAGATGACAACATCGCAGACGCTTACAACATCTTAACATATTGTGAAAGTTTGGGTTAGTTGTTCCCTTATAAAAACAATAATTAAAAATGGAGGTGGTAATATTAAGATATCACAAAACGGTTTGAACTTGATTAAAGAGTTCGAGGGTTGTCGGTTGACAGCTTACAAGCCAGTACCGTGGGAACAAATGTACACTATCGGTTGGGGTTATTATGGTGTCACGGCAGGTACAACTTGGACACAATCGCAAGCTGATAGTCAGCTAGAAATTGACATCAATACTAAGTATGCACCTATGGTTGACGCTTATGTGAAAGGCAAAGCAAATCAAAATGAGTTTGACGCATTGGTTTCATTGGCTTATAACTGCGGTAATGTTTTTGTTGCTGACGGTTGGGCAGAGTTCTCACATGCTTATTGTGCTTCAATGATACCGAAGTATCGTAATGCAGGCGGTCAAGTGTTACAAGGCTTAGTACGACGCAGACAGGCAGAACTTGACTTATTTAATAAACCAGTTACTGGTAATTCAAACCAAAATAATCAAACAAAAGGAGAAATTAAAATGTACCTTATTAAAGGACTAGACGGAAGCGGTAAAGTTAAGCATTGGTATGTTTCTGACGGTGTAAGTGTTCGTCATATTCGTACAACACGCATGTTGGAAAACTATCAAAACAAATGGGCTAAACTTAATTTGCCAGTTGATACAATGTATATTGCAGAAATCGAAAAAGAGTTTGGACTAAAGATTGATATGAACACAGGAGAAGTGAAGTAGGAGGAGTGAATGAGCTTATTTAATCTATCACGCAGAGCGGAAGATGTGAGCTTTTCAACTTTCACAGTCCAAGACCCTACAACTGATTTGTTGCTTGGTAAACTCTTGGGCTTAGTTTCCTATTTTGATAATGTTGATTATTCGGAAGCGTCCAAACTTGAAGACTTATTCTATTGGGCTTTACAAGGTCAAGAAGTATATCGTGTTTGGTATGGTGGTTTTCAGTATTACGCTCAAAGAGTAAACGCAGACCAGTTTAACATTTTAGTCAGAGAACCGAACCGCAGACAGGTCACTATTAGAACAAGCGATTATGAAATGTTGCTTAACCCTTTCTATGGTGCTAACCCACAACGGTTTGGTGTAATGTTTGGAATGGCTAGTAATGGAATTGGTAGACGTCTTGATTCTCAAGCTCAAATCAAAATCTATTGGAAAACTAAAGTTTCTAGCGGTTTGAAAGAAGTTTGGGGCAGAATTCGTGAACGTCTAACACAACAGCAACAACTTGCAAGAGAGTTCAACGGTGTGTCCGTTATTGGTTCAGATGATGATATTAAACAGATTCAGCCAGATTATAGCGGTTCACTACAAAATGACGCAAACCTTGCAATAGAAATTGCTTTGAGTGAGTATGGAATGCCAAGAGAGTTACTTTATGGACAAAGTAATGAAGTTACTATCATCGCTTTCGCAATTCAAAAAGTGTTGCCATTACTAAAACAACACGATAAGAACATTGTTTTCAATCAAGAAAATTTTGTAGCTTATATATCAACAACAGCAAAAGGAGGAGCTATTGAAAGTAAAAGCAGTTCGAGGGATAGCGAACCCCTTGGGAACGATTGATTCACACGGTACTGTTATTGAGTCCATTGCCAACGCAGGCGACGGAGTAGATATCTTAAACCGTCATAGAGAAAAAATCGGTTCAGGGTTCGTACATCTTGAGGGGGACAATGTAATCTTGACAGGTTACGTTGACGAAGAACAATACACGGCTGAAAAGATTGAGGAAACAGGGCTTTCAGTTGGTTTTAATGCTAACGGTGTAAAAGCTCGTGAAATTGACGGAGTAGGTTATTACAAAGATGTTACAATTACGGAGGTGTCACTAACTCCGTTACCTAGCAACAAAGGTGCTAAAGTGACAAAAGTAAGAGAAGAAGAAAAAGGAGAACAAGAACAAATGGGTGCAAACGAAACACAAGAAATCATGAAGCAAGCAATTGAAGCAGGTGTAAAAGTTCGAGAACTTGAAGCTAAAGTAGAAGAACTTAACAAAGAACGCGAAGAACTTAAAAAAGAACGTGAAGCGTCTATCCCTAGCGAAAAACCTCAAGACGCAGAGCGTAAATTTATGCGCGAACTTGGTAGCAAAATGGCTGAAATGCCTGAACAAGGTTTCTTACGTGAGTTCGCTAACGCTTCAGCTTTGAACGTTGTTAACTCTCTTGGGTCTATCACTTCAAAATATGCTCGTAAGTCTGGTATCTATGACGGTGCAATGAAAGCACGTTTCCAAGGTTTGACACTTGCAGAAGACGGTGTAGATGATACATTTATCGAGGGTACATTTAAAGCTGGTACAGATAAAAATAAAGCTCAAACAGCTTCAAAACGTTCACTACGTCCGCAAATGGCTGAAGCATACTTGCAAATGGATAAAGCAACTGTACGCGGTGTAAATGATTCAGGTGCATTATCTGAATATGTAATGTCAGACATGGTAAACCGTGTTATTCAAAAAGTGGAACACAATATGATTCTTGGTTCTGCTGACGGTTCTAATGGTTTCTATGGTTTGAAAACTGCCACGGACGGTTGGACAAAACAAATTGAATACACAGACTTGTTTGAGGGTATTACTGACGCAGTCGCTGAATGCTCAATTTCTGACGCGATCACAATTGTCATGAGTCCACAAACTTTTGCAGAGTTACGTAAGCTAAAAGGTTCAGACGGTCATGCACGTTTCAATGAGTTGGCAACAAAGGAACAAATCGCTCAATCATTCGGTGCTGTTAATCTTGAAACTCGTGTCTGGATGCCTAAAGATGAAGTAGCGGTATACAATCACGATGAGTACGTTCTTATTGGAGATTTGAACATGGAAAATTACAGCGACTTTGACCTCCGTTATAACGTTGACCAGTGGCTTTCTGAAACTCTTGTGGGTGGTTCTATTCGTGGTAAAAACCGTTCAGCATACCTAAAAAAAAATGGTAGTTTAGGTGTCTAAATAAGAAAGGTTGGTAAATAATGGGTGAATTTAAAATCACAGACCGTTACCAACAAATCATTGAAACGACTGTGGAGGGAATGAGTGCCGAGCTTTTCCCTTTACTTGGTCGTGTTCATGTAGTTGACGCAAATGTTTTGCAGTCTTTCAAGGTTGAAAACCATGAAGCAAAAGACTTTAAAACAAAAGTGTTAAACGTTGGTAAATTTGATTACATTGACTTCTCACACGGCGCTGACTTGACAGAGGGCGCTATTAGTGAAGCAGTTCGATTAATCACTTATAACATTTATAAGCAAGTAGAAAAAGAACTATTTGACTTAGCTAAAGCTGTTACTGGGGAATACGTGCAAGGCGCTAATGATATCATGTTTGTTAAAGATAATGACTTCGTACAGTTGAGTATTCCTGTATTCGAAACAGACCACTTTGACGTGGGAGATACGTTTGATAAAATCGTTATCAACCCCGACACAGCTATTTTAATCGGTTCTCTAGTTCCTGAATTTGTTATTACTAAACAAGCAAATACTAACAAAGTCCGTGTTTATGGTACTTTGACGGTAGAGGGTGGCTTTTTCGGTACTGGAGTAGTTAAGAAAATAGGAGGATAAAAATAAATGGCATATACATCAAAAAATGAATTAACCCACGGTCTAGGGTATGGGGTAGTGTTCACAGACCTTACAGGGTCAAAAACAGGTATCCCTATAGCAGGCTTGCGTGGTATTGAAGCGGAGAGCAAACAAGAAAACAAAAACTTTTATGCAGGTTTTAACGCTCCTTATCGTACAATCGCAGGTGCTAAAGATACACAAATTAAGGTTAAGTCTTATGACTTGCCTGACGACTTTGCGACTCACGCTTTAGGTTTTGGAAGTGTTCAAGGGTTCTTGACTGATGACGTAGAAAATTATAAGCCTTATGGGTTTGCTTATGCTGAACGCTATCGTGACGACGACGGAACAGGATATAAAGCAACATTCTATCCAAGTGTTCAGGCTACAACACCAAGTGATACAGCCGAAGCGGACGAAGAAAGTCCAACTGGTAAAGAATACGAACACACGGCAACTGTCACGACTGGAGATTTCACACTAGGGGACAAAAAACGCTTGTTCGTTAAGTTCAAAGTATCTGACAAAGACCTAGCAACTGGCACAAGCGGTCCCGCCTTGGCTTTCAAAAAGTTGTTTAACGAACTTAAACCGCTCACAGCTACTGACATCAAGGCGTAATTTTTAAGAGTGGAGGGCTTGGAAGTAATAGTTCCCACTCTTTTATTTTAATTTATAAGGAGATACACAGATGAAAAAAGAAGATTTTAAATTTGATTTTAAAGCATTAGAACGTATGGAAGATAATGGCATTTACTTCGGAGATTTGAACGAACGAGATTATCACAGTTTGGCATTGTTCTTTTGGGCTTGCGCTCCGAAATATACACTAGATGAAATTCTAGGGGCTTTAATTGGTGGACTTTTACCTGTTACAGTTGCCGAACTTATGGAACAACTGGTAGACGAAACAAAAAAAGCGATAGCACTAACAACGAAGAAATAGGGGAAACCGCAAGAATTACAACACTTGCAATTGTTAGTGCGATGACAGCTTTTAGAGTTCCCTATGAAGTATATAGCCATAGACCTTTAGGGTGGACACTAAAACTAATTTCAACGTTGACACCTAAAGAGAAGAAGAAAACAACCGCAGAAGAACTGAACAAGTCGGAGCATGTGGAGGTAAAATTATGGCAACCACCAACAAAGTCACAGGACTAGAAAAGTTCACAGAGAAACAGCTTAAGCAAGTTTGGTTAGAAATGGCTGCCGCTTTTAATTCTAATCAGAACACGGTAAAGCGTAGTTATAAAAGTTCATTGGGTGGAAATTTCTCACGTTACCCTGTTAAGTTTGATACTAAGAAAATTAATAAGCAAGTAACACGTTCGTACGGTTCACTAAAAAGTGGAAACATTGGTATTATTAACGGTTTTAAAGCTAAAGACGAAAGTTGGAGAATGCTCAATGTCTTGCTTCACGACCGCAACTTACACCAACGTTATGGGCAAACGCTAGTAAAAGCTACTCATGAAATGGACGATAAAACAAAAACTATTAAGCATAAGTTAAGGAGTATAACAAACAATGGCTAAAGAAAAATATGTCATTCAGGCAGAACTTGACACTAAAGGCGTTCTAAGTAGTGCTAGGGAAGCACAAAGAGAAATTAATAACATTGGTCGCCTAGCTAAAGAAACGAACAAGAACGCTCAAATAACAGGTTCTGTGACTATGAAAGACAAGGGTATTAAAGAAACTCAAAGAGCTTTAAACATTGCAAAACAGAACGTAGATAATTTAACAAAGGCACTTGCGAACGCTAAGATGTCAGGTGCAACACAAAAACAAGTGCAAGCATTAGAAAGTCAGCTAGTAAAAGCACAAACGCAAGCAACTAGATTAAGCACAGAACTTTCAAAGATTGGTTCGAGCAAGAAGTTCAGCTTTTCAGGTGCGTTTGATAGTGTCAAAAGTTATGGTTCTAACATGCTTTCAACTTTCTCAAAAATTGGGAACGTAGTGAGCGGAGTTAATGCAGGTATTGGGCTTGTTACTGGTGCGGTTTCGCAAGCTACTGATTTAGTTGGTGGTTTTGCTAACAACTTGATGAATACTTATGACCGTCAAACTCAAGCACAAAAGAGCTTGTCAGCAACTTTGTCAGATGGTGCAGAGGGTTACAAAAAATTCAATTCATATATTGATTCAGGTAGTGAACTTCTAAAATCACAACGTAATGACCTAAACGAGCTAGGGTCTACCATTTCAGGTTATACTAGTCTAACAGGCGACCAAGCATTTAAAATTGTTAACTCAATCAATGCTGTGGGGGATAGCTTAGGTCTGTCAATGGACACACAGAAGCAATTCTCTTATGGTTTGGCTCAAGCGTTGGGGTCTGGTACGTTACACGCTCAAGATTTTAACCAAATAATGCAGTCAGCACTTGGTGCACAGTTCCGTGACATGCTTATTCAAGCATATAATGAAATTAACCATACTAGTATAGGAATGGGAGAGTTCAAGCAAGCCATGGAAAACGGTGCAATCGGTACAGATGTAATGAACCATGCTTTAGAACTGTTCCAACAAAAGGGGAATGAATTAGTTGCTTCAGGACCTAGCACTTGGGGACAAATTAGAGAAATGATTTCTAACGGCTTCAATACAAGTGCTTTGGACGGTTTCCGTAAAGGTTTAGGCGATACAGGCGTTGACATGGGTAACTTAGGAAACAACGCCACAACAATGGCAAGCACTATCGGAAGCCGGTTGGGTGAAATGGCAGGTAAAGCAGTTGGGGCATTAACGCAAATTATTGACAAAAACCATGACGGTAAAGTGTCACAAGATGAAATGAAAGACGCAGTTAATGACGCTAAAAATGCAGTTGATAACTTCTTCAATAAAATCAATTATACTTCTATCGGCAGTTTCTTAGGTAAAGTTGGTTCAGCTATTAGTTCATTAAAAGATTTGTATGATTGGGCTAATAACGCTTATAGTGCTGTTCAAAATGCATTGAACCTTTCACGAAATGTTGGGGGTAATACTGGTTTACTTGGTAAAGCATTAGGGTTCAGAAGTAACAGTACATGGGGCGACGCTTTTAGTGATTTTCATTGGTTAAGAAGTAATATTGACCCACTTGGAATTAAAGAACCTACTTCACTAGGTCAAAAAATTCTAGGTTCAAGAAGTGGACAGTTACCACTTGACTTACAATTTTTCGCAGGTGGTAGGGAAGCAATCAGCAAAGCTGTTAATGCGGTCCAACCTTATGCACAAGCGACAAAAGGAAAAACAGCAACATCTAGCATTGGAACACAAGATAATTCGCAACAAGACATCAAAATTTACGTACAATCTAGTGCGGACGGTCGTAGAATTGCGAACGAAATTTATAACAAACTAGAAAGAAATGGGGTAAAACTAAATAAGCGTTGATTTATACTAAAAGTAAGCTATACAATAACCCTAAGTGGATAAAAAAGGCACGTGAAGAAAAGAACAGGGTAGGACATTGTGAGAAGTGTTGGAGTACAGAACACTTAATTTGTCATCACGTTATTCCCTTACAATGGCAAAACGACATGTTAGAGGTCAACGACTTTGACAAAGAAGTAATAAACGTACCAACCGAAGTTCTTTGCCATAAATGCCACCAAGGAATGGAACGAAGTGGCGACTTGATAGACTATGCTAGAATAATAGCGGAGGGTTTAATATAAGGAGATATAAAAATGAGTTTAATTCAAGACTGGATAGGACAAGAGAAAGATAACGGCGAAATGATTAAGCTACTAAAGAAAAAAGCGGCTAAAATCGAACATGAAATAGACTACAAAAAGGCAGATAAAATCTTTAACTTTATTGAGGAGTTTATGACTTTGCCTAACAACGAACGTTTTAAAATCATACCATATCATAAGGCGGTGCTTACTTTGATGTATTGCACACCTTATCAAATTGATGAGGTTGTTGTAATTGTAGGACGCTCAAACGCTAAATCTATTCTTGATGTCATGATAGCTTTGATTGAACTCTTTTTGTTTCCTAAACCTAATAGCGTTATTGCTTTAATGGCTACCAAAAAAGACCAAGCTGAAAAAATTCTGATGAAGCATTTCAGAGCTATGGGAAACTGTCAAGGTACCGCCATTAATAAGTTTAAAAATCAGTTTAAACTAAACAAGGAACAAATACTTGTAAAAGATAACTCAATTCTAAAAAGCAAAGGCACAGAGATTTCTATCTATGCTAGTAACGAAGACACGCTAGACGGTGGACGTGAACAACTTGTTATCATAGATGAATTTGGTGCATTTAAAAAGAACCCTCTTATCACTATTAGACAGGGGCTAAGAAAAAATAAGGGTACGCTTTTTATTTCAACAACAAACAACGTTATTCGTGGCGGTGCTTACGATGACGAGCTTGAAAGTTGGAAAGAATGGGTAAAAGATGACGATTTCAGTCATTGGGTATTCTATTATGCTTTAGATGATTATGACGAAGTAAAAGACAGTTCTAAATACATTAAAGCTAACCCAGCTTTAGGCTACACTTTAAGTCTTGAGGATATTCAAAAGGACTTTATAGGGGCAATTGGTAACCCTGTAAAAATGGCTAAAATTATTACTAAACGTTTCAATTTGTCAATGACTGACAGCACCACTATTTTTACAAAACAAATTGTAGATAAGTGTCTAGTACCGCCATTAGACTTTGAGGGTCGTTTAGTTGCTATCGGTTCAGACTTTTCAGTACGTGGCGATGTTTGGGGTACTGTAATAGGTTACAGAGAAAACGGACACTATTATTTCAAGGCTATCCCTGTCATGCCAGAGAGTGCAGAAGACAAGTTTAAACACTTAGGGGAAACAATAACACACGAGGGTGTAAATAACATGTCTGACGAAGCATGGGACGCTTTTATGAGTGCTATGAACGGTAGTGTTCCAATTGCGTTGAATTATGACCCTAACTATGCTAAGAATTTCATTGATAAATTTGAGCAAACTTATGACATTGAATTTTATAACAAAGTAATGCAGAACAGTTTTAAGCTATCTAATATCCTAGAAGCCACACAGAAGCTAATGGAGGACGGTAAAATTCATTTTGATAGTAAGTTGCTAGCGGTACATTTAATGAACGCAGAAACAAAAATAAACGATTTTGGGCTTATGCGTATTATTAAAAAGGGCTATACAGATAAGATTGATTTGGCTGACGCTTTAATTAACTTGATGTGGTGGTTCTTAGAAAGCGAAGAAAGTGAGGATTATTTCATTTAATGGCTATGACAGAAGAAGAAAACAAAAAAATGCTAGAAGCGTTAAAGACCCTAGCTTTTGGAGGAAAAGAAACAAAGACAGTTATGCATTACAAAAACAACCCTAATGGACGAAAGACAGAAATAGGGCGAACAGTTACAGAAGTCAATAAACTACCAGACCGTTCGGCATTGTTGAAATTAATGGAGATTGAGGGTGTTTATATTGACGCAAATGTAAAACTTAAACAACAAAAAGTGGACGAAGTAAGCACAGAAAAAGAACTAGTAGACTTAGTGGAGGGCTTAGCGATAGAATGACTATTTTTAAAGCATATTGTTGGAATTCTAACACTGGTAGAGATTTCACGATTAAAAAACCTAATTGGAACATTGTACAACGTTGTTCTTTAAAAAGTATCGAAACAATTGAATTATTGCCACAACATATCTATCTCTTAGACGGAACGACTGGAGCAGAAACAAGCAAGCGTTGGCAAAGAAAACAATGTCCTGAAGGCTGGAACAGACCCTTCAGCTATGGTTCTATTGTTACTAAACCACAAGGGGAGAATAAAATAAGCGGTATTGCTTTTTGTACAGATTATGAAAGAAAACAACACCCCAGTTTATATCCTAACTTTGTAACACCGAACCTCACACAAGGGCAAAAATATGGCTTGTCAGGCACTTTGTATAATTCTAGTGTAAATGTATTAGAGGTAAGGTTAAAACTTCTATACGGTACTAAAAATGAGCTTGTAGGTACATACCAAGTTCAACCTAATCAATACTTAGATGTAAAAGAAGTATACACGCTACCTAGTACGGAAACGGTAGAAAAGTTTGGTATAGCCTTTGAAGTAGCACAAACAAGCGATTTTGTACAATTTGAAGTGTATTTACCTAAGATTGAACAAGGTGGAGAGGTTACTCCGTTCGTTGAGGATAGAGATGAGTTTAACGGCTATCGAAAAACCAACACAGATGACGGAACACCGCCATTTACTGGGACTTATGAGGGGACACCACCACAAAGTACCGATTATAAAGATTATATTTGGGCAGGTTCTAAAACCGGTAAAGAACTCTTTTATCTAGAAGAAAGAGGAATTTGCAAACAAGAAGCTATTTGGTGTTATAGTCGTCTATTAGAGCAACGTGTATTGATTGGAATTGATTCAGATACTTATGACACCGAAGCAGGTAGAACGCTCAAATTTCATGTTTTGAACGGAAATAAGGGTATATTTGATTTGACTGGTAGCGTCATTTATCCTGAACAGTTCACAGATAAACGTCAAACTTTTGACAGCGATACAAAGGCATGGGCGGATAACCAAGAAATGTTATACGTTACTGATGCAAATACTGCAATTGATTGTACTTTCGGAGAAATGGCAAGTAACATCATAGAGGGGGATTATTACCGACAAGCTGATAAACGTTACAGAGTAGATGAACTACTTCGTTCGGCAATGGTTAACACAGGTTACAACATGGGTTCTTTTTGGTCTGATTGGAACTTTGATAGCTACGCGAATGAAATGCGTGCAAGTTATAACATTGAGAATTGTAGGATTAGTGAAAAAACAAATTATAGTTCTATGAATGAATGGACTGGAAGCGTGTCTTTTCCTACTGGTGTTGTTTTAGCACCTTATAAACCAAAACTAAATGAAACGGACACTAAAAAACTCAAAGGGTTTTCTAGTGCAACAAGTATTTGGGCTACTGGTGTATTAAGAACAGAGCGAAGTACAGAAGATTGGTTTAGAGAATACGAAGATTCAAGAACTAGACCAGTACCAACGCAAATTCTTTTTGCTAACTATAACACTAAAAAAGCATGGTTATTTCAACAACAAACAAACGGAACGTGGAGCAAAAGTGGAGAGTTTACGATTCCGGGAAGTAACACAGCACTCGCTAGAGCTTGGGGTATTATACCAAAAAATGGAGAATTGAAAGGTAGTGTTATCATGACAGATAAGAATTACGTTGATTTTCCTGCAAACGTTAGACCGATAACGCTAGGAGTGGAAGAACTGTTCCCAGTCATCAAGTATAACGAAGTTAAATTTAACCCTCAAATGTACGCAACTGCATACAATACCAAACTATTTTGGTGGGGGCAAAAAGCGAACGTAAGTAATTTGACTTATGGGGAGTGCGGAGTTCGTTCAGTTAATTTTATGACTGGTTTATGTACAATAGAAAGGGTGTACAAGTAAATGATTTCATGGTTAAATTTTGAGGAGTTGTTAATACACAACCCTATTGAGCTTATTAACCCTAGCAAAGACACGATAAGCGTGGCAATGAGTAAAAAGCAATATATTGAGTTTTTTAGTAACAAATACACTTATAACGGTTTATATTATGACGAAGAAATGGACTTCTGTCTGTTTTATTATGCTGACCCTTTGCAGAGTGTCAAAGACGGAGATGTTTACGCTCAAGGGTATATTGATGTAGAAATGAAGATATACCGTGTAAAATGGTTGTGTAACGTTTCTATCAGTAGTCCTAGTGGTCTATTAAAAACTACTGACGGAACGCAAGGAGTGCCACAAGAGGGCGGAAAATATACTCACACAGCATGGTCTTATAGTGCTGATGGTAAGGATAGATTCTCAACTATTTATCCTAGATATAATCTTCTAGAGGGAAGCAAAAAATACACTAAAGAACACCCTTACGTACTTTCATCTGCACATGCTGACGGAAATGTTTGGTTAGAAGATGTTCACGTAAAAAATTTAAAAGCAGGGACATATACTTTAAGTGCTAAATCTGACGCTCCTTGGATAGGACATAATCATTGGCCAAGCAATGAAAGAATAGGTAAAGTTGGGTTATGGTTGATATCAACTCAAACTTGGGAATGGATAAACTTGGACACAGTTCCTCAAACAATCGAAGTTCATAAAGACGGAGATTACTTTATTAGGGTTAATACATATTCGAATGGAAGGGATATAGAAACTCATAGTTTTTGGGACTTTAAACTAGAACAAGGTTCTCTTGCCACTCCGTATATGCCAAGTGAAAGCGAAGCAACAAAATCAGACCGTCCTAGTTACATTGGTCAATACACAGATTACACGCTAGAGGATAGCACAAACCCTAGTTCTTATACTTGGAGAGAGTTACGAGAGGGCAAATGGAACGTTACAAAAACAGGCATGCGTGTAGTTCCACGACTTAAACAAATTACAATGGTTCAAGGAGGTACGTTGATGAAGTGCGAAATTAATAACAACATTACGGGTTGGACTGACGGAACAACACAATTAGAATACAGCGGTCAAGATTTTATCATCGACGGTTATGGAATGAGAGGGCTACACAATGGATAGTACAATAAACGGTAAAACGGTACATATAAATAACCCATTAGACCTTATAGGCTTAGGACGTAGGGAAATCGAGTTTAATATCCCTAAAGCTGACTATTGGGAAATGTTCAAAGAAACCACGCAAGTGCCTACAATGAAACGTGGAGGATATAAAAACTTGCTCAAAGGTGGTTGGGTATTTGTTGACCCTTTTAGCCAAGGGAAAGACTTATGGACTAAAGACTACTTCACAAAATCAGGTGGAATGGTATGGCAAACTTTTGGACCGAGAGGAGATATTTTTGATTATGGCACTTATGAAAGTGGGTATTATAATTTTAAGTGTCCTGATACTAAAGACTTCGAAGACTATGCCAAGTACGCTCAAATAAACTTTTTAAAGCCTAACACCACTTACACTTGGCAATGGGACATGAAGCGAACGACTTCCTCTATAAAAGGAGATATGGAAACTTTTATGGGTACAAGCGGAAACACTATTATTGACTTAACTAAACCTGTTTACGTTAATGGAGAAGCATATCAACAGGCTGAAAATAGTGCAGACGGTTTCGTTAGTTGGAATACAAGAATAGGTAGCGAAGATACAGATTGGCACAAATGTGTTTTCGTATTCACTACTAAATCAACTTTACCTAATGCAGGTTCACGCTCCTTGCGTTGGAGAGGTAGAAAGGACAGTTCTTGGAAAGTAAAAAATATTATGATGTTCGAGGGTTCTGAATTATTAGGGACTGATTTCAGATTACACGATGAAGAGTATTATGATTGGACTTTCTACGAAGGTAGACAAGGAATGCGTGAAGTGTCAGCAAATTTTGGTTTTTATTACAGCGAAGACTATGCCTTTTGTTCAGCATTTAAAATCAATATACATAAAGGCTTTGAAACAAGAGGTTTTAATCCAGTTACACAAGAATTTGAATGTAAAGCAGAAGTTGAAAACTTTGCTCAAATTGTTAACCCTGCAATTAAATACTATCAGGACATTAAGCAAATACCTGATAACGTGAATTGGAATAATACTATCATATACAACCCTAAACCGAACGGAATAGACTACTTACAATGTAAAGCTAAAGGGAACTACATGAGCTTGTACAAAGTCAGAGATGATAATTATAGTTCATACGTTCCTAAGCGTTGGCAATCTACATTTTTTAATTCAGTTCCTAGCAGTAAATGGTTATATGGTGGATACTGTTATACTGGTACACTACAAACTTATGAGATAGAAAACTAATAATAAAGGAGAATAAAGATAATGATTGAAACGTTGAAAGCGATTGGCTTAGTTGTATTTATGCAGTTACTTAGTTTAGCACTAGAGTTTATAGACACAGGTACTCTAAAACCTAGTGTTAGAAAAAGAATAGCAGTAGAGTTAATTGTCCTGTCTGTTTATATAGCAGGTATGACTGTGTTTAAAGGTATGATTAGTGATGAACTAATATCATTGGTTGGAACTGTATACTTAGCAGTAGTAGTTAGCCATCTGTATAAGTTCTTGACTAATAAGAAAGAAGAAATAGACGGAGGAGATAAAGAAGAATAGTATAGTAGTAGTATAGTAGTAGTGTATATAGTATGATAGTATAGCATAGCAATCGTTACAAAATAAACTTGTAGCTTTGTTGTGCTTTTTTATTTTAAATTTTTGTTAGAGATTGAAGGGGGTGTGATATAAAGGGGGTGGGTTTTCTAT
>OIXV01002547.1_pt1 | contig 14557 bp, 13 predicted proteins | sample 1587771 | NCBI WGS metagenome assembly OIXV01 (sample SAMEA3888893, study PRJEB22519) | human gut metagenome | biome: human gut; feature: human-associated habitat; material: faeces | place: Denmark | collected 2010
CCAGTGCGCCGCCGCGGGCGTTGCCCATGTGCATGGGGCCGGTGGGGTTGGCGGAGACGAACTCGACGTTATACTTCTTGCCTGCGCCCGCGTCGGTGCGGCCATATTCAGGGTTGGCGACAGCGGCGCGCACGACGCTGGTGAACCAGTCCTGGCCCAGGAACAGGTTGATGAAGCCGGGGCCGGCGACCTCAAAGCGGTCAAACAGGCTGCCGTCCAGCTGCAATTTTGCGGTAATGGCTTCTGCGATCTGGCGCGGTGCCTTGTGGAAGGCGCGCGCACCGGCCATGGCCACGTTGGACGCAATATCGCCGTTTTTGACGTCAGCCGGGATCTCGACGATGAAGTCGGGCAGTGCGGCCTCGGGCAGGGTGCCGTCGGCGACAGCCGCCTTGACGGCGTCGGTCAGCAGCGTGCGCGCCTGTGCCAGCGCCGCCGCCCGCGGGTTGTAGTTTTTATAATCCATGATGAACCTCCTGTGGGGGATTTTCTATTGCAATAACGCGGTTGGGGCCGGGCGTGCCCGGCCCCTACGGGGCAACGCGTTTTTAAGCTTCCGGCAGCTTATCGACCGTAATGTCAACCAGATTCCGGCTGATGAAGCTCTCGGCGCCGGAATCGAGGGTGTAGCTGAATTTCAGCCTGCCGCCGTTCTCGTCGAGCCGCTGCTCAATGACGTCGGCGGCCACGCCCAGACTGATCGAGCCGTAGCCGGTCTCGTAATGGCAGAGATGGCGCGTGCCCTTCTCGATGATGAGCTGGCTCGACTGTTTGCCGAACCGCAGCATCGAGACCTTGCGCGCGTCCTCGGCCACCTTGACCGTCGTTGTACAGCCCTCATAGCCGGTGGTCTCGGTTTCCTTGTAGACAATATAGTAGGCACCGTCCTTGTGGACGAGCGAGCCGCGGGTCATCAGCTCCACGGTATCCGTGTCGCCCCGCTGCTCCATCGTGCCCTTGATGGTGATCAGATAGTTTTCTTCCATGGTGTACCTCTACGCTAAAGCCTTCCCCCTCGGGGACAGACTCCCCCGATACGGGGGAGGTGGCGCGCAGCGCCAGAAGGGGTGCGGTGGCCCGCAGGGCCGGATGAGGGGCGACCTTGCCATTACTGCCTGTAAAGGGGTAATGACCGGAAACTTCGCCCTCATCAGTCACCTTCGGTGACAGCTTCCCCCGAGGGGGAAGCCTTTTTTCCCCTAGTACGTCTCAATCGCGATTCTTTCCACCGTTCCGCCGGCGTACTCGCCCAGAAACGTGTGTGCCAATTCGTCAAAATTGTCGGGGGTGTCGCTGACAAAATACCGCGCGGTGCCGCCTGTTTTTTTGCCGTTCAGCAGCCCCAAATCGTCCAGCGCCGCCGCGGCGGCCTGCGCCGTGACCTTGCCGGAATCGACAAGATGCACCTCGTCGCCCATAAAGTCCCCGATCATCTTTTTCAACAGGGGATAGTGGGTGCAGCCCAAAATCAGCGTGTCAACGCCCGCGTCCTTCAGCTCCTGCAGATACTCCGCAATGATCAGCTTTGTGACCGGGTTGCCGTCGTTGAAATAGCCGTTTTCGACCAGCGGCACAAACATCGGGCAGGCGCGGGCAAAAATCTGCACGTCGGGCATCATGTCGCGGATGATGGCGGCATACGACCCGCTGCGCACCGTGGCCGCTGTGCCGATGATGCCGATTTTGCGGTTCCGCGTCGCGTCCACCGCCGCGCGGGCCGTAGCACCCACAACGCCGGTAAACGGCACGGGCAGCCTGGCGGCCTCCTCCGGCGGATAGGTCGAGGACACCGTGCCGCAGGCGGCAATGATAAATTTCACGTCCTGCTGCAATAAAAATCGGATGTCCTGCCGCGCGTACTGGACAATGATGTCCCGCCCGCGGCTGCCGTAGGGCACGCGGCCCGTGTCACCGAAGTAGACAATGTCCTCGCCGGGCAGCACGCGGCGCAGCTGGCGCACGGCGGTCAGCCCGCCCAGGCCGCTGTCAAACACGCCGATGGGCCGTGTGTCCATCAGTAGGCCCCCTTCCGGCGGTGGACGGCCAGCGTCAGCAGCTTGTCGACCAGCGCAGGATAGCTGTAGCCCTCGTGCTCCATCAGCTTGGGGTACATGCTGATGGACGTAAAGCCCGGCAGGGTGTTCAGCTCATTGCAGAGCACCCGCCCGGTGCCGCGCTCAACAAAGAAGTCGCAACGGGACAGGCCGGAGCAGCCCAGCGCCAGATACGCCTTGCGGGCCTCGGCGCGGACCTCGTCGAGCTTTTCCTCGCTCAGATGCGCGGGGATGACGGTCTGGGACACGCCGTTTTTGTACTTGTCGTCGTAGGTGTAGAACTCGGCCCCGGCCAGGATCTCGCCCGGGCGGGTCGTGGAGACGGTGGACGGGTCATCGGGGTTGCCGATGGCGGCGCACTCGACCTCCTGCGCGTCCACGAACTCCTCAAACACGACCTTGTCGTCCTCGCGCAGGGCGATTTCGACGCCCTTTTCCAGCGCGGCGCGGTCCGCAACCTTGGAGATGCCGACGCTGGACCCCGCGTTGGCGGGCTTGACGAAGATGGGGTAGCCGAGCTTTGCCTCGATGCCGTCCAGCACCACAGGGCCGTTCAGCTCCAGATCGGCGCGGCTGGCGGCGACCCACTTGCAATGGGGGACCCCGGCGGCGTCCATCAGGGCGTTGGCGACGGCCTTATCCATGCAGACGGCGCTGCCCAGCACGCCGCAGCCCACATAGGGGATGCGGGCCAGCTCAAACAGGCCCTGGATCGTGCCGTCCTCGCCGTTTTTGCCGTGCATGACGGGTGCGCAGATGTCAATGCGGACCAGCTCCGCCCTGCCGTCCTTCAGCAGCCAGATGCCGTGGTCCTTCCGGTCCGGGCTGAGCACGCAGGGCGTGCAGTCGCCCTGCTCCCAGCTGCCGTCGGCCATAGCCTCGGGCGTGGGGCGGCAGGCCAGCCAGCGGCCATCCTTCGTGATACCCACGGGGAAAACCTCATATTTGTCCGCGCAGGGCTCCTGACCCAGTGCGCGCAGCCAGGCCGAGGCCGACACGCAGCTGACGTCATGTTCACTGGAAACGCCGCCGAAGAACAGTGCGACGCGCAGCTTGGAATTTGTATTCATCAAAAAGACTCCCTTTGTTCAATGTGGCCGTGCCCTTTGGGCACACTACAAATCTTCAGCTTATTATCATAACATATTATGCGTGCGTTGGCTAGATTATTTTTGGAAAATTTCTGAACCGGAAACAGAAGTCCGTAGGGGCCGGGCACGCCCGGCCCGCGGCCTTGCGGAAGAAAGCCGCTCCCGGAAAAACCGTAGGGGAGGGATTCATCCCTCCCCTACAAACCGGCCCGGAAGCAGGCATCACTTTTTAACGATTTTCTTCTTCTTCCGCACGCTGTACCCAAAGCTGCCCAGCTTTCTTCCCAGCGCCAGATAATCCCCGTGGCTGTAGACGATCAGCTTCGCCTTGTTTAGGCACAGCTTGCCGCTCTCGTCCAGCAGCCGCTCGTCCACATCCACGGCGACGCACTCGGCCAGAAACAAATCATGCGAACCCAGCGGAATGACCTGCGTGACCTTGCACTCCAGATTCACGGGGCTTTCCTCCACCAACACCGTGCCGACCTTGGCCGCAGGGACAGCGGTCAGGTGCATGGCAGCAAACTTGTCCACGTCGCGCCCACTCTTGACACCGCACCAGTCGATGGCCCGGACTAAGCTCTCGGTGGGCAGGTTCACGACGAACTCGCCGCTTTCCTTAATTAGATGGTGGCTGTACCGCTCGGGCCGTACGCTGATGGACAGCATCGGCGGCTGGGTGCAGATCGTGCCGGTCCAGCCCACCGTGATAAGGTTCGGCTTCTCCGGAGCCCCGCAGCTGACCAGTACGGGCGGCTCCGGGTTCAGCAGGGTAGACCCCTTCCATACCTGTCGGCTCATTGCGCATCCTCCTTGATCTCGCCAAAGTTCGGCGTTGCATCGCTGATAATATACCGCGGGCGGTGCTTGGATTCCAGATATATTTTACCGATGTACTCCCCGATAACGCCCAGACAGATCAGCTGCACGCCCGACACAAAGCAGATGATGCTCGTCATCGACGCCCAACCGGACACGGTCAGGCCGAGCGCGGCCTCGATGACGGCCCACAGCACGCCGATAAAGCTGACAAGCGCCACAAACACGCCGAAGCCTGTGATGAATCGGATGGGTTTGATGGACAGGCTCGTGATGCCGTCAAACGCCAGCGCCAGCATTTTGGACAGGGGATAGTGGCTCTCGCCCGCCATGCGCTCATGCCGCTCGTAGGTCACGCAGGTGGACTTGAAGCCGACCAGCGGCACCATGCCGCGCAGGAACAGGTTGACCTCCCTGAACCGGGCAAACTCCTCCAGCACGCGGGCGCTCATCAGGCGGTAGTCTGCGTGGTTAAAGACGACCTCGGCGCCCATGGCGTTGAGGATTTTATAGAAGCTCTCCGCGGTAAAGCGCTTAAAAAACGTGTCGGTGTCGCGCTTGCTGCGCACGCCGTACACGACGTCGCAGCCGTCGCGGTAGGCGTCCACCATGGCGTCCATCGCGTTGATGTCGTCCTGGCCGTCGCAGTCAATGGAAATCGTAATGTCGCAGCGACTTTTGGCCTCCATCAGGCCCGCCAGCACGGCATTCTGGTGGCCGCGGTTGCGGCTCTGGCAGATGCCGACATAGTGCGGGTCACGCGCAGCCAGGTCACAGATAATTTCCCACGTCCGGTCCTTAGAGCCGTCGTTCACAAACAGCACGCGGCTTTCCGGGCTGATCTTGCCCGCGGCGGTCAGGTCGGCAAGCTTCTGTAAAAACATCGGTGCTGTGATGGGCAGCACCTCCTGCTCATTGTAGCAGGGGATGACGATGTACAAAATCGGGTCGGTACGGTTGTTCATACAAATAACCTCAATATGTTAAAATTGCGGGCAGGCGGCGTGCAGGCGCTCGGGGTCGGGCAGCTTAAAGCTGCCCCGGAACAGCTCGATCAGCCCCTCCTCCTGCATTCGGCTCAGCTCGCGGGAGAGCGCGCTGCGGTCACAGTTCAAAAACGCGGCCAGCTCAGTGCGGGTCATGGCGGTGGAAAACGTATCCGCGCCGCAGCGCTCGCGCTGTTCCAGCAGCCACATGCAGATGCGTCCGCGCAGGCTCCTGCAGCAAATCAGCTCCAAACGGCGGTCCAGCGCAAAATATTTGTCGCTGATGGTCTCCAGCCAGTTCTGCAGCAGCTTCAGGTGTGCGCTGTGCAGCGCGGCGCAGGGGCGCAGCAGTGCCTCGCAGGGAAGATACAGTGCCAGACAGGCCTCGGCGGCGGAGACATTGACGGGGCTGCGGCTGCGCCCGCCCGCCAGCACGTCGGCAAAGACGCCGCCCGGCCCCATACGGGCCATGACGACGGTAGAGCCGTCGGCCAGCGGTTTGCTTGCCGTGATAGCACCTTCCAGCACAAGGCCGACTTCGTGGGTCTCGTAGCCCGCCATCAGCAGCAGCTCGCCTTTGGCGTAGCGGCGCACCCGCGGCGCAAAGCAGGCCATCAGCGTGTCCAGCTCGGCGTCCGTCATGCCGCGCAAAAGGCTTGTGCGGCGCATCGTTTCGTAGTAGGGTGTGTAGTCCATACAGCTCCTTGCAAACGGTTGAAAAGGGTATCTGTTGCACGGGCAACAGACAATTCACATTTATTATAGTATAGTAGGGCCGCAAAAGCAACAAGGAGGATAAGATTTTTATGAAACTGAAACGTATTTTCGCCGCTGTAACGGCGTTTGCTTTGTGCGCCTCTCTGGCAGGCTGCGGCGCGGCTGCGACTGTGAGCGAGTCTGCCGCAGAATCTGCCGCTGAATCCGCCGTCGAGGCAACCCCCGCCGTCACCGAGGCCCCCGCTACTGAGGAAACCGCCGACGCATCCGAGGCCGCCCTGCGCATCGCGGGCCTGAAGGGCCCCACGACGATGGGCCTCGTCAACCTGATGAGCGATGAGGTCGCCTCCAACTACAACTTCACGATGTACGGCGCTGCCGATGAAATCGTGCCGCTGCTGGTCAAGGGAGACTTGGACGCCGCCGCTGTGCCCGCTAACCTCGCCGCCACGCTCTACAACAAGACGAACGGTGCAGTGGAAGTTGCCTGCATCAACACGCTGGGCGTGCTCTACATCGTCGAGAACGGAGAGACTGTCAACTCTGTCGGGGATCTGAAGGGCCAGACCATCGTCACCACCGGCAAGGGCGCTACCCCCGAGTACGTTCTGCGCTACGTCCTGACCGAGAACGGCGTTGACCCCGACAGCGACGTTACCATCGAGTATTGCAGCGAGGCCACCGAGGCCCTGAGCAAGGTCCAGGCGGGCGAAGCCACCATCGCCATGCTGCCTCAGCCTTTTGTCACCAGCGCCATGTCCCAGGTCGAGGGTTTGCGCGTTGCGCTTGACATGAACGAGGAATGGCAGAAGGTCGCCGGCTCCAAGCTGGTCACCGGCGTTCTGGTCGTCCGCAAGGATGCCGTTGAGAACGACCCTGAGGCTTTTGCCGCCTTCATGGATGGCTATGCCGCCAGCGTCGAGGCCGCAAACTCCGACCTCGAGGGCACCGCAGCCCTCTGCGAGCAGTACGGCGTTGTCGCCAAGGCTGCGCTGGCCCAGAAGGCCCTGCCGCAGTGCAACATTGTTTTTGAGACCGGCGACGAGATGAAGAACGACCTCGAGACCTACTTCAAGGTTCTGTACGCCGCCGACCCCGCCAGCGTGGGCGGCGCCCTGCCTGCCGACGACTTCTACTATGCAGGCTAAATCCCCCCGCAGAGGCCGATGCTCGCATCGACCCGCCGCTGCTGCTGCGGGCGGATGCAAGCATCCGCCCCAGCAAACGCCGCTGTGGCAAAAGGCTGCCGCCATCCTTGTGTGGATTCTGATTTGGCAGCTTGCCGCCATAGGGCTGGGACACGGCGGGCTGTTTCTGGCTACGCCTCTGCAGACACTGGGGGCGCTGGCACAGCTGGCACCCACAGCTGCATTCTGGCAGCGCATCGTGTTCAGTGCGCTGCGCATAATGGCGGGCTTCCTGCTGGCAGCAGCAGGGGGCCTGCTTCTTGGTGCAGCGGGCGCACGTTGGCACTGGGTACGGGTGTTCATTGACCCTGCCATGCAGCTGATCCGCGCCATGCCCGTCGCCAGCTTTGTCATTCTGGCGCTGCTCTGGGTGCGCAGTGCGAACCTGTCGGTCATCGTCAGCTTTACCCATGTGCTGCCCGTCGTCTATGCGGGCGTGCTGGGCGGCATTGCCGACACCGACCCGAAGCTGCTGGAAATGGCGAAGGTCTACCGCCTGCCGCTCACCGCGCGGCTGCGGTACATCTGGCTGCCCGGCATCTTCCCGTCTTTCTGCGAGAGCTGCATCGCCGCCATGGGCATGTGCTGGAAGAGCGGCGTCTCCGCCGAGGTCATCGGTCTGCCGGACCACAGCGTGGGCGACGCGCTCTACCGCGCGAAGATCACCCTGTCCACGCCGGATGTGTTCGCGTGGACGCTCGTCATCGTGCTGCTGTCGGCGGCGTTGTCCGCGGCAGCGGCGGCCCTGCTGCGCACGGCCAAGACACGTCTTTGCGGGGAGGTGCGCGTGTGAGCATTGTGATAACCGATCTCTGCAAAAGCTTCGGCAGTACGCCGGTTTTGCAGCGCTTTACCTGGACGGTGGACCGCCCCATGGTGCTGATGGGCCGCTCCGGCTGCGGCAAGACCACGCTGCTGCGCATCCTGCTGGGACTGGAGTCCGCGGACTCCGGCACAGTGACCGGCGTCGAAACGCCCGCTGCCGTTTTTCAGGAGGATCGCCTCTGCCCGCAGCTGACCGCCGCCGCCAACCTGACGCTGACCGGCCACGGCCTGACGCCGCAGGATGCCGAGCGTGAGCTGCGTGCCCTTGGCTTTACGGATGCCGAGCTGGCGCTGCCTGCGGCGCGGCTCTCCGGCGGGCAGAAGCGCCGTGCCGCTCTGCTGCGCGCGCTGCTCTGCCGCGATGCGAAAACGCTCTTGCTGGACGAGCCCTTCACCGGCATGGATGCCGAGCTTGTCGAGGACGCCGTCGCCGCCACAAAACGGCTGGCGGGGGAGCGCCCCACGATCCTCGTCACCCATGACCGCACCGCTGCCGACCTGCTCGGCTGGCCGGTGAGAGAAGTATAAAAGTACAAAAATAACGCACACGCGGAAATTTTCCGCGTGTGCGTTTTTTGCAGAGCCAAAAGGCTTCCCCCTCGGGGGAAGCTGTCACCGCAGGTGACTGATGAGGGCGGACGCTCCCGCGGCAGCCCGTTACCGGGCAATTCCGGCAGCTCTGCCCTCATCCGGTCCTTGCGGGCCACCTTCCCCCTGGGGGAAGGCTTTGCTTACATCAATTCCTCCAATATCGCATTCTGCACGACCATCCCGGCGGGGGTCAGGCGGAACACCTCTCCGTCCCACACGGCGTACCCGTGCCCGACGCACTGCCGCATAAAGACGCGCTGTGCCGCCGTAAACCGTCCGCCGCGGCGTTCATACGCAGAGATGTTCAGCCCGCTGACCAGCCGTAGCTGCATCAACAGATAATCCTCCGACGTGCAGTCGCCCTCGCGTTGCTCGGCCACGGTACCCGCGATAAATCCCTGCACGTCGTCGGGCCAGAACCGCCGCACATTGCCCACACAGCTGTGGGCGGCAGGGCCGACGCCCCAATAATCGCTGCAGTTCCAGTACAAAAGATTGTGCCGCCCCTCGTGGCCCGGGCGGGCAAAGTTGCTGATCTCATACTGCCGGTAGCCTGCGGCCTCGAGCTGCTGCACGGCATACAGGTAAAAATCTGCTGCCGCGTCTCCGTCGGGCAGACCCGCGGGCGGATTGCGGTAAAACGCCGTGCCCGGCTCTACCTTTAATAAATAGGCCGAAATATGCGTGCAGCCGCCGTCCCGCAGCAGGGCCAGCGTGCGGTCAAATTCAGCGTTTGTGTACTCCGGCAGCGCCAGCATGATGTCGCCGCAAATTTCAGGAAAGCCCGCCTCCCGCGCCCATGCCAGCGCCTGCGCGGCTCCGGCAGCGGTGTGGGTGCGGCCCAACCGGCGCAGCTGCGCGTCGTCGGCGCTCTGCACGCCAAAGCTGATGCGGGTCACGCCTGCTGCCCGGAAGCCCCGCAGCGTCTCCGGTGTGACAACATCGGGGTTGGCCTCCAGCGTGATCTCCGCGCCGGGCAGGGGATTGGCAGCCTCGATCAAAGCCGCCGCCTGCGCGGGCACCAGCAGTGCCGGGGTGCCGCCGCCAAAGTACAGCGTGTCGGGGCGGCGGGTGTTTTTCGCCAGTTCCCGCAGCAGCGCGTCCACGTAGCTCTGCGGCACGCCGCGGGCACCGGGGGCTGAATAAAAATCGCAGTAGCGGCATTTTGCCTTGCAGTAGGGAATGTGCAGATAGATGCCGAACGGTGTTGCTTCAGACATGGCGTACCTTATGCTTCCGGGATGCCGTCCTTGAAGAAGCACAGCATCTGATTTTCAAAAAAGTTGACGCGCTCATGCACGTATTTGGGGTAGAGTTTCCACTGCTTAGGACAGGTCAGGCGGTTGTAAATCGCGGCCTGACCCTTGGGCGGGGCGTACTCGTCCATCAGACAGGTGCCCAGCAGCACCTCGGCACGGCAGAGCGGTGCGAAATTCGCTGCATCCAACTCGTCGTATCCGGGCAGACCAAGGCCGGCAAAATCTCCCGGCAGCGGATTCAGCGCTGCGCAGCGGGACACTGCAGGGCAGAGCGACGCTGCCAGCAGCGCCAGTCCGCCGCCGAAGCCCTCGCCAAACGTGTACACGCGGCCTGTATCCACCCACGGCAGCGCCAACGCGGCCTTTGCCACGGCCAGCGCGTCGAGATAGCGCTGGCGGAACGCCGCCTGTGCGGGCTGCACCTTCCAATCCTCCCGGAACGGCTCGGCCTCCAGAGCGACAACGCCGAAGCCCAGCGCCAGAAACCGCGTTATATGGTGCCAGCCGCGCACGCCGCGGTTCAGGTCGTGGTACATCAGCAGCAGCGGATGCACTCCGTCTGCGGCGGGGCGGATGACCCGGGCCGTGACGCTGCGCCCGTCAAAGGTGACGGTCAGCCGCTCATACACGCCGCAGGGGTTGCCGAACGCGACGGGCGCACAGCTTACCGCGGGGTGCAGTGCCGCCGCAGTCTCCTGCCAGCGCTGCGCAAAATCAGCGGGGGCCTGTGCCTGCCCGGTGTAGCTGCGCAAAAATGCCTTTTGCTCGGTGATGGTCATAGCACAGCCTCCTTGCTGGTAAAAAAGTCCAGCAGCATATCGTCAAATTCCGGGATCTCCTCATGCCCGTACCCGGGGAAGAGATACCGCTTCTTGGCGCAGTGCAGATTGTTGTACACGGCGCACTGGGTCTGCGGCGGGCAGATAACGTCATCCAATCCCGTGCCGAACAGCACCGGGCAGCGGACCATCGGCGCAAAGTTTTTGCTGTCAATGTAGCCCAGCTGGCGGAACCACCGGTCCTGCTGATGCTCGTCGGCGTCAAACCAGCGGGCGTAGTAGCGCAGCCCCTCATAGGCAATCTCGTCCGCGCCAAGGTCCCACACGAGCTTGAAATCGCTCAAAAACGGGTAGAGGATGGCCGCGCGGTCAATAAGCTCCGGGTTCAGCGCCGCACAGGCCAGACCCAGCCCGCCGCCCTGCGAACCGCCGTTGACAAAGACACGGCTCGTGTCGATGCCGTCCAGCTCCCGCACCAGGCGGCAGAGGATGCGGATGTTCTGGTGCAGCCGCACATAGTACATCCGCTCCAGCGGGCCGTCCAGCCCGGCAATGATATGTCCGGACACGGTGGTGCCCAAAAAGCCGCCGACATCCTCACTGTAGCCGGCCTGACCGGGGCAGTCCATGGCGATCAGCGCCATGCCCATGCCCGCGAACGACGCCTGCTCGGCAAAGCTGCGGGATGCGCCGGGGTAGCCGTGAAACTGCAGAACCAGCGGCATCGGCTCGCTCCGGCGCGGGCGTAAAAACTTTGCGTAAAGGTGTGCGCCCTCCATGCCGGTGAACCACAGGTCCAGAAACTCGCAGCTGTCCCAGCTCGGGACCTCCTGCGCCTGGATGACGGTGTAGTGCAGCGGCACCGCGTCAGCCTCGGCCATCCGCGCCTGCCAGAAGCTCTCAAAATCGTCGGGGCGCGGGGTGGCACCGTAGTAACCGCCCAGGGCCTCGATTTCGGCTGCTGTCATAAAAATCACATCCCTTTATATAAATGTAAACGGAAAGCATTATTTGCTATTATAGCACAGAAAGCACTGCCTGACTATAGTTTTAAAAAGAAGTAAATTTCACAATTTCTTGATGATTTACGGTGAAAAACACGCTATAATACTGCCTAGAGAAAGGGGATTGCAACTATGAATCGCAATTATTCTGATATTTCGTATGCGGAAAGCCCCTTTGGTACGCTTTCCGAGTTCATGTCCAAGACCTTCGGCTGGATGTTTGCCGGTCTGCTGGTCACGTTCCTGGTCGGCATCGGCGCAGTGACGACGGGGCTGATCTACCCGCTCATCACCTCGGGCCTGTTCATCCTGACCTCTATCGCGGAGCTGGTGCTGGTGTTCGTACTGTCGGCTCGGGTGCAGACGCTGCAGCCGTCCACAGCCACGGGCATCTTCTTCGCCTACGCGGTGCTCAACGGCCTGAATCTGAGCTCCATCTTCCTCGTGTATGACTTCGGCAGCCTGATTTTGGCGTTCCTCGTCGGTGCGGTTTACTTCGGCGTTATGGCGGTGTACGGCAACGTCACCAACCGTGACCTGACCGGCTGGGGCCCCAAGCTCATGGGCGGTCTGGTTGCCCTGATCGTCTGCAGCCTGGTGGGCGGGCTGCTCAGCCTGTTCGGCTTTGGCTTCGGCATCATGGACCTTGTGCTCTGCGCCGTCGGTCTGCTGATCTTCATGGGCCTGACCGCCTATGACACCCAGATGCTGAAATACTACTACTCCTACTTCGGCGGCGACGCGGCCATGCTGCACAAGTCCTCCATCGTCGGTGCGCTGGTGATTTACGGCGCAGGCATCGCAAAAAAGACGCTGCTTCGCACAGGGCCAGGCGGCCTTGCCGGCATTACGGGCGGTTTTATCCGCAGCTTTGCGCAGGTCAGCATGCCTGCCATGCTCAACGAGAGCATGTGGGCGCTGGGCAACCTGCTGTACAGCTCTATCTTCGGCCACATAGGCACGGGCGCGTATGCGTCGATCACCGTCGTCAAATCCATCGAGGAACTGACGAGCGTTGCGGTGATGGGGCTTTGCTCCTCCTGCGCGGTGATGATCGGCAGCGCCATCGGGCGCGGCGACGTTCCCCTGTGCAAGCTCTGTGCCCGGCGTCACATGCAGCTGACAGTCGGCCTTTCCGTGCTCATCGGCGTGAGCATGCTGGCGCTCCGTCAGCCGCTGCTTTCGCTCTTCGGCGTTTCGCAGGCCGTGCGTGAGGACGCGCTGGCCGTGCTGGCCATCTGCGCGCTGGAAATGGTGCTGCACAACGTGCCCGCCATTCTGGTGATGGGCATCTTCCGCGCGGGCGGCGATACGCGCTACGGGTTAATCATCGACTGCATCACCATGTATCTGATCGGCCTTCCGCTGACGATGCTGACCGGGCTTTATCTGCATTGGAGCGTGCCGATGACCTATCTGGTGATGTATCTGTCGGAGGACATCGTCAAATGCGCGGCGTATCTCCTTCACTACCGTTCCGGCAAGTGGATTCGGCCGGTCATCTAATCGCCTCTCAGGCGCTTCGCGTCGGCTCTCCTTAAAGGGAGCGCTATACAGGCAGTTTCAATCAACAGCCCTGTCCTGCCTTTTCCAAGCAGTGGAAGGGTAAACCTTGAGGATAAACGTCATGAACAACACAAACACTAACCCGCCCCTTTCCTCCTTTGAAGAAAAATCCGCCCCCAAGCGCGGCGCAATCCGCGAGTTTGCCGCGTTCTACAAGCCGCACATGGGCATGTTTCTGCTGGATATGTTCTGCGCGCTGATTATCGCGCTGGTGGATATCCTCTTCCCCGTGGTTACGCGCAAAGTACTCTACGATTACATCCCCAATCAGGCGATGCGCACCTTCCTCATCGCGATGGGCGCAATGTTGATTGCGTTCTTCGTCCGCACGGCGGCGCAGTGGGTCGTCACCTATCTGGGGCACCTGACCGGCGTACACATCGAAGCGGACATGCGCGCGGCTATTTTCGCGCACATGCAGAAACTCGGTTTCAGCTTCTACGACAAAAACCGCACGGGCTTGCTGATGTCCCGCGTGACGACAGATTTGTTTGATATCACCGAGCTGGCGCACCACGGTCCGGAAGCCTTGTTCATCTCCATGGTGACGCTGACCGGCTCGTTCCTCGTCCTCTGGCGCATTCAGAAAAAGCTGGCGCTCGTGCTGATGATCGCCGTGCCCGTGATCGTCGTCTTTGTGGCGATGCGTCGGCGCAGCATGATGAAAGTCTCCCGCGACGTAAAGCGCCGCACGGCGGGCATCAACGCCGAGATCGAAAGCTCCATCTCCGGCATCCGCGTCGCCAAGGCTTTTGGCAACGAAGATGAAGAAATCGACAAATTCACCCACTGCACCAACCAATATGTCTCCGCCAAGCAGGGCTACTACAAAGTGATGGCGGGCTTCTTCTCCGGCACGGAACCTGATGAGCCTGTCCGTCATCTTTGTCGGCAGCTACCTGATTATGAAAGAACAGATGGACGTCGCCACGCTTGTGACCTTCAACATGTATGTCGCCAGCGTGCAGAGCCCCATCCGCAAGCTGACTCAGTTCACCGAGCAGTTCACCCAGGGCATGGCGGGCTTCCAGCGTTTCCGCGCCATCATGCACGAAGATCCGGATATCGTCGATGCGCCGGACGCGGTCGGCCTTGACCGCGTGGACGGCGACATCGAATTCCACGACGTTTCCTTCTCCTACGACGAAGGCAAGGGCGACGTGCTCTCCCATGTCAATCTGCATATCAGGCCCGGCGAAATGCTGGCGCTCGTCGGCCAGAGCGGCGGCGGCAAATCGACGCTCAGCGAGCTTGTCCCGCGTTTCTACGACGTTACGGCGGGCGACATCCTCATCGACGGGCAGGCGGTCAAACTGGGCAAGCCCGCCGCGTCGCTGGCGCACGGCATTTATCTGGTGCCGCAGGAGCCGATGCTGTTTCCCAACCTCAGCGTGCGCGAGAACATTCTCTTTCGTTTGCCGAAGCGGGCGGATACCGCCGCGCGACTGCAGGAAAAACTGCAACAGTTGAACTGCCAGATCAACCTCGATGCCAGCGCCAGCACGCTCGAGGTAGCCGATCAACAGATGGTCGAGATCCTGCGCGGCCTGATGCGCGAAGCGCGGATCCTGATCCTTGATGAACCCACCGCCTCTTTAACCCCGGGGGAAACGGAGAGGTTGTTTAGCCAGATCCGCGCGTTACAGGCGCTGGACGTGGGGATCGTGTTTATCTCGCAC
>OIXV01002566.1_pt1 | contig 14478 bp, 13 predicted proteins | sample 1587771 | NCBI WGS metagenome assembly OIXV01 (sample SAMEA3888893, study PRJEB22519) | human gut metagenome | biome: human gut; feature: human-associated habitat; material: faeces | place: Denmark | collected 2010
TTCGCTGCATACCTGCCTACACACATCAAATCCCTACGGGATTTTTTTCAATCATCACTAAATAATCACAGGGACAACTTGTATATCATTTCCTAAATATAACTCTTTTTGGGGGGGGCATCGGTGGGTTAGAGGGTGGAGGAGTAGAGGCGGCGGAGGGTGAGGTAGAGGAAGTTGGCGAGGGAGAAGGGGATGCGGGGGGAGCGGAGTATGGCGTTGCACAGTTTTGGGGCGCAGCCTTTCACCTCAATAGGGCAAATGGCATCGAGGTTGCGGAAGTGGCCTTCGTAGCGGCGTGCGTGGCGCACCATGGCGAGCATTGCCATTTGCATGGCGGTGCGATAGGTGCCGTGGGTGTCGTGCTGGGTGAAGTATTCGTTGACTATGGCGTGCGCCTTGTAGAGCGAGCGGTTGTGCTTCTCGTTGATGCTGTGGGTGTAGGAGGTGGCGTTGTCGTCGCGGTAGGCGTACACGGCTTCGTCGAGGCACGCTCTTTTGGCTCCGAGAATGAGGCGTGGCACCACCACATAGTCTTCGCCATAGTTGATGCCCTCCACCGAGTTGATGCCGCCTTCAGTGCATAGCGCGCGGCGATAGATGCGCCCCCAGATGCGGTTGAACACGATGTTTTGGCAAAGCATCAGTTTCAGATACTTCTCCTTTGTGCCGTGAAATGGTGGAATGAGTGCGCTTTCGCGGTCGGCGGTCACCGTCACATATCCGCCGTCCACCATGTCGGATCCAGTTTCCTCCATCTTTGCGCACAGATGCTCCACGGCGTGCGGCATCAGATAGTCGTCGCTATCCACGTGCATCACCAGTTCGCCTGTGGCTGCCTCGGTGGCAGTGTGTCGGGCAGCGCCAAGCCCACGGTTCACATCGTGGTCGATAATCACCACTTGCTTTTGCCGCTGTGGATAGCGCGCGATGGTGCCACGAAGCACCTCGATGCTTCGGTCGGGCGTGCAGTCGTTCACGAAGATGTATTCAATATCCTCGTATGATTGCTCAAAGAGCGACACTGCGCACTTCTCAATATATTTTTCCACGCCATAGACAGGCACTAAAATCGACACTTTCATCATGAAAAGTTTGTTAGAACGTTAACGATAATTTTTTAGTGTTTAAAGAAAAGGAGTCATGTATGCGGGTAGCAATATTGTGTCTCTATCTTTCTTAAAATCTTTGGTGTAAATCAAGTAGCTTTTATCTACTAAATGAGCATATTTTTTGCAAAAGGCATCAAGTGACGCGTGTGTGCTGTAGCCAGAAGATTTCACTTCTACAGGTTGCAGTTTAAATCCCCGAGATAGTAGGAAATCAATCTCGTAACTGTGTGTGGCATCTTTTTGCCAAGTGTGGTAATACAGTTTGTTGCCACTCGCAACAAGCATTTGCGCCACAAGGTTCTCATAAACATACCCCATATTGGCACTGAGCTTGTCGCTCAATAGTTTGTTGTAGATAATGTTTTCAGTATAGTCCTTGTCCCAAAAAGCGAGGGTCACGAAAAGGCCAGTGTCGGAACAATAAATCTTAAATTTTGATAGTGATATGCTTAATGACATTCCAACATTTGGTTCGTTGCAATGGTGAGAAAGCAGCACTGTTTTGCTGTCTTCAAGTTCGTTGATGAATTGAAGTTTTCGTTCTTCTCCCACATTGCCAAGAATTGACGAAGTTTTATAACTCAGTTTTCCTTGGCTTAACTGGGCGGGGATAGATATATAAAGCCGCGACATGCGACCTGAAGGGTCTATTTTATAGAAGTCGTCGATATAGAGGCTTATAATGTTTCGCTTCACTTCATCGACCATTCCAAGATTATTTGTGTCTAAATATTCATTTACAGCTTGCGGCATTCCTCCCACCAACATATACAGTCGTAGGTCGCGCATCTTGGCTCGATGTATTGCTTCTAAAGGAATTTTTTTCTCATAATATGTTCTCAACAACTTCGTTGTCACGGAGTCACCCAATGCCCAACAGAATTCTTCAAAATCCATTGGGTGCATTGCCACCTTTTCCTCTTCGCTTGGGATGATAATATCGCCAACATTTCGCTTTATACTGATTAGCGACCCCGTTTCGATGTAATCATAACGCCCGTCGGCCACGAGATGTTTGATGGCTCTACGTGCCATAGGGCATAATTGCACTTCATCAAACACAATTACAGATTTGCGCACCTTTAATTCAACCTTATATAGGTTTTGAAGGTTGAGGAAAAGGAAATCAAGATCCATGATGTCATTGAACAGATCTTTGACTTGCTTTGATGCCTTGTTGAAGTCGATAATTAGATGAGATTCGTATTCGTTTGATGCAAATTGCTCTACGAGTGTGGTTTTGCCGATACGGCGAGCGCCTTCAATGAGAATTGCAGTTTTCCCATTTTTGCTTTTCCATTTCAGGAGGCGTTCGTATATTTTTCGCTTAAAAATCCTTGGCATGTGGTGGTGGACTTTTTTATGAGTATTTTCAGTTTTGTTGAAAAAAGTATGTAACGAATTGGTATATAGTGCGAAATTAGGTTTTTTGTTTTAATTTACCAAATTTTTTAGGGCTAAATCGAGAGAGTATACCAAAATTTATTTTTGCGAATTGCGGGAGTATACCAAAATTTTTTTGGTGAAATTGGGAGAGTATACCAAAATTTGGAATCGAATATGTAGTATTCTCTTTGCCAAATCTGATTCGCAGTTGTTGCTGTCAAAAAAAGGGGGCAGTGACACTATACCCAAAATTTTTCGGTTTCTTTTATCATCTCAACGCTTTGAATCGCCGCATCACTTTCAAGCATCTCGAATATTTTGGCGGCAAAGGTCACGTCGTGCAATGCCAAACCGTAGTTGTAGTCGATGATGCGTTGCTGGTCGGAAGTGCGTCCGGGGTCGTTGCCGGCAAGCACCTCGCCAATTTCGTTGTAGGCGCGGAATTGACTGAAATATTTGAACCCCTTCACATGGTCGGTGTCGTCGCCAAGCACGCGGTCGAAAGTGGTGTCGCAGTTTTGGAAGCCGCGCATGTGCACTGGAATCACAGTGATGCCCGGCAGCAACGCCTCGTCGCTCACGAGTTGACCAGTGGCGCTGGTGATGCAACTGATGAGCACATCAGCCGATTTCGCCATGTCGTTGATATTGTCCATTATCTCAAATTCTACATTCGAGTAGGCTTCGAATCGCTGGATAAACAATTCTGCCTGCTTTTTGTACTTGAGCAGTTTCACCTTGAAATGCTTTTCGGGTTCGGCTTCAAGAATGCAGAGCAAGGATGCGCGCGCGGTGTTGCCAAGCCCAACAAAAGCGTAGGTCTCGGCACCGGTTTTACGCAAAGCCTTAGCCGAAACAGCTGCCACCGCTCCAGTGCGCATGGTGGTAATCCAGTCGGAATCCATCAGCGCCAGCAATTCGCCTGATTTGGCATCGTAGAGCATCAGGTCGCTGCCCAAACTTGGCACGGCACCCTCAATGCGGTGCACCTCTTTCACGCCAAAGTACTGACGGTGAAAGTTCACGCCCGTGTCGGCAGGATTGGGCAGCAAGCATGGCATAGAAGTGAAAAAGTCGGTGTCGGCAGGGTGCACGCTGATTTTTGCCGGAAGTTGCGCCTGCGCCTTCATTGCGAAACTTTCCCGAATCCACTCCACGCATCTCTTAGGCGAGATGCCCAATGACTTTATTCGTTGTTGTGAGATGATTTTCATAGTCATTATTTGTTTTCGTTTTCAATTTCCTTGTAGGCGGCAATGAGGCGCGCATTGTCGGCGTGGCTACGCACGGCTATGCGCATGTATTGCTTGCCGTCGAAACCGCCCTTGGTGGAGCAGTCGCGGGTGAGAATGTTGTATTGCTTCAGCATTTTCAGCACCAGCGCATTGGCATTGTATGGCGGCAGAATCTCGCACAGGAAATAGTTGGCTTGCGAAGGCATCACACGCAGGAAACTGATTTCGCGAAGTTTCTGCTCGAAATCGTTGCGCTCGGCAATGAATTTATCGCATGCCTTGAGATATTCGTCCTCGTATTTCGTGAAAATCTGCATAAAGAACTCGGCAAACGAATTGATGTTCCAAATGCTCACCATCTTCTTCATACGGCTGATGATGTCGGTGTCGGCGGAGCAGAGAATGCCCAAGCGAATGCCTGGCACGCCATAGCTCTTCGAAATGCTCTTCATCACCAGCATGTGGGGATATGCCTCCAAAATGTGGTCGTGCAGCAGCGTGTTGTTGAGATAGCCCTCGCTGAAGTCCACAAAACTCTCATCCACAATCAGCCTAATCTCATTCGCCTCGCACCAAGCCGCCAATTTCAGAATGTCGGCTTTGGAAATGAAATTGCCCGAAGGGTTGTCGGGGTTGATGAGGATAAGATTGTCGGCGTGATGCTTGCCGAAGAAGTTGATTAAATCGTCGGCTGAATAGCGATAGTCTTGATTTTGAGGAACGAAGGTCACCAAATTATCCTTGTCGCGACGGTTGGGGTATTCCTCGAATGTGGGGCGCGTGATGCCAAGTGTGCCGGGCAGCATTTCCATCAACGCCTTGATTAGTTCAGCCGCGCCGTTGCCCGGAATGATGTAATCCTCCTTCACGCCCCAGCACTTGCTCGCCAGCAGCGTGTTCACCTTCATGCCTGAAGGATATTCGGCGATGAGGGTGCGGAAGTTCGCCTCCAGTTCGTCGATGATGCGCGATTCGTTGAAGTATGGGTTCACCAGATAGCAGTAGTCGAGCATCTTCGGGAAACGCCAGAATCCGCCAAAACGCCCGTAGTATTTTCGGAGAATGTCCTTCTCGTCGGCAAAAAGCGCTTCGGCAATGTCGAGGTCTTGCTTATCGTCGATTTCATACCATTTCTCGTTGCCGATGGGCAAAGCCTTCAGGTCTTGGCTGTTGAGAAACGTGATGATACGCAGCACATTCTCGTAATATTCATTGTTGCCCACCGCCTTGGTGTAAGCCTCAAGGAAAGGCACATATTTCGTTTGTGCAAACTCTTTGGAGAATTTGTAGATGTTCACCGTCTTGTAGTACTGGTCCACATTCTGGTAGTTGAACGCCGCCTTCGTCACAAAGTTCACGATATTATTCTCGCTGTCGATACACACCATCGTGCCGTCCATCCACGTTTCATACTTCGCCACCAGCGCCAAGTTGGGGAAAGGGTTGTCCACCAGTTTGGTGAGCAACGAATCGTCGAAAATCAAGTCGCTCTCAATCAGCAGCGTGTCGTCGGCTTGCAGTTGATCTTTCGCCAGAGCCAGCGAGTAGATATTGTTGGTTTTTTCGTACACGGGATTGTTGACGTATTCAATCTTCAGCCCCTTGTGCTCCGAGCCCAGATAGTCCATCAGTTTTTGCCCCTCGTAGCCCACCACAATCACCACGCGAGAGAGGTTCAGTTGCGAGAGTTGGTCGAGCGCACGGTCGATAAGCGGCGTACCGTTCACCTCCACCATGCACTTCGTGTTGCTTTTAGTGTATTCGCCGAGGCGTTTGCCCATGCCGGCGGCAAGAATAATGGCTTGCATATATCGTGAATTTTAAATTACCAAAACACAAAGTTACAAAAAAATATCACTCCAACTGTGAAAAACCTCAACAAGAAATGCTCCTCACAAAATCCCCATCATAGGAAAATTAGTGGGGCAATGATTATACTTTGTTGCCGAATCGTTAATGTAATCAAAAACAAAAACATAAAAAATAGCCTTGGAGCAACGTGGAATGCTTCGCATTTGGCGGTGCGACTGTGCGCTTTCGTCATTGGAAACGAGTTTCCATGCCGCCAACCACACAATCCCTCTGACAGGTGCGAAGCACTGGCATCGCTAAAAGGCTGTTTTTTATGTTTTTTGTTTCAGTCCCCCAGTATTTATCCACTGAACGATTTTCTGAAGATTCAAACCGTTTTGTAAAGGGGATAAGATTCGCCATGTTCAAATGTGTATAAACAAAAAACGCCTCGCACGATTTGAGCATTGTTAAGAGGCTTGGCGAGGACTGACGCTACAAATATACGAATAATCATTAATTGCACAAACTGTTTTCCAGAAAAATCACGCAAAAGTGGAATTCTTTGACATATTTATATTTAACAATGTTAAATCAGACCTTGAAATCATATTTTGCCAGCCAAATAAAGTGGTTTTCAAGGTAAAAGTGTTACATTTGTAATGTCTATACCCATACCGAAAGTCCCGATGGGCAGAGGTTGGGCAGACATATATACATATAAGGCGTAACTGTACGCTTTGGTTTTGACGCAGTAAGAATCTGGCAGTTCGAGCAAAGTTGTCAAGAACAAAGCAACGGGAACGCCTCATGAGGAGTATTGTATACAGCCCTCTTTGGCTTCGAGCGATTTTGTCGTTCGTTGGTCAAGAGAGCTTCCTATATACGTACACAGGCGTGGGGCTTTCGGCGTTGCTCGTTTCGACAACTTGGGCGATGCTAGAGCCTTTACTGCGTGGAACGAGTGACAGGACTGGCTCCACGTTTTTATGTGTATATACCAACCATTTATTAATCATTCCAATATGGTAGCCGTTGGTAAAAAACATATGTAATATGGCAATATCAAGTATTGAGCATAAAGGCCATTTGTATGAGGTATTCGATGCACGAGGCAAAAAAGCAAAAAGCATTTCTGACAACATCGGAGAATTACTGGGGTGGAGTGACAGGTTTTTCATTGTTATGAAAGGTTCTTTGTATTATACCTACGATGAGCAAGGTAAAAAAATAAAATCAATTTCAACAAACATCGGCAATTTCGTTTCTATCTGCGCTGATCAATTCATTGTCAGAAAGGGTTCATTGCTTTATACATACGATGCTTGGGGAAAGAAAATAAGCTCTCGTGCTGCAAGATGAAATTTAGTAACCAACAAACTCTCCACTGTCATAATGGGAAGTTTGTTTTTATGACACCAGAAAAATAGCTCTTTTATGGAAAACAAAAGATTCTTCACATACACAGCAATTGCTGCTTGTATGATATGTGCTATTGCGGTAGCTTTCAATATTTTTACGGACTTGGAGTTACCAGGCAGAATCATGGCTGCAATATTAGGTGTTGTCATTACGGCAACTATAACACAGGTACTTCTTCAGGGACAGACCCAGAAAGAGGGAACGTTGAAACGGAGTTCTAAAATTTTCGAGGAAAAGCTGAAAATATATCAGAATTTCCTCAATAGCCTATATAAAGCCGTAAAAGACGGAAAATTAACTGACAGTGAAAAAATGGAGTTGCAATTCCAGACCTCTCTTGTAGCCATGCATTGCAAACCTGAGAATATTATAACCGTAAGTGAAGCTGTAAGACGTGTTGTCAGCAGTACTTGTCCATCAGAAAAAAGTGGCAGTGTTGGTGAAACGGATTTACTTAAAAGTCTTTTCTCGGTAGTTGAGGCGTTTAGACAAGATCTCTATGAGAAAGACAACGAAACATTTGCCAACGGCACAAAAGATAAGACTATCGATAACTTCAGCAAAGCTTTCTGTGAGGCGCAGGGAGGTGAAGATGAAATTTCTAAGTCACAAAAACTGACTGTTGACTTGAATGTCTTATCTAGCGCCATCAGCACATTATCCTCTGAAGTAACACAGAGAGTCGTCACATCGTCAAATAACGTTCAGAATGAAGTTGAGAACATTGAACCTTTTGACATATCTAATTGGGAAAAAGCTATTTCGGAATGGAAAGAACAAGGGTGGATAGTCACTGGATTGAGTACAGACAAAGAGAATTGGTTGCAAATTAGACCCACCGACGAAAACAATCCTTCTGAAATAAGTATGGGCTTCTATGACAACCATTATTATATTCAAGCGAAATATGATAATGACCCAGATTTCTCAAAAGCATTGAAATGGGATAATGGAGGTCGTCGTTCCTATGGATGCTGGTGGGAATATCTGCCAGAGCCTTTCTTCAACATTCAGTCTGGAAATCTGTATGAGACATTTGTTCACAGCAAATCCTTGCAAGAGCATGTTATAGAGCGTGTCAATTATCTCTTGGAAATTATCCAAACGCACCACCGCACCACACTTTGGAAAAACGCATTGGGAAAACAGAACAAATGGCATATATGGGTGTGGTACTGGAAGTATCTGGCTTGTGAATGGCAGACAGAAAAAGAAGGCAAAGTGTATGTCGATATATTCCCGAAAGAAGATGAAGAGAACAAGGTTGTGTTCAAACTGAGCAACAGAAACAAGGATATGGATTTGCTCAAGCAAACCTTGACCCGTATAGGATATCAGGATAGAATAAAAGATATACAAGAGGATGAGTGCTATATTTTTATCAATACAGCATCATTCGATGCAAATGAAATAGCGGATAAATCACGAGACTTGATAAAGAGAATCTCTGGCTGACTGACAAATAACAAGCTTTCAACAATGAAAAGTTTTGCTGCAATTGACTTTGAGACAGCCAACCAGCACCGCTCCAGTGTGTGCAGTGTTGGAGTAGTCGTTGTGCGCAATGGCAAGGTGACGGACAAGCTATATCGGCTGATAAAGCCGACTCCCAATTTCTACACTTACTGGTGTACAGAAGTGCATGGAATGACCAATGCGGACACTAATGATGCTATGGATTTTCCTGAAATATGGGCAGAAATAGCACCACAAATCCAGGGCTTACCATTGGTTGCCCACAACAGTCCGTTTGACGAGAGTTGCCTGAAGGCTGCATTTGAGGCATACAACATGGAATATCCTGGGTATAGATTTTACTGCACATGCCGTGCTTCAAGAAAATTGTTGGGGGACAAACTTCCCAATCATCAACTTCAAACTGTTGCCGCATATTGTGGATACGACCTCACCAAACATCACCATGCAATGGCAGATGCGGAAGCTTGCGCTGCCATTGCAATTAAACTCATAGACTTTTAAATGTTTTCATTATGGACGCTTCAACAACTATAAATCAAATGCTGTCGGGCAACAAAATTTTTGTCCCGACTTATCAAAGAGCATATTCCTGGGAAGACAAGCAGACAAAGCAGTTTCTTGTGGACTTGCAGGATTATGTAGAAAGCCATACGGCATCAAGTTATTATTTCGGACATTTTCTGTTCGAGGATAAAGGCAGTCGCAATTTTGCCATCATTGACGGTCAACAGCGTCTGACCACTATTACTATATTCATCTCCGCCATCTACAGAAGATTGGAAGAGTTGGCAGGGGCTTTGTCAGAGGATGACGTTTTTCTTTATGGCACTCTTGTGAAAGTAGGACAAACCTACAGATTCTCTACTGTTGATTACGATAACCAATTGTTCCGTGACTATGTCATCAATAAAGTAAAAACTGACCGTAATGGGTTGGAGACAGAATCACAAAAGCGTATTGTCGCGGCTTACGACTACTTTATTAGTCAATTGAATGCCTATGACGAGGAGTCATTGCACGATATATTAGAAGCAGTCGTAAATGCCACTTGCACTACGCATACAGTAAAGGACGAGGCTGAAGCCATCCAAATGTTCATCTTCCAGAACAACCGTGGCAAGAAACCGTCCAATCTTGAAATAATCAAAGCGCAGTTCCTATACAATATTCATCTTTATTGTACATCTGAGGATGAGAAAGCAGAGTTGATAAGCGAGGTAAAGAATCGCTTTGAACACATCTACAAATCTATATCAAAGATAGAAGGCAATATAGATGAGGATGATATACTCACATACACTTTGCGTGTGTACTTCAATAGCCTGGATGCAAGCAATGCCTTGCAAAAAGTGGATGAAGAATTAGGGAAAGATGATTCACGCATCAATTTCATTCGCAGTTTCACCCATTCACTTGCTGATAGTTTTGAACAAATGACCGTTTTCTTCCACAACGAGCAAACGGATATTATGGCACACACATTGTGGATTATCGGCCAGCCTGCTATTATTTTTCCATTTGTAATTAAGGCATATAGCAATGGCGTTTCTGATAACGATTTCAGATTATTAGCCAAGGCTCTAACCTCTGTATTCTTGCGTCACAGAGTTATTGGTACACGTGCTGTACTCACATGGAGATTGAATGATGTATTCAAGAATTTTGAAGGTGACGTTCATGCTGTTGTCAAACATATAGAATGGATGAAGACTACAACAGACGGATGGTGGAATTATTGGAACAACGTGGAGTTCAATCGTATGCTTGAAGGCAATTTCGATGGAGGGCATGGCATTGCCAAAATCATCCTTTGGCTTTATGAGAATCACCTCATTGAAAAGGGCAAGTCTGGCTATGGGTTGAAACGTTATGATGCTGTTGAGAAATCTCAGTGTGAGCATATTGCTCCAAACACAGAAAATCAAGATGCCAATAGTGGCTATTGTCCATACGATGATGAATTTAGAGAGTCGTATCTAAATTGTCTCGGAAACTACTTGCTGCTTTCTGGCCATCATAACGAATCTATCGGAAACACTACTTTTGAAGCAAAACGAAACACCTATACCCAGTTACTCCAGCAACAGGAAATCCGTAACATGACGGAACAGGATCATCTTTGGGACAAGGCTAAAATTGACAAAAGAAAAGAGCTTATTGTTGATTTTGTGATGGCAACATTCTAACTAATTATGACCTCAATGGAAGTCTATACCTTCCATTGAGGTTGCAAATCTATCACTGTCGTTCAATTTGTCACGAACATCCCAAAGTTTCTTTCTGGTGGCTGTAGTCTTTGCCTTTTTCTCAACTGCATCACCAAGATGATTCTTCATATAATCTTCAAGTTCGGCTATGGTCGCTTGCTTCTCAGCTTCCGCATTCTCGAGATTGCTCACCATAGTCTGCAGAGCCTTGATTTTGGTCTCTGCTTTTGTGATGCTATGATTAAGACAATGTTTCACTCTACGCCTCTGTGGTTATTCGTTTTGTGCTGGATGGGGGGATTAGATGCCTACTATGTATTTGCTTTTGGGGAGGTGGGAGAGTAGGGCGACGGCTAAGTAACTTGCGGCGGCTCCGGTAATCACCAGCATCGGAATGGCGACAGCGGTGGGGAGTGCCCATTCTTGGAACAGAGGCCAAAGTCCGTGGCGAATGATGTAGATGTGCAACAGGTAGATGCCGAAACTGTGTTCGGCGAAGTTGTAGAATATGCGTTCTGCCTTTTGCTTCAGCGGAATGTGCTTGATGATTATGAAATAGCAAGCGCTGAGAGCCATGGTGGGCAGGCTCAGGCGGTGCCCGATGGTGCGAACAGGGAGAGGACTGAAGTAATGCAGTGCAAACGGTGTGGCAATGATGCCCACTATTGCGGCAATGTGCCACGGCTTGAATCGGCTCACGTTCACATATTTGCGCAGATAGTAGCCCATTACTGCTGCCCACAAGTAGCCCCAAAAGTAATACACTACGCCATTTTGGTGGTCAATCAGCGCGCGTATGTCTTTGTGGATATGCGTAAGGTAGGGGATAGTGAGCGTAAATGCCCACACCAGCAGATAGAATTGGAGTTCGCGCTTCGAGGTGTTTTGCAGCCATGTGGCAAGTATGGGCGTGAGCAGATAGATGCCGAAAATGGCGTAGATAAACCAATAGATGCCTTGTTGGGGTGCGAACGGAATGAGCATCACCTTCGTGAAGAAAGCCTCCCAAGTGAGCGAGGTGGTGAATTTGTCGATAAGGAGCGAAACCAGCGTCCAAATCACCATCGGCAGCACCACGCGGTTGAGGCGCTGTTTCATGAAGGGAATGGCTGGTTTGGGCTTATAGAGCACCAGCGCGCCCGAAATCATGAAAAACAAAATAGAGGCTCCAGCCATGGTGTAGTGGTTGAAGATGTTCATGCCTGTGCCCTTCGGCATAGTTGGCATTACCACGTGATTGGCAATTACGAAAATGCACGCAATGGAGCGCACAGCGTCAATCCAAAATGCACGAGGTTGGTTTTTTTTTGATTCTGCCATAGAAGGTAGGTCGCAAATTTTGTGTCGGGTTGATGCGATGTTATAAGTCCACCGCTATTGCCTTCACGCTGTGGGTGATGCGTTGCGATTCGGGAGGAATCTGCATATAGTCGGCATAGAGGATTTTGAGGTATTCGTCGTAGTCGGCTGGCGCGTCGTAGAGTGCGCCCTCAAATTCCACTTTTATCACCTTGTCGAACAGGCGGCGAGGAAACAGGTATTGCATGGCGGTGGGCATGTGTGCCACGTATTGCGCACTGTCGAAAGGCAATCGGCGGCTCGCCCAAGTCACCAACCGTGAGAAATTGCGTGTGCCAATCATTTTGCAAATGCGCCATTTCCATGGCTTATTGTTGGCAGGGCAATGCTTGAACGATGCCGATGCGCGACACGAATTGAAATACTTAGCCAACTTCTTTTGGCGTGTGGGCTCGGTTGTGTCCACGCCGTCGAGCGGGAAAATGTCAACCCACAGGCCGTTGCCGGCGAAGTCGTCGAGGTTTTCCTCCACCAGTTTGGTGCTGAGGTCCACCACTTTTGCGTAGTGGTAGGGGTAGCCCTTTGATTTTGGGGTGAGTGCCACGAAGCGCTTGTCGGGATTGGCAAGCATCACTTTCAGCAGCTGCTCGTAGTCGGCGCGCGGCATGGAGATGTCGATGTCGTCGTCCCACGGAATAAACCCCTTGTGGCGGATTGCGCCCAGCAGTGTGCCGTAGCTCAAATAGTAGCGCAAGCCGTGCTTTTCGCACACAGCCACGATGTGATTGAGTATCTCAACTTCCTTTCTCTTAACTTCTTCGCCCGATAGTAAATTCATAACTCTAAAAAAAATCTGTTTAATTTCAGAATGCGCGCCACCATGCGAATCAAATTCAGCGATTCAGCATATTGGGGGGTGGCAAATCTGCATTAATCGGCAATGTGTCAACGCATTTGAAACAAGCCAAAGGCATGTCCCTACGTTTTGATGAAATCGCATGTCAGGCACACCCCCTTCACGCCCTACAAAGTTACAAAAAAAATCAAAACTGCTTCTATCATCCTGAAATAGTTTGCAGGAGGCAAAAAAAAGTGTAATTTTGTACTTAACCTGTCGTCGTTGTCACTTTTCGTGGCGTGGCGGTGGACGGAATGTAGTTTTTTGTACATACTTTTTTTATACTATTTTTATACGAACTTAGATTATGAGTAATTTGGTTTCCGATCGCATTCAGGCGCTCTCGCCTTCAGCCACATTGGCAATGTCGCAAAAAAGTCAGGAGTTTAAGGCTCAAGGTGTTGATGTGATTAATCTTTCGGTGGGCGAACCCGACTTCGCCACTCCCGACCATATCAAGGAGGCGGCGAAAGAGGCTATCGACAACAACTTTAGTTTCTACACTCCAGTGCCAGGCTACCTGTCGCTGCGTAAGGCTATCAGCGAAAAACTGAAGAAAGAGAATGGTGTGGATTTTGCTCCAGAGCAAATCGTGGTTGGTAACGGTGCTAAGCACGAACTTACCAACGTGGTGATGAGTATTGTGAACCCTGGCGACGAGGTGGTGATTCCCACTCCAGCATGGGTGAGCTACATTCAAATGGTGATTCTTGCTGGAGGTAAGAGTGTGGAAGTGCCTACCACTATGGCGCAGAACTTCAAGGTTACACCTGAGCAGCTCGACGCTGCCATCACTCCAAAAACCAAACTTGTGATTCTATGTTCGCCAAGCAACCCTACCGGTAGCGTGTATAGCGAAGCCGAACTTCGCGCCCTTGCCGCTGTGCTTGGAAAATATCCACAGGTGATGGTGCTTGCCGACGAAATTTATGAGCATATCAACTACATAGGCGGCAACTTCTCCATTGCTCGATGCGAGGAACTGAAAGACCGCGTGTGCATCATCAACGGTGTGTCGAAGGCTTATGCCATGACTGGCTGGCGTATCGGTTTCGTGGCTGCGCCTCTCTGGCTGGCTAAGGCTATCACCAAACTCCAAGGTCAATACACCAGCGGTGCTTCGTCAATCGCCCAAAAGGCTGCTGAAGCCGCTTACACAGGCTCGCAACAGTGCGTGGAGGATATGCGTGTGGCATTCCAGCGCCGTCGCGATCTTATCGTGAGCCGTCTGCGCGAAATTCCAGGATTAGACGTGAACGAGCCCGACGGAGCATTCTATGTGTTCCCTGGCGTGACTTCTTTTTTCGGCAAGAAGTGTGGCGATGTGGTGATTAACGATGCCAACGACCTGGCAATGTACTTGCTCAACGAGGCGCACGTGGCAACTGTGAGCGGCGACGCATTCTCTTGTCCAGGCCACATTCGCATGAGTTACGCCACCAGCGATGAAAACATTGTGGAAGCCACTACACGCATCGCAGTAGCCCTCGCCAAACTGCAATAATCCAACATCAGAATAATTTTTTCCCAGCAGCCGAGGTAACAGCCCCGGCTGCTTTTTTTGGTTCAGTGGGAAATTTGCTGGGGGATGGATTCAGCAATGTTGCCGAATTGTGAATGGAATCAAAAACAAAAACATAAAAAACAGCCTT
>OIXV01002567.1_pt1 | contig 14475 bp, 11 predicted proteins | sample 1587771 | NCBI WGS metagenome assembly OIXV01 (sample SAMEA3888893, study PRJEB22519) | human gut metagenome | biome: human gut; feature: human-associated habitat; material: faeces | place: Denmark | collected 2010
CCAGAGAAAGGCGAGGGGGAGTCCCCCTCGCCCCCCATATTGGTAGCTTGTAGGTCGAAGAACTGCGGCGCCTCCGGAGTGGAAGTGCCTGCTGTTTTTTATTGCTATACGACTTGACTTCCTTCTATTACCCGCTGCCGCTCTGCCTGCGATTCAGCAGCCTTACGCAATCACTGTCTACTTTGGATATTATCGGTCTTGCGGGTGCCTGCCGTGGCGGCATTGCTTCGCTCGCCGCAGTACGCACTGTCGGAAACAATTGCATTATCGATAGAAGAAAATTAGTCCGCACCAAAACCCAGTACGCAGAGCGGCACCCGCAAGGGGTGTGCCGCATCCGTAAGGAGGCAAAGCCGCCAACGGCTGCGCAACAGCGGGTAGTAGAAGTAACCGCAAGTCGTCTCGCACGCACCCATGGCGGCGAGCGCAGCAATGCCGCCACGCAGGCACTATCATTCCACAGGCACCGCACTTCTTCGAGATCGAGACTGCCAATGCGAGCCTTTCTCTTTGGGGATATAAAGGGGGCTGTTCTCTTTTGCGAAAGAGAACAGCCCCCTTTGACTCGCGTTCCCCTGCGCGGTGCAGGGACAGAGACAGCGCTGTCGCGCTGTATTACCCCCGCGCCTTAGCGGCGCGCTTTAATTTATAAAGCTCTTCGGCTGCCAGCCGCGTTTTGGCGACGACATCCCCGCCGCCCTGCGGGAAGCAGTAATAGAGTATCTTGTGGTCGCCGATACAGAGCATATCGCCGATCTCGTACCAGAAATAGTCGGCGTACAGACTGTAGGAGGCGGTGGGCTTTTGGAAATAGTCCAATTTCCCGCCGCAGCCGGTGAGATGGAAGCCGTTTACATCGTGGTGCAGCCGTCCTTCGCCCACGCGGCAGATATGCTTTGTGTTGACCATCATGCAGATGCGCACGGGGATATCGAGCTGATACGTGCCATTTTCCAGCTCCTCACGCACGCAGCGGCGTTCCCAAGCGTACCAGTCCGGCACATGCGTGAACGTGGCCTCGCCGTCCAACGCCTCCAGTGTCCCGAATTCTGTTAAGTGATAGGCCTTGTCACAGTGGTGACATACGAGTGTCGTGCCCTTGCCCTCCATCTCGCCCTCAGTGAGGCAATGGGGACACTTGTAGAGCACGCGGTTGAGTCCGTCAGCGCGGAACGGTTCGCTGACGGAGATGTGGTTTTCCTGCTGCCAGCGGAAATTGTCGAACGTGAACTCCGCAAAAATGCGCTCGTTGATCGTGCCGACCGTCTCCTGCGCGATCTCTGCCGGAGAGAGCAGGTACTTGAGTTCTGCCGACACGTCGACCCTGCGCTTTTGCAGCCCATTGTAGAGCGGGTCACGCGCGAACGCACCGTAGGTGCGCAGCATCACGACCGGCACGCCCAGTGCCTTGACGCATTTACCGATGCTCTCCGGCAGCGGCGTCGCCGTGCCGTCGAAGCTGTAGCTCGCTTCGGGATAGAGCAGGATAGAGGTTTTAAGCTTGCGCACGCAGTAGAGCATATCGCGTACGAGCGCCGCGTCTGAGCAGAATTTGCTCGTGGGGATGCAGCCGATGCTGCGCATCAGCGCTTCCTTGCCGACGAAGCCGTCCGATGTGCAGACGATGTTGAACGGACGAGGGTAGAGCACTGTTTCGGCGATCTCAAGGTCGAGAAAGCACGAGTGGTTCATCAGGATGAGGCAGGGTTCATCGTCTGCAAGCTGCTCCATCCCGCGCTTTTCACAGCGAAAATGCGTTGCGCGCAGATCCGGTACGGAGGCCACGCGCAGAAGGCCGCGGAACGCCAGCGACGGCTTTTGCGGCGGGCAGTGCTTGGCGGACGGCTGTGAGAGCGCCTGCTCGTAGGTCATATCGACTACTTTAATTTTCATTCGTCTTCTCCGGGACCACGTGTATGTTCAGGTGGTCGTAGGTCATCTCCACGCCGTGCTTCATAAAGGTATCGCGCAGCGCTTCATACATTTTAAAGTAGGTGTCCCAATAGTTCTCCGCCGCCGTCCAGCAGCGGATGGTGTATTCGATGGAGCTCGCGCCGTAATTCGACAAGTACACTGTCGGTGCAGGCTCCTTCAGCACGGCAGGGAAGGCGGCGACAGCGTCGCGGCAGGCGGCCTTCACATCTTCGGTCGGCGCATCGTAGGACGCCGTGACCTTATAGACGATGCGGCGGCGGCCCAGAACGGTGAAATTGATGATCTTCGAGCTGGACATCTCGCGGTTGGGCTGGAGCACGATCTGTCCATCCGGTGTTTCGAGCTTCGTGTGTGTCAGATTGATTTCGCGCACCGTGCCGGTCGTGCCGCCGACCTCGATCTCATCGCCGAGAGAGAAAGGATGTGAAAAGAGGATAACGAGCCCGCCGGCAACATTGCCGAGGATATCCTCCGCCGCCAGCGTGATGCCGAGTGTCAGCACCGACATGACGGCTGTCAGCGACGAGGTGTTGATGCCGAGCGCCTCGGCTGTGATGATGATGGTGAGCAGGTATAAAAATGATTTCAGGCTCATGAGGATGACCTTTTGCAGCCGCTCGTTCAAGCGGTTCGCGCGCGAGAGCAGCCGCGCGCACAGCTTCATCACGAGCCGCACGACGATCAGGCAGATGAGGAACGTCAGCAGCGCCGAGAGGATGCTGCCGATGCTGTAGCCGCCGATCGAGCGGGAGATGAGTTCTGAAATATCCATGGCATTCAGCCCCTTTCTGTGTGCTTAGTATACCAGTGTTTGCAGCGGCTTGTAAAGAGTACGTTAAGGCAAGCGCGCCGCCGTGCGATTTTTCCGGTTGAGAAATGGCCGCGGAAAGCGTATAATGCAGCAAAAGACCCGATCAAGAAAGGAAACCATGCCATGCGACCCTATGCTATCATCGACCTTCACTGCGACACGCTGACCGACTGTATGTACGCCGCCTCTGAAATTCCCGACACGCTCGACGACCCCGCCCGCTCGCTCTCGCTCTCCAATATCCCGGAGGATGTGCACTGGGCGCAGTTTTTTGCCGTTTTTCTGCCGGACCGTCTGCGCGGGGAGGAGGCTGTTCGCTTTTTCGACGCGTCGCACGAGAATTTTGAGCGCCAGATGCAGAAATTCTCGAGTCGGGTATCGCCCTGCCGCAATGTCGCCGACATGGAACGCGTCTGGGCGGCGGGGAAGACCGCGGCCTTTCTGAGCGTGGAGAACGGCAGCGCGTTCGCAGGTGACCTGTCGCGCATTGAAAAGCTGAAGCGCCAGGGCGTCTGCGCCGTAACGCTGACGTGGAACGGAGAAAATGAGCTCGGTTCGGGCAATGTGACGGACCGTGGTCTGACGGACTTTGGCCGCGCCGCCGTGCGCGAGATGGAGCGCTGCGGGATATTGGTCGACGTCTCGCACCTCAATGACGCGGGACTTGAGGATGTATTCGAGACGGCGGAAAAGCCGTTTGTCGCTACGCACTCCAACGCCCGCGCGATCTGTGCGCACAAGCGCAACCTGACGGACGCGCAGGTGAAAGAGATGGTGCGGCGCGGATGCCTCATCGGCCTCAACTATTATGGCGTTTTCCTGCGCGATGACGGGAATGTACGCAGCCTTGATGACCTCTACCGGCACATCGCGCACTTTTTCGACCTCGGCGCGCAGAAGGACCTCGCCCTTGGCTCGGATTTCGACGGCGCGGACCTGCCGGAGTGCCTTTCCTCGCCAGAAAAGATCGCGGAGGCTTACGGCTATCTGCTCTCACGCGGTTTGACGCAGCAGGAGATCGACGGCATCTTCTATGATAACGCCCGCGCATTCCTGCGCGCGAATCTGCGCTGAAGCACACGAACGAGACGAAGGAGGGGAGACCCATGGCAAAGAGATCGAGCCGCAACACCAAGGGGCGCATCGTCGCGGCGGCGTGGAAGCTCTTTTACGAGCAGGGCTACGAGGAAACGACGGTCGAGGATATCATCTTCGAGTCCGAGACCTCGAAGGGCTCGTTCTACCACTATTTCGACGGCAAGGACGCGCTGCTCTCGTCGCTCTCGGTGCTCTTTGATGAGCGCTACGAGGAGCTGATGCAGCAGCCGCACGATGAGATGGACTGCATCGCGCTTTTGTGCTGGCTCAATCAGGAACTGTTCACAACGATCGAGAACACGGTCTCCATCGAGCTTTTGGCGCGGCTTTTTTCCTCCCAGCTCGTCACCAAGGGTGAAAAGCACCTGCTCGACCGCAAGCGTACCTATTACCGGCTCCTGCGTCAGATCGTCTCGCAGGGGCAGGAGCGCGGCGAGCTCTCGGACGCCCATACCGTCGGCGAGATCGTCAAGGCCTACGCGATGTTCGAGCGCGGACTGATGTACGACTGGTGTCTCTCGGGCGGGGAATACTCGCTCGTGCAGTACGCGCGCGGTATGATGCCGATGTTTTTAGACGGGTTTCGCAGAAAATAAGACTCGTTTCAAAAACAGTCTATAAAATCGTCTGTTAGAAATCATAGAAAAATCAATAAGAATTTTATAATTTTATAACGCCGTACAGGAATTATTCTGTACGGCGTTCTGTATTTACGTCTATTTTCTTTTGTGCTATAGTGTGCAGGTCTTAACGAAACCTGAAGGAGAACGATCACATGACAAGCGCACAGATCATCATTACCGCTACCATCGTGCTTTACCTTGGCGCGATGGTGTTCGTCGGCGTGTACTTCGGCAAGAAGGGCAGCGGCGCGAGCTCTGACGATTTCTATCTCGGCGGCCGCAAAATGGGCCCCATCGTCACAGCCATGAGCGCCGAGGCGAGCGACATGAGCAGCTACCTTCTGATGGGCCTGCCGGGCCTTGCCTACCTCTACGGCCTGCCGGAGGTCACATGGACGACCATCGGCCTCGCCATCGGCACGTATCTCAACTGGCTCATCGTGGCACGCCGTCTGCGCCGGTATTCGGCGAAGCTCGGCGCCATCACCATCCCGGACTTTTTTGCCCGCCGCTTCGGCGACAAGAAGCACCTGCTCTCCTGCATCGCGGCGCTGGTCATCCTCATTTTCTTCATTCCCTACACGGCGTCCGGCTTCAAGGCCATCGGCACGCTGTTCAACAGCTTATTTGGGGTGGAGTACCACGCGGCGATGATCGTCGGCGCGATCGTGGTCGTGCTCTACACGGTGATGGGCGGCTTCATGGCCGTTTCGTTCACAGACCTCATCCAGTCCATCTTCATGACCGTCGCGCTGCTCGTCATCGTGTGCTTCGGTGTGCAGCAGGCGGGCGGTCTTGACGCCGTCATCGACAATGCCTGCTCTCTTCCGGGCTACCTGAACATGACGCAGGGCTACGACGCCGCGACCGGCACAGCCTCGTCCTACAGCACGCTGAGCATCATCTCCACGCTCGCCTGGGGCCTCGGCTATTTCGGAATGCCGCACATCCTGCTGCGCTTTATGGCCATCCGCGAGGAGAAGGAGCTCAACCAGTCCCGCCGCATTGCAACGGTCTGGGTCGTGATCTCCATGTTCATTGCTGTGTTTATCGGCATCATCGGCAATAGTGTGACTGCTGCTGGCAAGGTGCCCTTCCTTGCGACGAGTGCGGAGTCTGAGACCATCATCATCAAGCTCGCGGACCTGATGAGCCGCTACGGCGCGCTGCTGGCCATCATGGCGGGCATCATCCTCTCGGGTATCCTAGCCGCCACGATGTCGACGGCGGACTCGCAGCTCTTGGCCGCGGCGTCCAGCGTGTCGCAGGACCTCATGCAGCACTCCTTCGGCGTGAAGATGAGCCATCGCACGACGATGCTCGCCGCGCGCGCCACGGTCATCGGCATCGCGCTGATCGGCGTCGTGCTCGCGTGGGACCCCAACAGCTCGGTGTTCCGCGTGGTGTCGTTCGCGTGGGCGGGCTTTGGCGCGGCGTTCGGCCCCGTGATGCTCTTCGCGCTCTTCTGGAAGCGCGCGAACAAGCAGGGCGCGCTCGCGGGTATGCTCACTGGCGGCGTAGTCGTCTTTGTGTGGAAGTACCTCATTGCGCCGATGGGCGGCGCGTGGGCCATCTATGAGCTGCTGCCCGCATTCCTCGCCGCCTGCGCGGCCATCGTCATCGTCTCGCTCGCGACGAAGGCACCGGAGAAGGCCGTCACCGATGTTTTCGACGAGGTGCGCGGCAAGTAAAAACGGAAAACGGACAGGGAAGGCGGAGGGCTCAGCCCCCGCCTTCTTTTCACGGTGTCACAACGAAACGGAATGCAAAATCGGACAAAATTTGCACATTGACTATTGAAAATCGGAAACATATCATTTATTATAGATAGCATCTATTTATAGATATTTCATCGGGCGACCGATGGCATCCTTTTGGCAAGCAGTGAAAGGAGAAAACAGCAGTGTCAAGACTTGATATCATGACGCCCTCCCATGCACAGACCGTTATCGACGGGCTGTACCGCGATGTGGAGCGGCGTATCGCTGCGAGTCCCCCGGGACTGTGCCCGGTGGACCTCGCGAAGAGCTTTCTGGACCTCTGTCATGCGCAGACTTGCGGCAAGTGCGTGCCCTGCCGCATCGGTCTCGGTCAGCTCTCGGAGCTGATGGAGCAGGTGCTCGAGGGCGAGGCTACGATGGAGACCATTTCGATCATCGAGCGCATGGCGCACGTGATCGTCAACAGCGCCGACTGTGCCATCGGACGCGATGCGGCGCGTCTGGTGCTCGACGGCGTGCAGGGCTTCCGCGACGACTATGAAGAGCATATCCTGCGCCACCGCTGTCTCGGCGGGATGCGCGAGCCTGTGCCGTGCGTTGCGCTGTGTCCCGCGGGTGTGGATATCCCGGGCTATCTTGTGCTCATCAAGTACGGCCGCTATGCGGACGCCGTGCGCCTCATCCGAAAGGACAATCCGTTCCCCTCGGCCTGTGCGTACATCTGCGAGCATCCGTGCGAGGCGCGCTGCCGCCGCAATATGATCGATGACGCGGTCAATATCCGCGGCCTAAAGCGCTACGCGGTGGATAATGCGGGCTACGTGCAGCAGCCCGACTGTGCCGAGCCCACAGGCAAGACGGTCGCCGTTATCGGCGGCGGGCCGGGCGGCCTTTCCGCGGCGTACTATCTTGCGCTGATGGGCCACAAGGTCACGGTATATGAAAAGCGTGCGAAGCTCGGCGGTATGCTGCGCTACGGTATCCCCAATTATCGTCTGCCGCGCGAGGTGCTCGACGCGGAGATCGCGTCCATGATCGCCCTCGGCATCGAGGTGCATTTGAACGTCGATGTCGGCGATGATGTGACTTTCGACGAGTTGCGCCAGACGCATGACGCGCTCTACATCGCCATCGGCGCTCACACGGATAAGAAGACCGGTATCGAGGGCGAGGACGCCGACGGCGTCATCTCCGCCGTCGAGATGCTGCGTGAGATCGGCGACGATCACATGCCCGATTTCCGCAACAAGGATATCGTCGTTATCGGCGGTGGCAACGTCGCGATGGACGTTTGCCGTAGTGCGGTGAGATTGGGCGCGCGCAAGGTGAGCTGCGTTTACCGCCGCCGCCAGGAGGACATGACGGCTCTGCCCGAGGAGGTGGAGGGCGCCGTGGCCGAGGGCGTGGAGCTCGTGACGCTGCAGGCCCCCGTGCGCATCGAGACTGATGCGGGCGGCCACGCGGTCGCCCTGTGGACGCAGCCGCAGATCATCGGCGAGATGGACAAAAAGGGCCGTCCTGCGCCGGAAAAGGCCAAGCGCAGCGAAAAGCGCATCGCGGCGGATGTTGTCGTCGTCGCCATCGGCCAGGGCGTGGAGACCCATGGCTTTGAGCAGACGAAGATCGCCATCAAGCGCGGCGCGTTCGTCGCCGAAGCCAGCGGCCAGATCGACAATATGGACGGCGTCTTCGCCGGCGGCGACTGCGTCACCGGCCCTGCGACCGTCATCCGCGCCATCGCGGCGGGCAAGGTCGCCGCGGCGAATATCGATGAATACCTCGGCTTCCACCACGAGATCGACCCCGGCGTCGAGATCCCCACGGCGCGGCTGAACAACAAGCCGCCGCACGGACGCATCGACACCACCGAGCGCGAGGCCGGCGAGCGCAAGCACGACTTCAAGTGCATCGAATGCGGCCTTACAGATGAAGAGGCGTACTCCGAGGCGTCCCGCTGCCTGCGCTGCGACCACTTCGGCTACGGCATCTTCCGCGGAGGGAGGAAGGGAAAATGGTAAAGAATGTCACGCTGACCATCGACCACAAGAGCGTCACCGTTCCGGAAAATACGACCATTTTAGAGGCGGCGCGCAAGCTCAACATTCATATCCCTACGCTTTGCTACTTAAAGGACATCAACGAGATCGGTGCCTGCCGTATCTGCTGTGTGGAGGTCGAGGGCATGGCGCGTCTCGTCCCCGCGTGCGACAATGTGGTGGCGGACGGCATGGTCGTCTTCACCAACAGCGCCAAGGCGCGCGAGGCGCGGCGCATGAACCTGCGCCTCATCCTCTCGCACCATGATACCTCCTGCACGAACTGCACGAGAAGCGGCAACTGCACGCTCCAGCAGCTCGCGAATGACTTCAATATGCGCGGTACGCACTTCCCCAAAAAGCTGCGGCGTGAGCCGGTGGACTACTCCACGCCGCTCATCCGCGAAAACGACAAGTGCGTGCAGTGCCTGCGGTGCATCCAGGTGTGCGAAAACGTCCAGAGCGTGAAGATATGGGACCTCCTCGGCACGGGCTCGCGCACGGTCGTGGACGCATCCTATAACCGTCGCATTCAGGACACCGAGTGTACCTACTGCGGCCAGTGCATCACCCACTGCCCGACGGCGGCGCTGCGCGAGCGCGACGACACGGGTCGCGTCTTTGACGCGCTGGACGACCCGAACATCGTGACCGTTGTGCAGGTCGCGCCCGCGGTGCGCGCGGCGTGGGCCGAGCAGTTCGGCCTTTCGAGCGAGTTTGCAACGCCGAAGCGCATGGTCGCAGCGCTGCGCGAGCTCGGCTTCCACTATGTTTTCGACACGAACTTTGCCGCGGATCTTACCATCATGGAAGAGGGCAGCGAATTTATCGAGCGCTTCACGCACAAAGAGCAGTATCCCTGGCCGATGTTTACCTCCTGCTGCCCCGGCTGGGTGCGCTTTGTCAAGTCCCAGTACCCTGAGCTCACGGGCAATCTCTCCACGGCCAAGTCGCCCCAGCAGATGTTCGGCGCGATCGCCAAGAGCTACTTTGCAGAGAAGATCGGCATCGACCCCAAGCGGCTTTTCGTCGTCTCCATCATGCCGTGTGTGGCGAAAAAGAGCGAATGTGAGCTGCCGACTATGAAGGACGCGCTCGGCGATCCCGAGGTGGACGTGAGCATCACGACGCGCGAGCTGAACATCATGCTGCGCGCGAACCACATCGAGCCGAAGTATCTGCCCGAGGAGGAGTTCGACAGTCCCCTCGGCTCGTCCACCGGCGCGGCGGTCGTCTTCGGCGCGACCGGCGGCGTGATGGACGCGGCGCTGCGCTCGGCACACTTTCTTATCACGGGCAAGAACCCCGACCCTGACGCCTTCACCGCCGTGCGCGGCATGGACAGCTGGAAGGAAGCAACATTCAATATCCCCGGCGCGGGCGACGTGCACGTTGCGGTCGTCAGTTCGCTCGGCAGTACGCGCAGGCTCATTGAAGCGCTCAAACGCGGCGAGGCAGCGTACGACTTTGTCGAGGTCATGGCCTGTCCCGGCGGCTGCGCGGGCGGCGGCGGTCAGCCCATCCACGACGGCGAGGAGCTTGCCGAGGAACGCGGCAGCGTCCTCTGGCGGCTCGATCAGGATGAGCTGCTGCGCTTCTCGCACGAGAATCCGGATGTCAAGGCGCTCTACAAGGACTACCTCGGCGCGCCGCTCGGCGAAAAGTCGCACCACCTGCTGCACACCGACCACTTTGCCTGGGAAATGCCGCCCAAGGCGCTGTAAAACGACAAAAAATATCCCGTATGCCAAAGCATACGGGATATTTTTTGCGTTGCAAAAGGGTTCATCGCTTGGTTCCGTAGCGCAAGATGATATTCACGAGCGCGCGGAAAGCGTCCTCCGCGTCACTGTCAAGAACGTAGGCAACACTGCGCGATGCGTCATCATAGAGAACGGAACCGTCTGCAAAGAGATAGAAATCATGGTCGCGGCCATTTGCGCGGAACCAGATGGAAACATAGTTGTCTTGCGCGCGAATCACGCTGACCGGCGAGGTCGGCAGACGGAAACGGCGGTGCGCGGAAATGCCGCTCAGCGCATCGAGCAGGGCCTGTCCTGCTTCGCTGTCGGGCGCGGCGATATAGTCGCAAATGCCGCTCGTTTCGCCGTTTTCGGTCGGTACGGTGACCTTGAGGTCGAAGATTGCCTGAATGGAAGCGTCCGCCTCCGCGGCGTGGATGAGCTCACCGAGCGGCTGCGGGCGGCGCAGCAGCAAAAACGCGGCAACGACAAGCAGCACTGCGGCGACGGCGATGAGAAGCGTCCTTCTCTTTTTGTCCATGGGATACTCCTTTCCGATATCAAACATCTTTTTCTCGTCTAACAGGGGAGGGGAGATCGCTTTTTAATAGTTTACATGACAGAGAGCTTTTTGACAAGCCCTTCCTCGGGCGTGACATAGAGTGTGCGGTAATTGTCGTAGGTCACCATGCCGGGGCGTGCGCCCGCGGGCTTTTTGACGAACTTCACGGGGCAGTAGTCGACGGGGACGCTGCTGCTCTCCTTGGCCTGCGAGAAGTAGGATGCGAGCATCGCGGCCTCGCGCAGATCGTCGTCGCTCGGCGTGAGGCCCGCGCAGCGCAGGATGACGTGCGAGCCGTGGATGTGCTGGGTGTGGAACCAGTAGTCGCGCTTGTCGGCCTTTTTGGTGAGCTGATCGTTCTGCACGTTGCTGCGGCCGACGAGGACCTCGAGCCCGCTCGAGGTTTGGAACGTGCGCGGCGCGAAGGCGCGCTTGAGCTCCTTTTTGCCGCCGCTGGATTTTTTGAGGTAGTTCGTCTCCTGCAATTCGCGGCGAATCTCATTGAATTCCTGCTCAGTCTCCGCCTGCGAAAGCTCCTGCAAAACGCTCTCCAAGTACGCGCGTTCGTTTTCCGCCTTTTCGATCTGCTCGCGCAGGTGGAATTCGGCGGTCTTGAGCTTGTTGTACTGCTTGTAGTTTTTCGCGGCGTTCTGCTGGGGGGAGAGCAGCGGGTCGAGCGGGATGTCGATGGTCGGGCAGCCGTCCTCATAATAGTTCTCCGCGTGCAGGACCTTTTCGCCGCCCTTCATACGGTAGAGGTTCGCGGTGATGAGATCGCCGCGCAGGCGGAATTCGTCGCGCTTTTGCGTGGCGGCATAGTCGCGCTTCAGGTTCTCGGCCTTGCGCGCCATGCGGTCGCGCGCGACCGTGACCGCGTGCGTCAGTTCGCGTCCGCGGCGGGCGGAGAGCTCCTGCCGCTCACGCGCGTCGTAAAATTCGTCGAGCATTGACGAAAAATCCTCGCGCGTCTCGACTTGCGTCTCCATGCCGTACTGCGCGATGAGACGGTAGGTGAAGTCCACGGGCTTGCCGTCGCGGTAGAGGATGACGGGCATATAGTTATCTTCCTTTACAGCGTTGGCTGTATCGGAAAATTCCTGCACCAGCGCCTCGCGCTGCGCATCGTTCAGCGCGCCGAAGCGCACGTCGGTCCCGTGTCCCGCGCGGAAAGCGAATTCACGCGCGATCAGCGGCGAAATGCCGGTGTAATGGTCGAGCACCCACTTGTCGACAGGCTGCTCCGCGTCGCCGCCGCGCTGCGCGAGGGCGAGGGAGTCCTCCTCCTGCGATAAAAGCGACAGCTTGTCGAGCGGTGTCGGCAGATGGTAAAAAAGGCCGGGCAGCAGCTGGCGCGTGGCGGAAAGGTCCGCGTCCACGCGGCGCAGACATTCGACGATACGCCCCTGCGCGTCGAGCAGGACAAGGTTCGAGCGCCGGCCCATGCACTCGAGCACGAGCTGCTTTTGGCTCATCTCTCCGAATTCGTCCGTGCACTGGAGCGTCAGGATCACCATGCGCTCAAGGTCCGGCTGCTCGATGGACAGTACGCGCGCGCCAATCAGGTGCTTGCGCAGCAGCATACAGAACATCGGCGGCTGGGCGGGGTTGTCGCGCAGAATATTCGTGAGCTGGATGCGCGGCTGGTTCGCGCCCGCGTTGAGCAGCAGCCGCAGATTACCGCGCAGCAGCAGGACGATCTGGTCGCGCGCGGGCTGCTGCACCTTGTCGATGCGCGCCCCGATGAGCTTGGGGCGAAGTTCATTCAAAACTGCCCGCAGGCAGATAGCGTCAAGTGGCATTGTCGTCCTCCATCATCCGGTTGAAAAGCTCGTTGATGCGCGCGTGATCGTCGCGCAGATACAGCCAGCCGAAGAGCGCTTCAAGGCCCGTGGCCTTCTGATAGTCCGCGCGGTCGGCGTGGTGGGGGATGGAATGGACATTCGCGTTGCGCCCGCGGCGGAACACAGCGGCCTCTTCTTCCGTCAAAAGGGAAAGAAGCTTTTCTGCAAAGCGCGCCTGCTGCGGTGCGCAGACGAGCTCCACCGTTGCGCGGTGAAGACCCTTGCCCGTCGCTTTGCCGTGCACGCACAGGTAGGTGCGCACGAGCAGCTCGTAAACCGCGTCGCCCAGATGGGCAAGGCCGATGGAGCTGATGGCGCGGATGGCGTCGTCGTTCATTTTGGCTTGCGTATAATCGTACATAAAGACTCCCAAAGTTCAAAAGTACACATATTTTATAACCTTCCGGGGGTTCTGTCAATCGGCGGGCACGGGCAGGGTGCAAAAAGCCGTTGCGATTTTGCGGATATCCGCTATAATGACAGAAAAGACGCGGATGTTCCGCGTGAGCCTTTGGGATGGAGAAAGAGAGAAGCGATGAAACGAATCATTTCCGCGCTGCTTGCAGCGCTTCTGCTGCTGAGCCTTGCCGCCTGCGGCGAAAAGACCGACGAGGATACGACGGCATCCACCTATGATGACACGCTCATCACCGAGCTTTACAGCGAAGAGGGCGACTACACCGATGCTCCCGGCAACGAGGTGCACTATTTCTACCATGTGCCGCAGCTCGTGTCGGAAACGGCGGTCGCCGCCGCGATGAATGCCGAGATCGCTGACCGGTTCGGCGCGCTTGCACAGGAGCAGAAGAATATGATGGCTGCCCGCGCCTCGCTCACGTGTCCGTCCGTCCGCTGGGAGAGCCACTGGAACGGCAGCCTGCTCTGCCTTCTGGTGGAGAGCACGATGGACGACGGCTCAACAGACTGTGCCGTTTACAGCTATGATTTTTTTGGCGGCCAGCGCCTGACGAGCGAAGACCTGCTCACGCGCTGCGGCCTGAGCGGAACGGAATTTGTCGACGGTGTGCGCCGCGCGGCGGCAAACTGCTTTGACGGGACCTATCGCGGCGCGCTCGTGCGCGGGACGAGCGGCGCGGACTTCATCGCCTCCTACGCCGAGCGGCGCGCATGGACGCTCTCGGACGCGAATATCAACACGCAGATGCGCGTTTATCTGGCGGAGGACGACATCCTGCATGTGATCCTGCCGCTCGGCGCGTTCGCCGGGGCGGAGTATTACCATGTGGACCTCGTGCCGGACTTCTCCGCGCCCTCGTGCACAGAGAAGGAGGCATCGGACCGCTTCGTCCGCGCTGCGCTGGGGACGGACGGTACGCTGAACGTCAGCTTTGAGCAGACGGCGGACTCCGCGTGGTATGCCGAGAATTTCCGCTTTGACTATGAGACGGTCTATCCCGTCGCGGGCCTGTATTCCGATTATACGGATGTGTTCATCGGTTCGGTGGGGCAGGGGTACTTTCCGTATATCTTCCTGCTGACGAGTGAGGGCGCGGTCGAATATGTCAACCTTCTCGAAGGGATGACGGCGGGCTTCCTCTGCTGCGGCGGGCCGCTCGGCAGTGTGGGCGATATCGCCGCATTCGAATCCGGCGAGGTCGAGGAGGACTACGGCACGTATCAGACGGTGTTCGCCGTCGACAAAAACGGCGAAAAGCACGATCTTTCCGGCCCTGTGAGCGACGCGGACTACACTGTGCCGTCAGAATTCCTCGGCGAATGGACGGCGACCGTGACGCACGATACGGCAGAGCAGGGCAGCTATGACAGCGACTATATCCTGACGCTCAGCGATGGCGGCGGTGTCACCGTGCAGGATATCAACAGCGAGGTCGGGCTTTTCTTTGAGTACACCGGCCAGCTCAATTACCTTGGCACGAACGGCGAGGGCATGGTCTTCGGCTATCACCTCAACGAGCGCACGGGCGTGGTGCGCTACGGCGCGTTCACGCTGCTGCGCGGAGAAAACGGGCTGCGCGTCAAGATCGTCACGGGCGAAAACCTCTTCGATGCGCCGAGCGGACGTGCGACGGAATTTTCGCTGTAGCGCGGGGCAAAAGAAGGGGAGAGGCGGGCGCGGATGCGCCC
>OIXV01002570.1_pt1 | contig 14455 bp, 10 predicted proteins | sample 1587771 | NCBI WGS metagenome assembly OIXV01 (sample SAMEA3888893, study PRJEB22519) | human gut metagenome | biome: human gut; feature: human-associated habitat; material: faeces | place: Denmark | collected 2010
CTCCGCGAGGATGCGCACTCGGCGCAAGGGTAGATGGTTGCTTATGCAACCCTCTGCAGACGTAAAAATCCTGCGGAGCAGATCGCCAGGCGGTGGCGTTTATCGTGAGAATAGAGCACACGGGGATGGACAAGTCAAAAAAAACGCAATATAATAAATGAAATGTAATATATTGCAGCGAGGAAAAAAGAATGAATCAGGAAGTCAGCATAACAAAAGAACAGGTTCAGGAAGAAATGAAATGTTTCCGCAGGATTTTTCCGATCGTGAGGCTCCTGGACGGGGAAAGGCTGCTGCGAAGAAACGATGGCATGGAAGCAGAACCGGTGGAGATCGATGCACCAGAAATCTGCCATTGTTATGATCTGTGGAAATACTCGGCTCCCTGTAAGCATTGCATTGCACTGGAGGCAGTCAGAAGCAGAAAAGAAAAGTGCAAGCTGGAGATTATGGAGAACGACATCTATCAGGTGATCGCAAGATATCTGGAAATAGATGGAAAGCCTTACGTGATGGAGCTGGTACATCGTCTGGATGAGGATGCACTGACGGATCTGGAGGAAAAACAATATCTGATTGAACAGCTGACAGGCTATAACGAGAAGCTCTATCAAGATGTGCTGACAGGTGTATTTAACCGCCGTTATTATGAAGAAAAGATCAAAAATATGTGGGGACCTGTGGGCATTGCGATGATGGATCTGGATAATTTTAAATATTATAACGATTCCTACGGACACAATGTGGGGGATCTTGCACTCAATAGTGCTGCAAAAGTGATCTTATCCAATATCCGAAAATCAGATTTTCTGATCCGCTATGGCGGGGACGAATTTTTGCTGGTACTGCCCGGGATCCGGAAGGACGCCTTTGACAAAAAACTCAACCAGATCCAAAAACAGCTTCATCAGACCACTTTGGACGGCTATCCGGGTATCTCCCTTTCTGTGAGCATCGGAGGAGTAACGACGGTGGAAGAGACTGTGGGGATCGCTTTGGAGCGTGCGGATCGGCTGATGTATCAGGCAAAGAAGCACAGAAATCAGGTTGTGACAGAAAGCAGTACGGAGGGAATCCGTCAGGAGGTCGGAGAAAGGCTGGAACGCGACTCCGGCAGAGATCTTGTCCTCATTGTGGATGATGCCAAGATCAACCGGGAGATTCTCTTCGAAATGCTGAAGGATAGGTTTGACATTATAGAAGCATCCAGCGGCGAAGAGTGTCTGGAGCTGCTGCATCAATACGGGACAGAAATATCTATCGTTTTACTGGATTTCATCATGTCGGGAATAGACGGACTCGGTGTTTTGAATGTGATGAATAAAGAACATCTCATCGAAGATATTCCGGTCATCATGATTTCCAGCGAAGACTCGGAACTACATATCCGTCAGGCATACGAAATGGGCGTATCAGACTATATCAGCAGACCCTTTGATACAAGTGTTGTTCTCCAACGTGTATATAATACCATCAAGCTGTATGCAAAGCAGCGCAAGCTGATCGACCTGGTTGCAGGCCAGATGCAGGAAAAAGAGAAAAACAACCAAATTATGGTCAATATCCTGAGTCATATCGTAGAATGCCGAAACGGAGAGAGCGGACAGCATGTCCGGAATATCGGAATACTGACGAAGATTCTTTTGAAAAAGCTGATGCAGAAAACGGATCGATACCAGATGACATGGGGAGACTTAAACCGGATCGCACTGGCGTCGGCACTTCATGATATCGGCAAAATCGGCATTGAGGAAGCCATCTTAAATAAGCCCGAAAAGCTGACGCAGGAAGAATATGAAAAAATGAAAAAGCATACCGTGATCGGGTGGTCGATGCTGCAAGATCTGAAACAGTATCAGGAGGAACCGCTGGTACGTATTGCAGAACAGATCTGTCGCTGGCATCACGAGCGCTACGACGGAAAAGGTTATCCGGACGGTTTAAAGGGGGACGAGATCCCGATTTCAGCACAGGTGGTTTCCCTTGCAGATGTATATGATGCATTGACCAACGAGCGTGTATACAAAAAGGCGATTCCACATGAAAAGGCGATTGAAATGATCGTCACAGGAGAGTGCGGACAGTTCAATCCGTTGCTGATAGAATGTCTGCTGGAGATAAAAGAAGATATCCCGATTCAGCTGATGAATGCTGAGCACAGAAATAGCTGGACACCTCTGGGGGGGGGTAACACCCTCGTGGCGGGTTTGAAGACAGAAGGATAGAGGATAAGGGAAAAGGAGAGGAAAAGATGACAGTCAGAGAATGCTATGAAAAAATCGGATCTGATTTTGACAAAGTGCTGGGACGTATGGGCAGCGAAGCGCTGGTAAAACGGTTTGCAGTTAAATTTCTGGAAGACAAGAGCTTTGAGGAGCTGACGGAATCCCTGAAAGAAAAGGACGGAGAGGACGCATTCCGCGCCGCACACACCTTAAAGGGTATCTGCGCCAATCTTGGGCTGGACAGATTATACGAAATAGACTGCGAGCTGACCGAAAAGCTGCGCGGACGTCAGACCGAGGGCAGCGAGGAGTTATATCAGAAGGTGGCAGAAGCGTACGAAGCCACAGTAACCGTGCTAAAGGAGCTGGAAAATTTCTGAAAATCTTTACAGATAGTGAAGCTTGATCTAAACTGATAGGGAAAAATCTAAAAGAGCGGGGAACAGAGGAAGACATATGCGTCTCAGGGGAAAAGGCGCAGCAGAATCAGACGATACACTGCAGTTGGGCACTGCGTGTTAAGATTCTGTTAAGAAAGAGTGAGAACGATATCACAAAGGAGACATTCTTCTTCAGAAAAATACAAATGAAAGGGAAGACACAGATGAAAATAGCGATGATAGGACATAAAGATTTCCCTTCTCGTTCCGGAGGCGTAGAGGTGGTAGTTTATGAGCTTTCGACCAGACTTGCTGCCAGAGGACATGAGGTAACCGTGTACAACAGAGGCAGGCAAAAGGGGCATAATGCTTATCTGGAACAGGGCGTCAGGGTCAAGCGGGTTTTTACATTTAAAAAGCAGATTTTGAATGCCATGGTCTATTCTTTTCTGGCGACATTTGATACAATATTTCATGATTTTGATGTCATTCATTATCATGCGATCGGCCCCTCCGTTCCATTGTTTCTTGCAAAGCTGTTTGGCAAGCATACGGTATGCACGGTGCATGGACTGAACTGGAGAAGTGATAAGTGGGGTGGTTTCGCTTCCTTCTATCTCCGTCTGGGAGAAAAGGTTGCCGCCCGTTTTGCAGATGAAGTGATCGTCCTTTCGGAAGAAGAAAAAGAGTATTTTATGAAAAAGTATAAGCGGGACTCTATTCTGATCCACAATGCAGTGGAACGGATCACACCGGTTCCCTGTAATGTTATCCGGGAAAAATATGGTCTGGAAAAAGACAGCTATATTCTGTATGTCGGACGGATCTCTCCGGAAAAAGGACCGCAGGATTTGCTGGAAGCGTATCAGAAGCTCCGGCTGCAGGAACGCCTGGTATTGGCTGGCCCGATCCCGGAAACGGAATTTGGAAAAGAAATGCTCCACAAAATCGATGCAGACCCGAGGGTGATCCGTACCGGCCTGGTGCAGGGACAAGAGCTCGCTGAGCTGTTTTCCAACTGCAGGCTATTTGTCCTTCCGAGTCATACCGAGGGACTTTCCCTTGCCCTTCTGGAGGCAATGTCCTGTGGCGGAAGATGTTTGGTCAGTGATATTCCGGCAAATACGGTGATTACCAAACAATACGGGGCAGAGTTTGAGGCAGAGAATAGTGATTCGCTGGCGGCTGCGCTTTCGAAGGAATTGACAACTCCAAAGGACGAAGTACTGCTAAAGCAGGAAATAGAATATGTCAAAGAAAATTTTGATTATGATGCAGTGATCGAATGGCATGAAGATGTTTACAAATGTGCTCTGAACAGAAAAAATGAGAAGCGTTGGGAGCAAAATTGCTGATGAAGAAACAGGATGTGCAAATTTCAATAATTGTACCAATTTATAAGGTGGAAAAGTATCTTGTCCGGTGTGTAGAGTCACTGATTGCGCAGGATTTTTTGTCGTTGGAAATTATTCTTATAGATGACGGCAGCCCTGACCGGTGCGGAGAAATTTGTGACAATTATGCAAAAAAAGATGCACGGATTACCGCTTACCATAAACCGAACGGCGGCTTGTCGGATGCGCGCAACTACGGACTGGAGCGGGCGCATGGGGAATATGTCTTATTTGTAGACAGCGATGACTATCTGGAGCCCCAGGCCTGTGCCAGCCTATGGAAGGAAGCAAGGGCAGGCTTTGCAGATATAATTATCTCCAAAATGGCACTGGAGAAGCCCTCTGAAGGGATGGCACGGTTTGAAAAGGTGGCGGAGGATCGTTTTCAGTATCATCGTATCTATAGCGGCCCGGCATATCTGATGGGATGTCTGGAGGGTGGTGCACTTCGGGTAGAGGTTATCCGAACCATGTTTCGGCGAGATTTTCTTGTCAGAAATGACCTGTATTTTGAGTACGGTATTTTACATGAAGATGAAGAATTTACACCGAGAGCATTGTTAAAAGCGGAACGGGTTGTGTTGACAGATTATGTCTATTATCATTATGATAATTCCAGAAGTGATTCTATTATGAATTCCACGGCCTTAAACGCAAAAAAAATTGCGGACAGGGTGAAGATCTACGATGCACTGAGAAAGCTTTATAAAACAGTAAAGCCCCGGAAGCTGCGCAGGCTTCTGGAAGATGATCTGTCCTGGAAATATATTGATTGCTATTGTGCCAGTGAACCAAAAAGCAGAAAAAAGCTTGGCGTAAAGAGACTTGTCGTTTTAAAATGTGCCTATAAAGCCAGACGCAGAGCAAAGGCTCTTGCCTTTGCACTTGCACCGAACCGTTATGCAAACCGGATGCGGGAACAGGCACTGATCCGTAAGGTACATCAGAGAAGAAGCAGCAGTAAAGCTTTGCCAATAGAGAGAGAACCTGCAAAAAACATAAAACATACGGAAAAGAAAGCTGGAAAAAACAGATTAAAAAAAAGAATGACGTTTCTGGCGAAGTTTCTGTTTTTGATCCTGCTTTTGGCAGGCGGACTTGCCAAAAATATTTACGATAACCGGACGAATTATACGGCGGAATTTTATCAGGTCAGCTCCCGAAAGCTGACACACAGTATTCGGGTAGCTTTTCTGACAGATGTGCATTTGCGGGAATACGGAAAGGATAATGGCGATCTTGTAGAGGATATAGAAAATCTTTCACCGGATCTGATCCTGCTTGGCGGAGACCTTGTAACGGATACTGTGGATGCTTATGACAATATGATTTCCCTTTGCCGCAAGCTGTCAGAGCTGGCACCGGTATGCGGTGTGCTGGGCAACCATGAGGATGTGAAGATTTATCATCAGGGAGATGAGGAACTGGTAAAACGCTTCGAAGATGCAGGCGTGAAAATCCTGCGGAACGAAGAAACGTCCTATTCTCTGTATGACAATACGGTCAGTGTGATCGGTATAGAAGGAAAACCGGAAGATTTTGCAAGCTATGGAGCGAAAGAGTGTATGGAGGCGCAGGAAGCAGAGGATCAATATGATCTGCGCATCTGTATTGCGCATGTGCCTACTTATTTCCCGGAGAAGCTGGGAAATTACAGCTTTGACCTTGGACTTGCAGGACATACCCACGGCGGAATTGTCCGTTTGCCGAAGCTGGGCGCTCTTTATTCTGCGGAAGAGGGACTGTTCCCGGAGTATGGAGGAGGTGTCTATACCCTTGACAACAAGGCGACGCTGATTGTCAGCCGTGGACTGGGAGATTCCGACAAATGGCCGAGGATCAATAATGTTCCGGAGCTTTCGGTGATCGATATTAACTAAACCTTCCAATGCCGTAAGTAGGATAGTGCAATGAAAGAAATTAAAGGAAAAGTGAAAAGAGCAGTTCAAATACTGTGGGAAAACAAATATCGGATGACATATTATATGCTGATCTTGTGCATTTTGTTTGGATGCATTCATTATGCGGAAAGCGGCATTTGGTCCAGCGCGAATATTTCATTTAATTATTCAGAGGCATCCCTGGGCTTAAGCCCGAATAAAACCCGTTTTAACGCCTATGAAATCGTTTCAGAGGAGGTTATGCAGCGTGCCATCGAAAAAGTTGGTTTGCAGGGAAGCATTTCCGCATCGGAGCTTGCCAGCCATGTCTTCATCACTCCGGAAGGAACGGGACATGTGGGCGGAAGTGACGATTACATCAGCACATCCTATAATATCAATCTCAATGCAGACGGATTGGAACTGAAAAATCGGACAACCATCAGTCTGCTGAAAAGTATCTGTGAAGCATACCGTGAGTTTTTTCAGAAAAACTACTGCGATAATCAGGACATGTTAAAGGAAAAACTCGAAATTACAACAGATTGTGAGCCCTACCTGCGTCTGAATGAGCTGGAGCTGCGGGCAGAATGTATCATGCAGTATTTAAATGCGCGTCTGAGCGAAAACAAGAGCTATGTCGATACCGAAAATCCGGATTCGTCTACCAATAACTTCACGACGCTGAGCAAGCAGATCAACAATATTGTGGATTATGATATTCCGAATGTGAAGGCCTACGTGATCGAAGGAGGGATTGCAAAGGATGCTTCCCTGCTGATCAGCATTCTGGAGTACAAAAACAAAATCGACGATATTGCCGCACAGAAGGAAATGGCATATTATGATGCCAACAAAAACGGAATTTCCGTATATGAAAAGTCCATGACATCCGTTGTCATGATCCCGACGACAGATGAGATGGAAGAATATTACATGTCCCGGACAAAGACTGCAATGGACAATATGGCGCGTTCTGCGGACAGCTCGCTGCAGGCAGCGACGGATTATCAGTCGGAAATCGTGGATACCAGTTATGTAGTGGAGAAGATGCAGACGGTTACCGATGATGCAGGGCGTCTGAAGGAAGCACAGGATATGATCAACAAGCTGGAAAGCGGAATCAATGAGATTTCGGATCAGCTGTTTATATTGGATAAGGCATATATCAGATACAAGTCACAGAACTATGTCTCCTTTACTTATAATAATGCGTCCTTTGCTCAACGAATTAACGTAAAAAAGACAGGAATGAAAGCTGCAGCAGTTCTGGCGTTTATGGTGGGCTTGAATTCTCTGAGGAAAGTCAGGAAGAACAGAAAGGGCATAAAGAAAAGTGAAAAAGTTTGAGATTTTGCGATATCTGAAACGTTTCAGTATGCTGATTTTTTTGCTGACGATGGCAGGGGCGGCAATGATTTACCTGTATGCGCAGGGAAAGCAGCAATATACAGCATCTGTTGTTTTGAAGTACACAAATGACGGCATAAAGGACGGCTATGCCCCGGACGGTTCTGATCTGGATGTGAATGAAATCTATTCCTCTACCGTAATTGCACAGGCGATGGATTCCCTTGGAGCATCCGGAAGACTGACGACAGTACGATCGAACTGCAGCGTTACACCGATTATTTCAGAGGAACAGGAGAAGATCAACGATGCACTGATCGAAAAGGGAGAAGAAGTCACCTATTTTCCGGATACTTATAAGGTGAGTCTGGTGGTGGATGGAAAGCTGGGCGGCAGCTATGCACGCAATATGCTGGATGCGATCATGCAGAGCTACTGTACCTATTATACGGAAAAATATGTGGAGCAGAAGCTGTCCCTGAATCCGTCCAGGAATCTTCTGGATAACGGTTATGATTATTATGAATGTGTCCGTATCCTCGAAAACGATACCAACGATATGCATGATTTCCTGCTGGCAAAGCGGGAAAGCTACCCGAACTTCAGATCCTCCCAGACAGGCTATACGTACAAAGATCTCTGTGCGATTTATTCTGAACTGAAAAAATATGAGATCCCGAAGCTGTATGCATATGTTCTGGATGGACCGCAGATACGGGATGGTAAGATCCTGCAGAAATTTATTGCAAACAGCATTGCAGATTCCCAGAACAGTGAAGCGGTTGGAACACAGCAGCGCAGCGAGATCGAAAGGCTGATCGCTTCCTATGTGGAAAAGAATGCCGGAATTCTGAAGAGCTATTTTACAGAGGGCGGAGACAATGTTTCGTCTAATTATATTCTGGGAACCATCGAGGATGCAGGAGCCGGTGAAAAGGCGATCACAACCTACGATAACCTGATCCTTGAGCTGGTCGGAATTGATAAGACCATCGCGGCAGACAAGATCGACCGTCAGTTTTTGGAAGAGACCCTGACGGCCTTTCAGAACGTGTCCTTTGGCGGAACAGAGGAAGAGCATACCCAAATGGAGCAGATGATCAATGATTATGAGAACGAGCTCCAGGAATATTACGAAATCGTCAATACCAGCAGTAAGGAATTGAATCTGTATATCAGTGCGGATTATCTGAAAATGGTCAGCTCTGTCCGCGTAGCGCCTTCGATCAATATCAAGCTCTATATTATGCTCGCGCTGGTATTGTTTTTCGTGATCGGCTGCTGCGGAGCAGTCCTTTTGGGACGAATGTCGGATATCGTGGACTATCTGTTGTATGTCGACAAGAAGACAGGGCTGCCGAACCGGGAAAAGTTAAATATTTATATTGGAGAAATGGCGGGAAAGGTTCTGCCGGAAGCTTTCACCTGCTTTACTTTGAGTCTGGATAATCTGTCCGAACTGACAAAGCGGTTCGGATATACCGTAGGCGATGGCGTGTTAAAGGATTTCGCCGGACTGGTACAGCTGATGGGAGATACGGAAGGCATGAGAGGATATAATGGAGTTGGCCGCTTTGTTGTATTTTTTGAAGAGTGCAGCAGCAAAAAGGCAGCAGCCATGATCCGGATCCTGGACAATCAGGTAGAGGAATATAACAGCTTAAATCCGGAATATCCGATCCGCTATACGGCGGCGTGGGCAACGACAGAAGAAACAGATACTTATGAAATCCGAGAGCTGCTGCGCCTTTCACAGAAAAAATGGAAGCAGATGGAGAAAGAAAAAAAGGATAAGACAGAGGAGGAAACGTGAAGGATAGACGTTTTCATTATGTTGATGCAGCCAGGGGTATTGCGGTGCTCCTGGTTATCTATGGTCATACCTTTCGGGAGAGTATGCGGGCAGCCTATGCGTGGTGCGATTTTTCCTATACGCTGGTGTATCGGTTCCACGTCTCGCTGCTGTTTCTGCTCTCCGGTTTTGGGTACGCCCTGACGCTTGAAAAAAATAAAACCCTGACGGAGTGGCGTTATTTGGGAAAAAAAGCAAAAGCTCTTTTGTTGCCGTGGTTTTCCTATTCCGTCCTGATTTATGTGGTATTTGTCGCTGCGCAGCTTTTTGCACCGTGCAGGGCGCTTTTGGAAAATACTGCCTATCAGAAAATTCCCCCGGCAAAATACCTGGCTGCGATGCTGAAAAATGAAAATCCTTACAGCTTTCATCTTTGGTATCTGCAGACCCTGTTTTTATTTACAGCAGTCACTTTTTTGAAGGATAAGTTTCTTTCAGAGAAGTATGCCAGAAGGGCAGCAATACTTCTGATTCTGGCACTGCCGGCATTTTATACGTTGTTTTGCAGGGATTGGGTATGGGTTTTCAAGGGATTTTTCCAGAAATATCTCTTTTTCCTGCTCGGGACGCTGCTTGTACGGGAAAAGGTGGAAAAGAAGGCTGGAATTCTGGCAGCAGTGGGAGCGTGCAGTTTCGCAGCGCTGGTGCTGGAAATTTGCTTTTTGCCGGTAGAGATTTATGACAATCCTTATATAGATCTAGGGATGTCCTATGTGGATAATGCGATTACGGTCGGTGTCTGCCTGGGAATTTTGGCGGTATGTATTCTGTGGAACCGGTACCTGGGACGCCTTGCGCAGTTTGGCAGAAATACGATGCGGTACTATCTGTATCATCAGCCGTTTTGCTGTGCCCTGCTGGGGATGCTTCTGTATGAGAAGCTGCATTTTTCTGCTGTGGCAACGGTTGCAGCCTGTATGGTAAGTGCGATTGCACTGCCCTGGCTGTTCGGAAAGCTGATCAGGCTTTGTCGACTGGATGACATTTTCAAGAAAATCGGTCTTCCGGCGTAACAGACAGGAAAGAGGAAAGGAAAACGATTGGTGCGATGAGCGGAGCGGAAACAACGACAAGCAGTGAAAAAAATAAACGGGTAATCCTGAATATTATAACGGCAATTGGATATCAGGTTGTCATTGCGGTGTTTGGTCTGGTACTTCCCAGACTGTATCTGGTTAATTTTGGCTCAGAGGTAAATGGACTCAACAGCACCATAAAAAATATTTTTGCATATCTGTCCCTTCTGGAGGCGGGGGTTGGACTCTCGGCACAGTATTCCCTGTATGGACCTGTAGCAAAGGGCGATACCGGGAGCATCAATGGGATTTTGTCTGCAACACGCAGGTTTTACCTGAAGACGAGCGTGGCATATACTGCGATTACAGTTGGATTTGCGCTGTTATATCCGCTGATTATAAAAACGGAGCTGGATTATTTTACGGTCTGCTGCATCATCCTGCTGTATGGTGTGCCTGGAATCGTACTGTTTTCGCTGCGGGGAAAGTACAATGCATTTCTTGAGGTAGAGGGAAAGAAATATGTCGTGACATCCCTGGCGATGGTCACAATGGTCATTTCCAATCTGTTAAAGCTGATTTTTCTGATGATTTCTGATAATTTGCTTCTGATCCAGGCCACCTACTGTGTACCTTCGATCGTTCAGGTTGTTTTTATCATCTTTTATGTGCGGAAGCATTATCGGTGGATCGACTGGAAGGCAGAGCCGGATCACAGTGCTCTGGCCCAGAAAAACTCTGTTCTGATCCATCAGATTTCTTCCTGCTTATTTTCCAATACGGATACGGTTATTATTTCCTTTATGTGCGGAATGAATTATGCCAGCGTATATGCGGTATTTTCGCTGTTTTTTGCAAATTTCCAACAGTTGATCACAGCGTTTTCCAATGGAGTGACGTTCCGCTTCGGACAGTTGTATCATAGCAGCCGAGAGCAGTTTGAACGGGCGTTTGAATGGTATGAATCCCTGTATTATATGTTTGTGTTCTGGGTCTATACGGTGATCACGGCATTTTTGATGCCCATCATCCGTCTGTATACCAGCGGAATAGCGGATGCGTCGATCTATGACAGCAAGAAGATGCTGCTTTTGTTTGCGGCATGGTCGATCCTGTCCTGTGTGGAAATGCCGCTGATCCAGCTGCAATCCATCGCCGGAAAATTTGATGACACGAAAGGACAGGCTGTCCGGGAAATGGTTATCAATATCCTGGTCTCATTGATCTTGACCTGGCGGATCGGAATTGCAGGCTGTCTGATAGGAACCCTGGCTGCACTTACCTATCGGACCATAGCGCTTTCCCGGTACATGTTCGGTAATGTCCGTCCGGGAAATGCAAAACGGAGCATAAAAAAGGTCGCAGTCAATGCGGCAGTTGCAGCAGTCGTGTTATGGATACTCGGGCTGGACGGCTGCAGGGCGGTCAATTACTTTTATGTTGCGGGAATTGCAGTATTAAATTCCCTGTGGATTGCGGCACTCTATCTCCTGGTGAATGTTTTAACAAACTTAGAGGAATATAAAGGTCTATGGAAAGAATTGTGCAGATGGCTGAAAATGCGTTCCATGAGATGACAGACTGATAAGGAGTTTGCGGTTGCGTACTTTATCTGAAATTATCGTAAAAAAAGACTACACAGTGAAACAAAAGCCACGCCCCTTTTTGGATCAGAACAATCCGGTTATCCAGAAAGGGCTGCGGCTCTGCTTTATTTTTCTGTTGACAGCCGCAGGTCTGGGAGAATGGAAAACGTTAAACAATATGCTTGGCGGTCTGCCGAAGGCGATCACAGCCGGTATCATTTGTATGACTATAGCATATGCGATCATTTTTCCGGATCTGAAACGCTTCAAACAGCTGAAAGGACCTACGCTGTTTTACATGTCCCTGATCACAGCTCTGCTTTTGTGGTCCATGGTGATCTGGATTTTGAATTTTATGAATCTCTCCTCCATGATCCGGGGCTGTTCCAAGGTGATCTTCCAGAGCATTGCGATTTTGACGGCTGTTTCCGGTGTGTATTTGTTTGGTGCAGAAGCAGTGGATCTGTTTGCGGTCGCCATGTGCCTGGCAAACGGGGCGATCATGGTATTGGAGATTCCATCCTTTGGTATTGCAGCGAGTATACAGTCCCTGATCACCTGTCTGGTGACCTTCGGTGATGCGGAGGGCTATGCAAGAAATCTGGAAATTCATGACCTGACGTTTGTATTCGGACAGCTTGTGCTCTATTATGTGGTGTTTGCACCGAAAGATACACGCAGGGAAAGAAAAAAGCGCTGGCGGATGATCTTACTGTGTACCTTTTTCTTTCTGATCGGAATGAAGCGGATCGCCATTCCGGCAGTCGTTCTTTTCGTTGTGTATTCGTTTTTTTTGAAAAATAAAAAGTTTTTAAAGCCCTTTCTGATCCTACAGGGTCTTTTGTGGGTTGCGTTCTTTTTCCTGTATGTTTACGGGGTTCGGACGGGAGAAGTGTCAAAGATTATGAATATGGTCGGAATCGACATGATGGGGCGTGATTATTTGTGGCAGCTTGTCGGAGAGCATTATGATTTTTCCATCGGCTATATGGGACACGGTTTTGAATATGTGGATTCGATCGTTGCAAACTGGTACAGCTCCGGTCTGATCAACCATCCCTATCCATTTCACAATGATATTTTGAAAGTATTTGTGGAAATGGGTTTCCTGGGCTTTGTATTGTGGTCCGGCATCCAGTATGTGATAGGTCCGATTTTCTGGACGAAGTATGCGGATAACAACACGGCGCTTTTGTACATGGCGGATCTTGGATATATGACGATCACTTATCTGACGGATAATACGGCATTTTATTTCTGGAGCACGATGGCGCTTCGGATTATTGTGCTTTCTTATGCTGAAAAACGGCATCAGCCGCCCAAGAAGGAGATCTGGAAGCCCAAAAGCAGGGCGGAAATGCAGGAACAGATCCGAAGCATGATGCAGGAGGGATAAAGAGGAGGAGAAAACCAAATGAAGACACCAGGGATTTCCTTTGTGATTCCGGTTTACAATATGGAGCGTTATCTGCCCCGGGTCATCCAATGTCTGAAAGTGCAGACAATGCCCGGGTTCGAGGCGATTTTCGTCAATGACGGTTCCAGGGACAACAGCCTTGCGATCTGTAAGCGCGCTGCCTCAGAGGATCCGCGGTTTCGGATCATCGATCAGCCCAACAAAGGTGTGGCAAAGGCGCGGAATGCAGCGCTGGATGCAGCGCGGGGCGAATATGTCTGTTTTCTGGACCCGGACGACTGGGTGGAGCCTGACATGGCAAAGGTGTTATATGAGGCTGCAAAAAAGGAAAACGCAGATATCGTGATGTTTGGAATTTACAATGATTATTACGATAAGAACGGCAACTGTGTGAAGACATTGATCGATGTTCCTGCGCTTTGCGGCGTATATCGGGGAAAACCGTTTCAGGAGCATTTTGATGTGCTGGCATCCTACTATCTGGTCGCCACGAAAATGCTGCGCAGGGCGTGTATTGAGGCAGCCCATCTGAGATTCCCGGAGCGGACACTCGGGGAGGATGGTCTGTTTTATGTAGCGTTTATGCGGCAGAATCCGTCCTGCCTGGTAGCGATCCAAAAGCCGCTGTACCATTACACGTTTGCACGCAGCGCGTCACTTTCCAACTCCTGGCATCCGGAGCGGCTGCAGGACAATTTTTATTTAAGCGATGCGGTCTGGAGCGTGGTAGAGGACTGGGGACTGCAGGACAGTGAAATGCATCGAAAGAAAGCCTGTTACTGTACGGTGCGGGATTTGCAGCTCGGCATTAAAAATGTCTGCAGCGGTCCTTTATCTGCCAAAGAGCGGACAGCTTGGCTGCAAAAAACGGTGAAGCTGCCGCGGGTGGAAAACGCAATAAAAAATACTGCAGTAAAGAGCTTTCACAGCAGAAATGACCGGATTAAGCTGCTTTTATTAAAGCTCCATCAGTATAGGGCGGTTATCTGGCTTTCCAGTCAGAGACACCGTTGACAGGCAAACCGGAAAAAGGATGAGAGGGAACATGAGAAAAGTTGTAAGAGCGCTGTGTTATCTGAAGGAACTATGCCTGATGGCCTTTTTTAAGCTGTTCGGTGCGGTCTGCAGGTGCTGCAGTGCCAAATATCGGGAGCTGTGGCTGGTATGTGAGCGCGGAAACGATGCGCGGGATAACGGTTACTGGTTTTACCGGTATTTAAAAGAAAAGCATCCGGAAGTGTTTAAATTAATTGAAAATCTGAGAGAAAATCAGAATTAAACTTAAAAATTCTTCTTGAAAATGCCGACAAGAAAAATTTTTAAGTTTAATACTGATTTTCTCTCAGATTTTCAAT
>OIXV01002571.1_pt1 | contig 14454 bp, 15 predicted proteins | sample 1587771 | NCBI WGS metagenome assembly OIXV01 (sample SAMEA3888893, study PRJEB22519) | human gut metagenome | biome: human gut; feature: human-associated habitat; material: faeces | place: Denmark | collected 2010
TTGCCCTAACAGGATCCCGGTCATCTCAAAATTGGCGTTAGTGTTAGACATATATATTCAAGCCTATCTCTTATCTGGAGATACAGCTACTGTCCGGTGTTTCAGGGGGCTACATCAGTGAGGCAAAGCAGGTTAGCATTGAAAACGCTTTAGGTTATGTCGCTGGCTATTCCATTGTTAATGATGTCTCAGACCGGGGTTTTCAGTTTCAGTCATCTCAATGGGATAAAGCGAAAAGCTGCGATACATTTGGCCCTGTTGGTCCCTATATCGTCACGCCCGATGAAGTTGGAAATCCACATGAATTAGATATCTGGCTGGAAGTTAATGGTGAAAAACGTCAGCAGAGCAACACCCGTCAGATGATTTTCTCCGTAGCAGAAATCGTCTCTTATGTTAGCCATTATATGACGTTAAAGCCCGGCGATCTCATTGCTACGGGTACCCCTGCCGGAGTGGGTTTAGGCATGAAGCCGGTGCCTGTCTGGCTAAAGGCGGGTGACCGAATCCGTATCCATATTGAGAAACTGGGATATCAAAACCCACTGGTAACAGAACAGACTCCCATTCGCTAATATGGGAGGTGCCCCAGGCCGATATATTCGTTTACATTGACGTCTTCTACAACCGGGCCCGGCGCCACACTCATCCCGGCGGCGTCAGTCCGGAGGACTTTAAACTGACCTCGTCGTGAGGACAGGGAATACCTGCTGAGGTGGGGTCAGTCCAGTTATAGATGGTATCCATTTTAGCAGCAATAATTATAGCCAGACTCCCAATGGGTGTTAAATATCTTATTGGTGCAATTTATTAACCCTTTGTTCTTAATCTCTCAAATCTTCGCGCGATAATATAGCTGTTTCCCTATGATATATGCACAGTTAGCACGTGTGTTCTCATGGGCTATTGTTGTGCAACTGCCTGCCCCGAGTTGGTGCAATACTTTCCAGGCGCCACTTTTATTTTTATTAGAAATTAATAGTTGACAATGCTCAGAAATAATTACTATAGTGATGCTGACTTCTCCGCAAGAACGCCAACGTTGTCGGCTTGTGGTTATGGCAATAGAGCCCTCGCAATGTCATTTGACTTTGCTGGGCTTTTTTTTTGGCTTTTTTTCAGGTCTATCTATTAACTGAACCAGGGGTACTTATGTCCAGAATAAAATGTCATTACAGCATGCTATCAATCGCAATTGCTACTGTATTTACCGTAACCACTTCAGGAATGGCAACCGCGGCAGAACAACCAATAAAAATTGGTTTACTGGAAGATGCTTCAGGTAATTTTGCTTTACCGGTTATTCCTAAAATTCATGCGACTGAGCTTGCAATAGACGAGATTAATGCCAAAGGCGGAATACTCGGGAGAAAAATTGATTTAATACAATACGATACGCAATCCGACAACACACGTTTTCAACAAATGGCCCGTCGCCTGATTAAAAACGATAAAGTGGATGTGATTTTTGGGGCATTTTCCAGCGCCTCGCGTGAGGCTATCCGGCCGATTATGGATCGTGAAAAACAGCTTTACTGGTATAACAATCAGTATGAAGGTGGCGTGTGTGACTCTAATGTTTTCGTCACTGGTGCGGTTCCTGAACAACAATTTTCTACATTAATTCCATGGATGATGGCGAAGTATGGTAAAAAAGTTTATACCATTGCTGCCGATTATAATTTCGGGCAAATATCGGCTGAATGGGTCCGCAAAATTGTGAAAGAAAATGGTGGTACCATGGTGGGTGAAGAGTTTATCCCACTGAGCGTCTCGCAATTTGGTCAAACGATTCAAAATATCCAGAAAGCCAAGCCCGATTTTGTGATGACATTATTGGTTGGGGCGAACCAATCTTCCTATTATGAGCAACAAGCGGCGGCAAAACTAAATTTACCAATGGCGAGCTCCGTCAACGTTGGCCAGGCTTATGAGCATAAACGCTTTAAAGCCCCGGCGCTGAAAGACATGTATGTCACGACTAATTACATAGAAGAAGTAGACAGCCCGGCCAGTAATGACTTCAAACAACGCTTCCATGCCAAATTCCCGAATGAACCCTACATCAATCAGGAAGCGGCTAATGCTTATGATGCGGTTTATCTTTACAAAGCGGCAGTAGAGAAAGCCGGCACGACTAATATGGATGCTGTTCGTAAATCGCTGGAAAGTGGTGATATCTGTACTGATGGACCGTCCGGAAAAGTATGTATTGATCCCAAAAGTCACCATTTGAGCCATACCATCTATCTGGCCCATGTAAAAGATGATCATTCTATCGAGATACCTAAGGTATGGGAAAATATCAAACCTTACTGGCTAGGAGACGCTGGCTGTAATTTGCCGGTAAAACCGGACCACAGCCAGTACACCCCATCATCACCACCTAAAAAATCGTAAATCAAACCACGTGCCAGGGAAGTGCTCGAGTAACGGGAACTTCCCTGTTATATCCATTTTAAATCGTGTCAATCAGGACACCGGGGATTGCCAACGATGTTAGCGCTTTCTTTTATTTACTCAGTGATTTATCAGTTTGGCGATAACTTCGCTTATCTGGTGCTGGCAGCATTGGGGCTGGCGGTTATCTTCGGCATGATGGGGGTGATAAATCTGGCACACGGTGAATTCATTATGTGCGGTGCCTATGTCACCATACTGATGAACAAATCGGGTTTGCCGCTTCCGTTCGCCATGCTGTGCGGTACATTAGCCGCGGCATTCTTCGGCGGAGTCATCGAGCGTCTCATCGTGCGCCATCTTTATGGGCGTCTGTATGACTCGGTAGTCGCAACCTGGGCTATTAGCCTGATTGTGCAACAAAGCATGTTACTCATCGCCGGTCCATCACTGGAAGGGCTCTCAACACCTTTCGGCTCTTTCACTCTCGGCGAATATTCTTTTGCGACTTACCGTGCACTGCTGCCTTTCTTCGCCATCGCTATATTAATGATGCTCTATTGGCTGTTTTTCCACACCAACTACGGAGTCTGTGCCAGAGCGACTATTCAAAATGCCCGTATGGCCTCCTGCCTGGGGTTAGAAACTGACCGTATTTATACCTTAACTTTCGCGCTGGGTGCTGGATTGGCCGGGCTGGCCGGGGCTATTTATGCCCCGACGTTGACTGCCGTCCCTACCATGGGGAGCAGCTTTATTATCCAGGCCTTTGTTTCGGTCGTCGTGGGCGGCGCAAATGTCTTGGTTGGCACTATTCCTGCCGCAATTGCCCTGGGCGCAATACAGACCGGGTTAAATTCCTGGTATGGGCAACTTGCTGGCCAAATTGGCTTACTGGTCACCGCCGTACTGGTTATTCGCGTACTACCGAATGGTGTTGGCAGCCTGTTTACCCGTAACCGCTAGGAGCTGAATGTGACAACAACCTCTCTTAATTTATCGGCGAATGGTATGAAGAAACACAGACAATCCTCGAGCTGGCTGGCGACATTGTTAATTTTAGCTGGTGCTCTCATGCTACCGTTAGTGGTCGATAGCACCACGATCGGTGACTTTTCCTACTTTCTTCTCTGGACCTTCGGCGCCATCGGATTAGCTGCGATGTGGGGACATGGCGGTATTTTATCTTTCGGCCAAACGGCGTTCTTTGGTCTGGCGGGTTACGCCTATGGTGTGATGACATTAAACTTCGGCGCTGGCGTGCTCTCTACCTGGTCCGGTTTAATTGTCGCATTGCTGCTTGCCGCTGCAGCGGCTGCGGCACTGGGTTACCTGATGTTTTACGGCGGGGTAACCGGTATTTTTGTTGGTATCGTAACCCTGTCCTGCACTCTGGTCCTGGAAACCTTTATGTCACAAACTGCAGGTCCACAATGGGCTATCGGCAGTGCGCGTTTGAATGGTTTCAACGGTATGTCAGGGATGCCCCCCTTGTCCATACCATGGGTTAACGGTGACTTGCCACTGGAAGACAACGGCTTTTATTACCTGATTATCTTGCTGCTCGCGGGTGTTTATTGGGGGGTGAGGACGTTGTTACGCTCCAATTTTGGCCTGACGTTGGCCTCAATTCGTGAAAATCCTCATCGGGCAGAGATGCTCGGCATTGATATCCGCCGTTATCAATTACTGGTGTTTGTGCTGGGAGGTGTACTTTCTGGCCTGTCCGGAGCACTTTATACCCTGTGGGGATCATATATTACCCCGTCATCAATGGGTTTATCCGCCGCTGCAATGCCGGTCATCTGGGTTGCCACCGCTGGGCGGAAAAACATTTTTGGCACGGTGATCATTACGGCCATCCTGGTGTGGCTATCCCAATGGTTAGCTGTTTATGGCAGCGAATATGCCTTGATTCTACTGGGCGCCATCTTGCTGTTAGTGGTATTAGCGGCGCCCAACGGACTTTTATCCTGGCTGGCTGAGAGCATCACCCGCTTGCTCTCCTCACGCCGGAAAAAGGAGGACTCGCTATGAATCAGGTCTCGCAGGAACCGATCCTCAAAACACGGGGATTAAGCAAACACTTCGGTGGTGCTCAAGTTATCAATCAAGTTGATTTACAAATACGTCGTGGCGAAGTGCGATGTGTTATTGGCCCAAATGGTGCCGGTAAAAGTACCTTTTTCAAATTACTCACTGGCGAGCATGTACCCAGTAATGGAGATATCCACTTTTTCAATCAGCGGATAAATACCTTAGCGCCTTTTCAGCGTATTCAAATGGGAATGAGCATTAAGTTTCAAATTCCCGGGATCTTTCCTGAACTGACAGTTGCGCAACATTTGCAATTATCTCTCAGCCATTTACGCCCGGAAGTTCGCTCACAGGCAGTCAGTGTGGATGAGTTATTAGAGCGTTTTAAGCTTACCGCTGAATGTCGTCAACTCGCGGCTAATCTATCCCACGGCAAAAAACAGTGGCTAGAAATTGCTATGGCGGTGTCGCTGCAACCCACGTTACTCATGCTCGATGAGCCAGTCGCAGGCTTGTCAATTGATGAAACCTACCTGACTGGCGAGTTAATTAAGCAAATGCAAAATGACGGTCTGACATTACTGGTGGTGGAGCATGATATGACATTTGTCCGGCAAATTGCTTCACAGGTCACGGTCCTTCATGGAGGGAAAGTTTTTGCAGACGGCAATGCCGGCGAAGTGCTGGCTCGCGAGGATGTAGCAGACATCTATTTGGGGAAAACCGTATGACTAACGTTGTTTTACAAATGCAGGAGCTGGCCGGTGGCTATGGCGGTGGGCAAGTTCTCAATGGCGTAACACTGCAGCTACATGCAGCCGAGGTATTGGGTTTGATTGGCCGCAATGGCGTAGGCAAAACCACATTGATGCGCACATTAATTGGCGTTGTTCCGGCAAAGCAAGGCCAAATTTTATTGGGCGAAATTGATATTACTCAGGCCTCACCGCAGCGCCGCGCTCGTTTAGGCATTGGCTACGTCCCGCAAGGGCGTGAAGTTTTTACCGGGCTGACCGTGTCGGAGAATCTGCAAGTCGGAATGCAATTTGTCCGTGAACATCGCGAATTTGCAAAAGAGATGCTGGATCGGGTACTGGATTACTTCCCCATATTGCGGCAAAGGCTCAAGCAAAAAGCCGGAACTATGAGTGGCGGTGAGCAACAGCAATTGGCGATTGCCAGAGCCCTGGTGGGCTCACCAAAGGTCCTGCTGCTGGATGAACCGTCCGAAGGTGTCCAACCTTCTATCGTCAATATCATTGCCGATACCCTGGTACGCATCGCCCGGGAACTCCATGTGGCCGTGATCCTGGTCGAGCAGGATATTGCGATGATCCAGCGGGCCGCACAGCGCTGTGCGGTAATGGATAAAGGCCTGGTTGTAGAAACGCTGACCCAACAACAGCTCTCTGATGATCTTTTAATGCGTCGTCATCTGGCTCTGTAACTAAACGCTATAAATTACGTGGAGAATAACATATGAAATGGTTGGAAGAATCCATTATGGCCAAACGCGGTGTTGGTGCCGGGCGTAAACCGGTAACGCATCACCTGACGGAAGAAATGCAAAAAGAGTTTCATTACACCATTGGCCCTTATTCCACACCCGTCCTGACCATCGAACCCGGTGACCGGATTATTGTCGACACTCGAGATGCTTTTGAAGGTGCTATCAATTCGGAACAGGATATTCCGAGCCAGTTGCTAAAAATGCCCTTTCTCAACCCACAAAACGGACCGATCATGGTCAATGGCGCGGAGAAAGGTGATGTGCTCGCTGTCTATATCGAATCCATGTTGCCCCGCGGCGTTGATCCCTACGGCATCTGCGCCATGATTCCGCATTTTGGCGGACTGACCGGGACCGACCTTACGGCCATGCTCAATGATCCGCTGCCAGAAAAGGTGCGCATGATTAAACTCGACAGTGAAAAGGTCTACTGGAGCAAACGCCATACGCTTCCCTATAAACCCCATATTGGCACCTTGAGCGTATCGCCAGAAATTGACTCAATCAATTCACTGACGCCAGACAATCACGGCGGGAATATGGATGTGCCGGATATAGGACCAGGGAGTATTACCTATCTGCCGGTACGTGCGCCTGGAGGCCGCCTGTTTATTGGTGATGCCCATGCTTGTCAGGGTGATGGTGAGATTTGCGGGACCGCAGTAGAGTTTGCCTCAATCACCACCATCAAAGTCGATTTGATCAAGAACTGGCAGCTTTCCTGGCCACGAATGGAGAATGCCGAAAATATTATGAGTATTGGCAGTGCACGTCCGCTGGAGGATGCGACGCGAATTGCATATCGCGACTTAATTTACTGGCTGGTAGAAGACTTTGGCTTCGAACAATGGGATGCCTACATGCTTCTGAGTCAATGCGGCAAAGTGCGGCTGGGCAACATGGTCGACCCCAAATACACCGTTGGCGCGATGCTGAACAAAAACCTGTTAGTTTAGTAGGAATAACTAACCGGTGAACATTACCCCGATGTAGATCGGGGTAATGTGTAAGTTCAAACAATCGCTATTTTTAACAGCTAAAGCAGGTGCATATGGGGCCAGATACACCCATCAATATTGGTTTACTTTACTCCTTCAGCGGAGTGACGGCGGCACAAGAGTTGTCACAATGGCGCGGAGCAACCCAGGCTATTGCCGAAATTAATCAAAATGGCGGCATCAACGGCAGACCACTCAATGCAATTCATTTGGATCCGCAATCTGACGATGTACTGTTTCGTGCCATGGCCGAGGAATTAATTACCGAACATGAAGTAAATGTGATTTTTGGCGGCTATACCTCCAGCAGCCGAAAAGCGATGTCACCGATTGTTGAAAAATATCGTCGGTTGCTGTTTTATTCGCAACTGTATGAGGGCTTTGAGTTTTCAGAAAATATTTTCTATGGCGGTGCCGCGCCTAATCAGAATTGTGTACAGCTGGCTGACTACCTCGCGGCTCAGTTTGGGACACGGGTTTATTTGATTGGTTCCCGTTATATTTATCCCTACGAATGTAACCGCAACATGCAGGAATTAATTCTGCAACGGCATGACGGAGCAGTGATTGGTGAGCGTTATCTTGATTTGAATGCGCCCTATGAAGCTTTTCTACCTATTATTGATGAGGTCATGAAAAAGCAGCCAGATTTTATTTTCAGCACTGTTGTCGGGCAGACCGTTCCTTTCCTGTATCAGGCTTATAAGGCTGCAGGTTTAGATCCTGCGCGTATGCCTATTGGTAGCTTAAATACCTCAGAAACTGAGATTGCCATTATGGGCGCGGAGGCCGCAAAGGGGCATTTTACTTCCGCCCCCTATTTTCAAAGTATTAACACCAAGGCAAATCAATCCGCACTCAAACAATTCCGTAAGCAATTCGGACCGGAAATGAGTACGGACATGAATTGGGAGGCCACGTACAGCCAGGTACACCTTTTTGCAAAAGCCATGGCCGAGTGTGGCAGTGATCATATCTACCCGTTATCAACCGCGCTGAGGGGTAGCCAGTTTGATGCTCCCCAGGGGCGTATTCGTATTGATCAGCTTAATCAGCATACCGGGCTATATCCGCGCATTGGTATGGCAAATGAAAATGGGCAATTTACAATTGTCCAGGAGTCTCGCCGTATTGTCGATCCCGATCCCTATATGACCAATCAGATTCAGGGCGATTGGGTAACGAAGCTAACAACTGTGGGGTATCCATATGCGCCCTCACGATAGCAGACTTAGCACAACAGCCATATTACTGAGTCGGGGGATTCGTTGCGTAGTGTTACACCCCGATGATGATGACGGTGCAACACTCACTAATCATTTACGCCGCATGGGATTTAAGGTTCAGGCCTTCTGGCCTATTCCTGAACGACTTCCCGCTGATACGGACCTGATTTTCTATGCATTACAGTCAGATAACCCAGAACCAGACGTGTCGTGGCTTAATCTGAGTAAACATGTCCTTATCGCGGTTATCGCCTATGAAAATCCAACGTTTATCGATCAAACCATCAGCATGGGTGCGGGAGCCACGATAACAACTCCAATTCGCTCTTCAGGCTTACTCTCTGCGATGGTGTTTGCTTTGCACCATGCTCAACAACAACGGCAGATGAGCGATCGAATAGAACGACTGGAGAAAAAAATGCTCGGTATCCGTCAGGTTAGTGAAGCTAAAGCCATCCTGATGAGAATGCACAGCATTGGCGAAGAACAGGCTTATGAGATTCTGCGCCATCAGGCTATGGACAAACGTATTACTGTCGAAGAGATCTCATGTTCGTTAATACAGGCCAATGACATTTTCTCCTGGACTACGCCCGGGGCGCCAGCATCCGGAAAAATGAAGTAAGCCTTACCTGGGCTCCCTGAACATCGCATTTATTAATCGTGAGGATCATCATGCCGATAGCCCCTTATCTTGCAGCCGCAATTCAATTCGAACCCTTAATGTTTGCCAAAGAAGCCAATTTACGTCAATTACTTATATTGGTTGAACAGGCGGCACAGAAAGGTGCACGCTTGATTACAACCCCGGAAATGGCAACAACGGGATACTGTTGGTTTGACCGGCAGGAGATTGCGCCGATGGTAGAAACCGTCCCTGGCGAGAGTACAGCACTTTTTGCTGAGTTAGCGCAACATTATCAATGCTATATCGTTTTGGGAATGCCTGAAATCGACCCCAATACATCGCTGTATTACAACAGCGCCGTATTAATTGGGCCTGAGGGTGTTATCGGTTGCCATCGTAAAACCCACCCCTATATTTCAGAACCCAAATGGGCTGCGGCGGGCGATTCTGGACATCAAGTCTTCGATACTCCGCTAGGACGCATTGGTATGTTGGTTTGCATGGATATTCACTTCCCGGAAACAGCCCGCTTGCTGGCCCTGGACGGCGTTGACGTCATTTGTCACATCAGCAACTGGTTGGCAGAACGCACCCCCGCGCCCTACTGGATTAGCCGGGCAATGGAAAACGGTTGTTATCTGCTGGAGAGTAACCGCTGGGGACTAGAACGCGGAGTTCAGTTTAGCGGCGGTAGTTGTATTATTGAGCCTGATGGCAACATTGCCGCAGTGGTCGATAACGGTAATGGGATAGCGTATGCCGAAATAGATATCAACCGTAGCCGCCAGCGCCAGGTATTAGGGGAGCCGGTTTTTTATCAACGCCGTCCTGATTATTATCACTTACTATTAAGCGACAGTTTTTTATGGAACCCGCAGGATTTCTTTGGGCTGTATGGACATCAGCCACTCCCCCCAGGCAAGCAGAGCCGTATCACCGTGGCGCAGTTATCTCCCGGTGAGCAAGTTGAAGATAATCTGGCGGCGATAATCGCCATGACAAAAGAAGCTGTTTTGGAGCAAGGTAGCGAGCTGATCGTCTTCCCTGAATTAGCCTTGACAGGTCATTACGATAATGCGGCTCATGCTCAAACGTTAGAAAGCCCGGCAGTGCAGACGCTGGCTCGCCTGGCTATACAGCTAAGAGTCTACCTTGTGGTCGGAATGGCAGAAAAGCAACATGATAAAAACTACATTACACAGATGCTGTTTGGGCCAGAAGGGATAATCGGCAGTTACAGGCAAATCCATCTTTCGCAGGAAAGCCAAAAATGGGCCAGCGCGGGAGAACACTGGCGAGTGTTTGATACCGCGCTTGGCAGAATTGGATTGTTGTCAGGTCACGATGCCCTGTTTCCCGAATCAGCACGAATTCTCGCTTTAATGGGATGCGATATTATTGCGTGTTCTGCTGCGCTTTCGGCAGGATTTACCGCCGCCCACGCGGGCAGCTCTGTGACACAGAATTTCCCTATCCCAACAGGGGCCGATCCGCTGCATTGGCACTTATTCAGAACCCGTGCGGGAGAAAACAATCTTTATCTGGTTTTTGCTAATGCACTTGATGGTATAGATGGGGCAGGAGGATTTAGCGGAATTTTCGGGCCAGAAACCTTCACTTTTCCACGGCAAGAACGGCTGCTTTGGCAGGAAACGCTGGTCACAACACAAATCGTCGACACACGCTCTCTTGCTGACAGCCCTTATCCAACCAATGTGGTACGGCGTAAAGATCTGGTTGCCATGCGCCAACCCCATCACTATAAACCGCTGCTGTATTAAGCCTTTTCGTTACAACCCGGGTTAATAATTGCGCCCTTCATCACTGATGAGAAGCAATGAAAAAAAACCAGACTATTAACTAAAGTAAGCGTGCAGCGAGAACCGTATTGACGGGGATGTGTTATTCAGTTGGCAGTGCTACGCGCCAGGGGAGTAGTTCGCTGACCCGGTTTATCGGCCAGTCAGCAATGACGTCAAGGACATAACGGAGGTAGCTTTCTGGCTCCACTCCGTTCAGTTTGCATGTCCCGATCAGGCTGTACAGCAGCGCTCCCCGCTCTCCTCCATGATCCGAACCGAAGAACAGGTAGTTTTTGCGGCCCAGGCTGACCATCCGTAGCGCATTCTCAGCTATGTTGTTATCTGCCTCGGCCCAGCCGTCGCCAGTATAGTAAGCCAGCTCCGGCCACTGGTTCAGTACGTACGTGAACGCTTTCGCCAGTTCTGAGTGTCGCGACAGCGTTTTCACCTTTTCACGCAGCCAGCTTTCCAGGGATTTCAGCCGCGGTTTAGCTTTTTGCTGACGTTCTGCAAGGCGTCGCTTCGCCGGCATCCCCCTTATTTCCGCCTCGATGGCATATAACTCACCGATCCGTTTCAGGGCTTCCTCCGTCAGCGCTGACGGGGTGCGAACGTGCACATCGTGGATCTTGCGGCGGGCATGAGCCCAGCAGGCAGCTTCCGTTATCTGTCCATTGCGGTACAGTTCGTTGAACCCGGCGTACGCATCCGCCTGCAGAACACCGCTGAAGCCAGCGAGATGGCTCTGCGGGTGGATACCTTTTCTGTCCGGGCTGTAAGCGAACCACACTGCCGGCGCCAGCTCTGACCCGGCGTTACGGTCGTCACGAACGTACGTCCACAACCGCCCGGTCTTCGTTTTCTTATTACCTAGCAACAGCACCGGGACAGGCGTGTCATCAGCATGGAGCTTACCGTCAGTCAGCAAATAGTCCTGAAGCGCCCCTTCCAGCGGTGACAGTAGCCGGCAACACGCATCCACCCAGCCCGACAGCAGTGAGCGGCTCAGCTCCACACCCTGGCGGCCGTATATTTCAGACTGGCGGTACAGCGGGGTGTGCTCTGCATACTTTGAACTCAGCACGCGGGCCAGCAGCCCCGGTCCTGCGATACCCCGCTCGATGGGCCGTGAAGGCGCGGGGGCCTGCACGATGGCATCGCACTGAGTACAGGCATGCTTTTCACGTACTGTCCGGATAACCCGGAAAGCGCTGCGCATCAGCTCCAGCTGTTCGGCGGCATCTTCACCCAGGTAACTCAGCGCACCACCACATTCCGGGCAGCATGACGCTGCCGGCAGCAGCCGTTTTTCGTCACGGGGAAGTGATTCAGGGAACGGTTTGCGGGTACGGGTCTGCCGCAGCGGGCGCTGCACGGCCGGGTCATCCACCCGGCCGGTAAGGGTATCGCTTTCTTTCTGCAACTGCTTAAGGTCGGCTTCCATCTTCGCGATACGGCGGGAGACTTTTTCGGAGCGGCTGCCGAAGTTCATCCGGCGCAGCTTATCCAGTTGCGCCTGCAGGTGATCTATTTCGCGTTCACGCTCATTCAGCTTTTCCAGAAGGGCACGGTTCAGCGCCTCCTGTTCGGCAAGGAGACGTTTCAGTTCATCGATATCGTCAGGAAGTAAGCTGTTCATACCGGGTATATTACCAGGCTCATTCAGCGTCGACCAGGATAAAGAGGCCTACAACATAGTCAGTGACGTAAGCAGTCTTTTAGGCTGCCGCCAGTCGATACCTTCAAGGAGCATCGCCAGCTGTGCCGGTGTGAGGAACACTTTGCCATCCCGGGCTGACGGCCAGGCGAAGCGGCCGCGCTCCAGCCGTTTGGTCAGCAGACACAGTCCATCGGCGGTAGACCAGAGGAGCTTTACCTGACTGCCATTACGCCCACGGAAGATAAAAACGTGACCTGACATCGGATCGTCTTTCAGCGTCGTCTGCACCTTTGCCGCCAGGCCGTTGAAGCCGTTTCTCATATCGGTGATGCCAGCGACCAGCCAGATCTTTGTCCCTGATGGTAATGGGATCAACGTTTGAGCTCCCGTATCAGCAGGTTCAGGATATTTTCGCTGATGGCACCATTCAGACGGAGTGATACGTGCCGGAACGTCACTTCACAGCTGATATTGAGTGATTCAGGTGCCGCAGCAGCTACAGGTTGTGACCGGGGGGAGGTTGCAGGGACAACATCTTCGGCATCAAGTGTTATCGGGAGCAGCTCAGGCACGTTGTTTTCTGTTGTTGAAGGAGGACGTAGTTTTCCTTCGCGCCAGTACTGGCGCCACTTGAACAGCAAATTATCGTTGATCCCATGCTCACGAGCGAGTTGCGCTACGAAGATCTCTGGTCGATGCGAGAGTTCAACCATTTTGATTTTGAACTCAACGGGATAATTAGGGCTTTTTTTACGCACTGCGGTTAATGATTTCATGGATAGCGTCCACCATATTTGGTGTCCACTATCCTCTCAGAAATATCAGGATCTGCCAGACGGTGCTGAGACGACGCTTACTAATAAAGCCTGTAATCAACCAGTAAAATCATCTATTCGGCTATCGCTTTATGATAATCTAGCCAGCGGTATTTATCCAACTGAGGTAATCCCCCCATTTTTAGCAGAGGTCAATAGTAGAACTTAGGCTGTGCGCAGCTCATGTTGTCTTGGCGTATAACCACCCAGTGCCATATTCGGCCTTTCGTGATTATAAAACCACTGCCATTCTGTCGCGTAGCGTTGTAATTCATCCAGCGAACAAAATAAATACTGCCCCAGCCAGTCATAACGCACTGTCCGGTTATAGCGCTCAATATAAGCGTTTTGTTGCGGATTTCCCGGCTGAATAAAGTTGAGTTTTATTCCGTTATCCTCCGCCCAGTTTATTAATTCGTGGCTCGTGTATTCCGGGCCGTTGTCACATCTGATTGCGGCGGGTTTACCTCGCCATTCAATGATCTGCTCAAGTGTGCGTTTTACCCGACTGGACGGCAGCGAGAAGTCCACTTCTATTGCCAGGGCTTCCCGGTTGAAGTCATCAATAATGTTCAAAAGCCGAACTGAACGGCCATCTGAAAGCTGATCATGCATGAAGTCCATTGACCAGCATTCGTTGCTGTATTCCGGCACCGCAAGCGGCTCTGGCTTATCACGCTTCAGCCTCTTTTTAGGTTTGATCCGCATATTCAGTGATAATTCGCAGTAAATTCGATAAACGCGTTTATGGTTCCAGCGAAAACCTTTCACATTACGCAGGTACAAAAAGCACAAACCAAAACCCCAGTTCCGCTGGCTGCCTGTAATGCGCAGTAGCCAGCCAGCAATACGCTGATTTTCTACAGAAAGACGTGGCAGATATCGATAGCACGTTTCACTGACAGAAAAAATCTGGCTGGCCAGGCGGATACTGATTTGCTGCGTGCTGACGGCGTGTCTGGCCATCTGTCGGCGTTGAGATGGCCTCACCACTTTTTTGACATAGCTTCCTGAATAACTTCAGCTTTAAGTCGCTCTTCGGCATACATTTTCTTAAGACGCCGATTTTCATCTTCCAGTTCTTTGAGACGCGCCATCAGAGAGGCATCCATCCCGCCAAACTTTGACCGCCATTTATAGAAGCTGGCGCTGCTGAAGCCATGTTCCCGGCACAGCTCAGGGACCGGTGTTCCGGCTTCAGCCTGTTTCAGAATGGTCATGATTTGGCTGTCGGTGAAACGTGATTTTTTCATAGAGATCTCCTCAGTTGAGATTACGAGAAAATTCTACTTATGAACACACTGCTTTTTCGGGAGGATTACCAATGAATTATCTCCTTAGCGTGGTTTTTACACGATTGCCCCTCAAACCCCGATAA
>OIXV01002587.1_pt1 | contig 14348 bp, 10 predicted proteins | sample 1587771 | NCBI WGS metagenome assembly OIXV01 (sample SAMEA3888893, study PRJEB22519) | human gut metagenome | biome: human gut; feature: human-associated habitat; material: faeces | place: Denmark | collected 2010
AACACTTAGCCAAAGCGCTGGGTGATAAAGGCAACGTAGCGATTCTCGACGGGATTCCGGTGGTACCTATTCTGGAGCGCGTGCGCGGCTTTGAAGATGCGATGAAAAAGCATCCCAATATTAAAGTGATTACCAAACTGAATGGTAAACAAGAGCGCGATACCTCCATGAGCGTGACGGAAAATATGCTGCAATCCAACCCGACGCTCAACGGTATTTTTAGCGTGAATGATGTTGGCTCACTCGGCGCTCTGGCGGCGATTCAGGCATCAGGGCGCGATGTGAAGCTGGTGAGCGTTGATGGTTCTCCGGAAGCGGTCGCTGAAATTGCTAAAGGTAATACGCCGTTTATTGCCACCGCCGCTCAGTTCCCACGCGATCAGCTGCGTATTGGTTTAGGTATTGCCCTGGCCAAACATTGGGGGGCGAATATTCCTAAAGAGATCCCTGTAGATGTGAAGCTTATCGATAAAACCAACGCCAAAGATTTCCACTGGTAATCGCATTATTACGCCACAGCGGCTCTCGCTTATTCAGGTGAGCCGTGCCGGATTCTTCTTAAAGTATGGCTCGCTATTTTATCGAGCCATTATGGAGCGATATTTATGCCCAGCTTACTGGAAGTTAAAAACGTCAGTAAAAGCTTCCCCGGGGTCAAGGCGCTGGATAATGTCAATATCACCCTTGGCCGAGGGGAGGTGCATGCTTTATTAGGTGAAAACGGCGCGGGTAAATCGACGTTAATGAAAATCCTTTGCGGGATATATCAACCTGACGCCGGTAATATTTTTATTGACGGTAAGCAGCAGCATTTTCATAACTATCGTGACGCGATTGCCTGCGGCGTAGGGATTATCTTTCAGGAGTTTTCTCTTATTCCCTATCTGAACGCTTATGAGAATATTTTCCTTAATCGCGAAAAGGTAAATCGTTTTGGCCTGCTAGATCGTAAAGCGATGCGCCGCGAGGCGTTACGCATTTTTAAAGATCTTGGCGTGACCCTCGATCCCGATGAGCAAATTTGCCATCTCAGCGTCGCCGAACAGCAGTTCGTGGAAATTGCCAAAGCGCTGTCGCTGGATGCGCGAATTCTCATTCTGGATGAACCCACCGCGACCTTAACCCCGAGCGAGGCGGAGCATCTTTTCCGCGTGATGCGCGATTTAAAGGCCAAAGGCGTCGGGATGTTCTTTATCTCACACCACCTTGAGGAGATATATGAGATCTGCGACAGCCTGAGCATTCTCCGCGACGGCAAATATATCGGGTCGGCAAAGGTCGACAATATCGACATCGCCGAGATGATCCAGATGATGGTCGGCCGTGAGGTGGAGAATATCTATCCCGAGCGGCGGACGCTGGCGCATGATGAGATACTGCTGGAGGCCGAAATTCAGCTTACCGAGAATAGCCAGCTCAATCGGCTGACGCTGCGCAAAGGGGAGATCCTGGGCCTCGCCGGGCTGGTGGGATCGGGGCGTTCCGAAGCGATCCTGGCCCTGACCGGCGCGGATAAATGCTTCAAAAAGCGCGTCCGCCTGGCCGGAAAAGAGGTGACGATAAAATCCACCGACCGGGCTCTGCGTCTGGGCATTGGTCTGTTGCCGGAAAGCCGCAAAACGCAGGGGCTGGTGCTGCCTTTTTCGGTCAAAGATAATATCTGGCTTAACAAGCACGCCTGCCAGTTCTCGCTTATCCGCGATAACGAAGAGCGCCTGACCGCCGAGCGTTTAATTAATCACGTTGGCGTGAAAACGCCGGATGCCGGGACCGCGGTGGGCACGTTGAGCGGCGGTAACCAGCAGAAAGTCGTTATTTCCCGTTGGTTAAATCATGATGTCAATATTCTTATTTTTGACGAACCGACTCGCGGTATTGATGTCGGAGCGAAATCAGAAATCTATCAGATTATGCGCGACCTCACCGCCCAGGGTATTTCAATAATTATGATTTCATCTGAGCTACCAGAGGTGATTGGCGTTAGCGACCGGGTAATGGTTTTTCGCGACGGTAATATCGTTGCCGAACTCGAGAACGACCAAATCAATTCCACTGTGATTATGCTGCACGCTGCCGGTAATATTATTTAGGGAGTATTAAATGAGTAATGAAAACGTGTCATTAGCGCCCGCCGCATCTCCTGATAAAAATAAAAAGATGCTCCATGGTTTATTAAAAATGCCCGCGTTCCTGCCGTTTGTTGGTCTGGTACTCCTGTTCTCCTGTATGGCTATTTTTAATGACTACTTTTTAACGGTCGATAACTTATCGACCGTCGCTCGTCAGGTCTCGATTAATGCCATCATTGCCATCGGGATGACCTTTGCCATTCTGACCGGCGGAATCGACCTCTCCGTCGGCGCGGTCATGGCCCTGGCCGGTACCCTGATGGCGGGATTAATGAAGTACTATGGTTTAGATCCGTGGTTAGCCATTCTTATCGGCCTGTGCTCCGGCGTCGCCTTTGGCGCGCTGAACGGCTTTTTAACCGCCTACGGTAAAATGCCGCCGATTATCGTGACCCTCGGGGCAATGATTATTGCGAAGGGGCTGGCGCTGATCTATACCGGCGGCTACCCCATCTCCGGCTTACCGGATTCATTCGCTTTTTGGGGCCGTGAATATCTGTTCGGTATTCAGGTGCCTATTATTCTGATGGTGGTTTTATATCTCATCTTTTATATCGTCCTGAATCATATGCCGTTTGGTCGCTATGTTTATTCCCTCGGCGGTAATGAAGAAGCGGCGCGCCTGAGCGGCCTGCGGGTGAAATATTATAAATTGCTGGTTTACGTGATCAGCGGTTTTACCGCCAGTTTTGCCGGTCTTATTTTCACCTCGCGGGTGATGAGCGGCCAGCCGAATGCCGGCGTCGGATTTGAACTGGATGCCATTGCCGCCGTGGTGCTCGGCGGGGCATCCATTGCCGGCGGCCGCGGAATGATTATCGGCACCCTGATTGGCGCCATGATGCTCGGCGTACTGAATAATGGTTTAAACCTTCTGGGGATCTCTCCTTACGTTCAGTACGTGGTGAAAGGGCTTATTATTTGGGGCGCCACCTTTATTAGCTCAGCCAGACGTTAACTTATTTTAAATATGAGGCGAAGGGATATGAATTTTATCGGAGTTGATATCGGTGGTACGGTCACCAAAGCCGGTATATATAATGAGTTAGGGCAAGAGATTCACGTGGCGTCGCAATATGCGCAGGTATTATCCGAACAGCCGGGCTTTACCGAGCGGAACATGCATGAGCTATGGGATACCGTTTGCAGCGTAATAAAAAAAGCGCTGTATGAAAGCCAGGTGCCGCCGCTAAGCATCGGCGGGATCGGTTTCTCCTCGCACGGCAAAGGGCTCTACGCGATTGACAAAAAAGGCGAGCCGGTGCGCAACGGGATTATCTCATCCGATACCCGGGCGCTGGCGTTTGTCAAAAAATGGTATCGCGAAGGTATAGACAAGCTGGCATACCCAAAAGGATTGCAGCAGCTGTGGACAGGACATCCGGTGTCGCTACTGGCGTGGCTGAAAGCGCATGAACCGGCCAATTACGACAGGATCGACGCCGTTTTAATGGTGCACGACTACGTACGTTTCCGCCTGACCGGCGAGGCGACGGCGGAGATCACTAATATTTCCGGCAGCAATTTTTATAACCAGTTTACCTCCCGCTATGACCGCGACATGATGGCGCTGTTTGGCATTGAGGAAGTGGCGGATAAAACCGCGCCGGTGGTGAACTCGACGGACTGCGTGGGCCACATTACCCTGCAGGCCTCGCTGGATTGCGGTTTGTGCCCGGGGACGCCGGTTTTCGGCGGCTTTTTCGACGTGGTGGCCTCCGCCGTCTCCTCGGGGATTGACCGGGCGGATACCCTGAGCGCGGTGGCCGGCACCTGGAGTATCGCCACCTCGGTGACGGATAGCATTATTGCCAGCGACTTTCCCTACATCTGGGGGAAATACTGCATTCCGGGCAAATACTTCGTTCACGAGGGCAGCCCCACTTCGGCGAGCAATCTTTCCTGGTTTGTGAAGCAGTTTTTCCCTGACGATGACCGCTGCTACGACCATTTCGAAAGCTGGATCGCGCAAGACACCGACAGCAACCTCATTTTTTTACCCTATTTGTTCGGTTCCAATCTGGCGATGGATCTGCCCGGCGCGCTGGTGGGCCTCGCGGGGCATCATACGAAAAAGGATATTATTGCGGCCATCTATCGCGGCATCGTTTTTTCTCACCTGGTGCATCAGGACCGCATTATTGAACTCAATCGGGATATTCAAAAAATTCGCTTTACCGGCGGGCCAGTCGAGAGGCTGGACGCAGATGTACGCCGATGCGGCCAATCTTCCGCTGGAAGTGGTGGATATCGAACAGGCCGGCTGTCGAGCCGCCGCGCTGTGCGCCGCGGCCGGCAGCGGCGCCTACGCTAACTTCAGCGAAGCGATTGCCGCCACGCAGCCCGAGGTGGTCTGCTATCAACCCGACAGCAATCGGCATCAGCAGCTGCGTGAAGGCTACGCCCGTTACTTAGCGGTCGCGCAAAGCCTCTCCAGGGCGACGGGAGCGGCGCAATGAAACCCAGACTTGGCATCTACGAAAAAGCGCTCCCCGCGGCGCTGGACTGGCCGAAACGCTTTGAAATGGCGGCGGGCCTGGCGTTTGATTTTATTGAAATCTCCGTTGACGAAAGCCCCGAGCGCCAGGCCAGGCTGCGCTGGAACCGGGGGCAGCGGCTGGCGTTCGTGGCCGACAAAATTAACAGCGGCATTGATGTGCCGAGCATGTGCCTCTCCGCGCACCGCAGCCATCCCTTTGGTAGCGTCAATCGCGATACCCGGCTCAAGGCGCGGGAACTGATGCTTGATGCGCTGGATTTTGCCAGCCACGTCGGCATTCGCAACATCCAGCTGGCAGGCTATGACGTCTATTACGAATCCTCTTCGGCGCAGACCCGGGAATACTTTATCGAGGGCATCAACTGGGCGGTGGCCGAAGCGGCGAAAGCGCAGGTGATGCTGTCAATGGAGATTATGGATACCGCCTTTATGAGCAATATCTCCCGCTGGCTGGATCTCGAACGGAAGGTTTGCAGCCCGTGGTTTTGCGTCTACCCGGACGTTGGCAACTTAAGCGCCTGGCAAAACGACGTTCCCGAAGAGTTGAGGAAGGGCATTCATAAAATCACCGCCATTCATTTGAAGGATACCCAGCCCGTTTCCCACGCTTCGCTGGGGCAGTTTCGCGATGTGCCATTTGGTACCGGCTGCGTCGATTTTACCGAGATATTTCGTACGCTCTCGGCGCTGAACTATCGCGGCGCCTGGCTGATTGAGATGTGGGCCAAAAATGACGGGCTGGACAGCGAGAGAATCGCCGACGCTAAAGCGTGGCTAACGGATAAATACCAGCAGGCGTTTCGCCCGCCTCAGTATGAAGGCATTGTGAATTCAGGAGTGAAGTATGTTGGATAACCTCAAGCAGGCGGTTCTTGACGCCAATCTGGCGCTGCCGAAATTTCATCTTGTGACCTTTACCTGGGGCAACGTCAGCGGCATCGATCGCGACGCCGGACTGGTGGTGATCAAACCCTCCGGCGTGGAATACGCCGTGATGACGGCCGAGGATATGGTGGTGGTGGAGCTGGCGACCGGCAGGGTGGTGGAGGGGCGCTATAAGCCCTCGTCGGATACGCCGACCCATCTGGAGCTGTATAAGGCGTTTAGCGGCGTGGGCGGAATTGTGCACACCCATTCGCGCCACGCGACGATTTGGGCGCAGTCGGGCAGGCCGCTGCTGGCGATGGGCACCACCCACGCCGACTATTTTTATGGGCCGATCCCCTGTACCCGCCCGCTCAGCGATGATGAAATCCGCGGTGATTATGAAACCAATACCGGTCACGTGATTATTGAAACGCTGGGCGCGCAGCATACCGATCCGCTCAGCGTACCCGCCGCGCTGGTCCACGGCCACGGCCCGTTTGCATGGGGAAAAGATCCGGCGAACGCGGTGCATAATGCGGTGGTGCTGGAGGAGATTGCCTATATGAATATGTGGACCCGTCAGCTGAGCATTGACGAACAGCCGGTCTCTGCGACGCTGCTGGATAAACACTATTTGCGTAAACACGGGGCAGGGGCCTACTACGGACAATAATCGCCTGCCTTCCCCGGATTGCGGCGTAAACGCCTTATCCGGGCTACCGGCCCGCAGTCGACGGTGAACCCGTAGCCCGGTCAGCGCAGCGCCACCGGGATGAAACAGCGTTGATTTATGAGGCCTGGCACATTTCCCGGAGGCGGCGCTTGACGCGCCTGTCCGGGCTACCGCCTGGCAGACGATGGCGGACCCGTAGCCCGGCTAAGCGAAGCGCGAGCCGGGGACAACGGCTAGGGCATAAACCGATAGCCGATCCCCGTTTCGGTCAGCAAATGCTGCGGACGCGCCGGATCGGCCTCCAGCTTTTGCCGCAGGTGCCCCATATAAATGCGCAGATAGTGGCTGTGCTCCACCGCATTCGGCCCCCAGACCTGATTGAGCAGCTGCCGCTGGGTCAGCACCTTGCCGGGATTATTGAGCAGTACCGCCAGCAGGCGAAATTCAATCGGCGTCAGGTGGATCTCCTGATCGCCGCGTACGATGCGGCGGGCGGGGATATCAACGTCAATATCGGCAAAACGCACCTGCGGTTCGTCGGCCTGGGCGCCGGCATGGCGGCGCATCGCCACCCTCAGCCGCGCCTGCAGCTCGCCAATACCAAAGGGTTTACTAAGATAATCATCGGCACCGGCGTCAAGCGCGGCGATTTTGTCCTGCTCCTCGGTGCGCGCCGATAGCACGATAATCGGCATCTGGCTCCACTGGCGAACCTCGCGAATAAACGCGTTGCCGTCACCATCGGGTAGTCCAAGATCGAGAATGGTTAAATCCGGCTTGCGGGTCGCGGCTTCGATCAGCCCGCGCTGCAGGGTCTCCGCTTCAAATACGCGCATGCCGTCGGCTTCCAGCGCGGTGCGCAGAAAGCGGCGGATAGCATTTTCGTCTTCAACGATCAGAACGTTAATCACATTTCCTCGGCTAACTCTTCCAGTTCAGGGGGCGTTTCCCTCGGCAGTGTAACACGGAAGCAGGCGCCGCCCTGCGGGCGCGTCGCGGCGCTAATGGTCCCGCCGTGCACCTCAACGATCGCCTGGCAAATGGCCAGCCCCAGCCCGACGCCGGGGATCGCCGACTCTTTATTGCCGCGAGCGAATTTATCAAAGATAGCCTGTTCTTGCCCGGTGGGGATACCCGGTCCGTTATCCCATACCTCAAGCACTAAAGTGTGCGGATCGACGTCCGCGGTAATGCCGATTTGCGCCTGTGCTCCCGCGTATTTCACCGCATTTTCCAGAAGATTAATCAGTACCCGCTCAAAAAGCGGACCGTCGACGTGAACCAGCAGTAGCGGGTCCGGCAGCGCAAGCTGAATATGCCGCCCGCCGAGCCCCGGCTCCAGCATACGCAGCGCGCTGCCGACGACCTCTTCCAGGGTTAGCCACTCTTTATGCAAATTAAAGCCGCCGGACTGGATCCGCGCCATATCCAGCAGATTATTCACCAGGCGGGTGGTATTGAGCACGTGCTGGCGTATCTCGTTGGCCTGCGGGGCGTGCTTCGATCCTTCGCTGGCGAGATCGAGCGTCAGGATCTCCGCCTGGCCAAATAGCACCGTAAGCGGAGTCCGTAGATCGTGGGACAGCGCCGCCAGCAGCGAGTTGCGCAGGCTTTCCCGTTCGCTGTTCAGCCGGGCCTGCTCTTCGCTGGCGGTGAGCGCCAGCCGTTCCAGAGCGCTGGCGACCAGCAGGGTGAAGGTTTCCAGCAGGCGCTGCTGTTCGGGCTGGCGCAGGTTGGCCGGCTCCACAACCAGCAGTCCCCAGGTCCGGGCGGCGCTTTTCAGCGGCAGGATCTGGTAGGGCACTCCGGGAAGCGTATCGGTGCCCGCACCGGCGGGTTGTCCTTTATCAAAGCTCCAGCGGGCAATCGCGTCATCCCAGGTGATTGCCGCCGCGGGCTTTGTCAGCGGCGTGAGTCTTAATGTTTCATCGGGCAGCAGCAGCTGGCTGCGCGCCTGAAACGTTGAGGCGATAAACCGCTCGCTGGTGGCGGCAATATCTTCACGACTGCGGCCCACCGCCAGCGCTTTTGACATTTCGTACAGATGCCGGGTGCGCTGTTCACGATAGCGCGCCACCCGCGCCTGGTAGCGTACGCCGGCGGTGAGGTTGCCGATAAGCAGCCCGACGGTCAACATCACGCCAAAGGTCAGCAGATACTGCACGTCAGAAACCGCCAGCGTGCCGCGCGGCGCGACAAAAAACAGGTCGAAGCTGACCACGTTAATCACCGTCGCCAGTACCGACGGCCAGCGGCCGTACAGAAGGGCGATAATCACCACGCCGAGCAGGTACAGCATCACCAGATTGGCGGCCTCAAAGGCCATCAGCCACTGCATGGCGACGACGGTAATAACCGCGCACAAGGCGATGGCGACGACGCACCCCTGGAGCTGTAAACGCCATTTTTCCATCGCCGTCCGGCTATCGCTGGCGCGCGCCGGCAGGGAGGCGGCCTTTTCATCCAGCGCGATCACCACCAGGTCGAGATCCGGCGCGTGACGGGCCAGGCGATCGGCGAAGCCGCTGCGATCCCACCAGCGTCTTTTCTGCTGGCGGCCAATCACTATCTTGCCGAGATTATGTTCGCGGGCGTAGTGGAGGACGGCCTTCTCTTCCGAAGGATCGGCGAGGGTGGCGGTTTCCGCGCCCAGCTCCTGCGCCAGCCTGAGCGCGGCGAGAATCGCCCGCCGTTTCGCCTCCGGCAGGCGGTGCAGAGAGGGGGTTTCAACATACACCGCATGCCAGACGCTCCCCAGCCGGGCCGCCAGCCGGGCGGCGGCGCGGACCAGCTTTTCGCTGCCGGTGTTATGGCCGATGCACAGCAAAATGGCGTCGCGGGTATGCCAGACTTTTTCCTGGCCCTGACGGTCGCGCCAGGCGCGCATCTGCTCATCGACCCGATCGGCGGTACGGCGCAGCGCCAGCTCGCGCAGGGCGATGAGGTTGCCCTTGCGAAAGAAGTTCTCGATGGCCCGCTCGGCCTGGCCGCCGATATAGACTTTTCCCTCATTGAGCCGCTGACGCAGATCGTCGGGGGGCAGGTCCACCAGTACCACATCGTCGGCGGCGTCGAAAAACGGATCCGGGACGGTTTCGCGAACCTGCACGCCGGTGATGCCGCTGACGACATCGTTCAGGCTCTCGAGGTGCTGGACGTTAACGGTGGTAAATACGTCAATGCCGGCTTCCAGCAGCTCTTCGACGTCCTGCCAGCGTTTAGGATGACGCGAGCCGGGCGCGTTGCTGTGCGCCAGCTCATCGACCAGAATCAGCGCCGGGCGACGGGCCAGCGCGCCGTCAAGGTCAAACTCCTTTACGTAGCGCCCGCGGTGGGAAATACGGCGCTGGGGCAGGGTACTGAGCCCCTCAAGCATTGCCGCCGTCTCTTTGCGTCCGTGGGTTTCCGCCACGCCAATCAGAATATCCAGCCCCTGGGCGCGCAGCCGCTGCGCTTCCGCCAGCATCGCCCAGGTTTTACCGACCCCGGCGCAGGCGCCAAAAAATATCTTTAGCTTACCGCGATGCGGGGCGGCGGCGTGTTGCAGCAGGCGGTCAGGGTCCGGACGCAGCGGCTCGTCACTCATTTTTACTTATCCTTCAGGGCATCCAGCGACATATTCAGCTGCAGTATATTTACCACAGGTTGGCCGAGAAAACTGAGCAACGGTTTTTGCGTTGCCTCGTTCACAAGCTGCGTGACCTGCTCCACGCTAAGCTGGCGCGCTTTGGCGACGCGCGGCGCCTGCCACAGAGCGGCGGCAGGCGTCTGATTGTAATCCAGTCCGCTCGCCGAGGCGGTCACCAGCTCCACCGGAACCGTTGCGCTGGCGTCCGGATTGGCGGCGCGCAGGGCCTGCACCCGTTCGCTGATGGCTTTGTCCAGCGCCGGATTGCTGGCGGCGAGGTTGCTGCCGCCGGACGCCAGCGGGTTATCCGGCATCTCCGCCGTCGCGGAAGGGCGGCCCTGGAAATAGCCCGGCGCGGTAAAGTTCTGCCCGATAAGGCGGGAACCGCGCACTTCCCCGTCAATTCGCACCAGCGAGCCGTTGGCCTGCTGCGGGAACCACCACTGTCCCAGCGCGGTGGTTAACAGCGGATAGACGCCGCCGGTGAGCAGCGTTAACAGAATAAACAGCACAACAGCAGGACGAATGAATGACATGGTTTTTTCCTCACAGCAGCCCGGTCAGGGTCAATAACAGGTCGATCGCTTTGATACCGATAAAGGGCACCAGCAGTCCGCCCAGGCCGTAGACCCACAGGTTGCGGCGCAGCATCGCCGAGGCCGTCAGCGGCTTATAGCTCACGCCCTTCAGCGCTAGCGGGATCAGGAAGATGATAATCAGCGCATTAAAAATCACCGCGCTCAGGATCGCTGAAGAAGGCGAGTGCAGATGCATCACGTTAAGCATCGCCAGCGGCGGATAGACGGCGGCAAAGGCGGCCGGAATGATGGCAAAGTACTTCGCCACGTCGTTGGCAATACTGAAAGTGGTTAACGAACCGCGGGTCATCAGCATCTGTTTACCGATATGTACGACCTCGATCAGTTTGGTGGGGTTAGAGTCGAGATCCACCATATTGCCCGCCTCTTTCGCCGCCTGGGTACCGGAGTTCATCGCGACCGCCACGTCGGCCTGCGCCAGCGCCGGGGCGTCGTTGGTACCGTCGCCGGTCATCGCCACCAGCCGTCCTTCCGCTTGATACTGGCGGATCAACGCCAGCTTGGCCTCCGGCGTCGCTTCGGCGAGAAAGTCGTCCACGCCCGCTTCCGCGGCGATAGCGGCGGCGGTCAGGCGGTTATCGCCGGTGATCATCACCGTCTTAATCCCCATTTTACGCAACTGGGCAAAACGCTCTTTGATGCCGCCTTTGACGATATCTTTCAGCGAGATAATCCCCAACACGCGTTCGCCTTCGGCGACCACCAGCGGCGTGGCGCCAAGACGCGCCACGTCTTCAACCTGTTTATCGACGTCGGCCGGGAAGTGGCCGCCGTTGGCCTCAACGTGGCGGCGAATGGCATCCACGGAACCTTTGCGGATCATCCGCTGGTCGATGTTGATGCCGCTCATCCGGGTCTGGGCGGTAAACGGCACGAAGGTGGCATGCAGCGATTGCAGATCGCGCTCGCGCAGATTAAAGCGCTGTTTTGCCAGCACCACGATGCTGCGGCCTTCCGGCGTTTCGTCGGCCAGCGACGACAGCTGGGCGGCATCGGCAAGGGTTTTCTCTTCCACGCCCTGCGCAGGCAGGAATGCCGAAGCCTGGCGGTTGCCGAGGGTAATGGTGCCGGTTTTGTCCAGCAGCAGGACGTCAACGTCGCCCGCCGCTTCAACCGCGCGGCCGCTGGTGGCGATCACGTTCGCGCCGAGCATGCGGCTCATCCCGGCGACGCCGATGGCCGACAGCAGGCCGCCGATAGTGGTGGGGATCAGGCACACCAGCAGCGCCACCAGCACCGTGACGCTGACCGCGTTACCGCTCCAGGCGGAGAAGGGCCAGATGGTGGCGGTGGCCAGCAGGAATACCAGGGTCAGGGCGATAAGCAGGATAGTCAGCGCGATTTCGTTCGGCGTCTTGCGGCGCTGGGCGCCTTCAACCATGGCGATCATCCGGTCAAGGAAGGTTTCGCCGGGGTTGACGCTGCAGCGGATCACCAGCCAGTCGGAGAGAATACGCGTCCCGCCGGTCACCGAGGCGAAGTCGCCGCCGGACTCGCGGATAACCGGCGCGGATTCACCGGTAATGGCGCTCTCATCCACCGACGCGCCGCCTTCGATAACTTCGCCATCGCAGGGAATAATATCCCCCGCTTCGACCAGCACCACGTCGCCTTTACGCAGCTCTTCGGCGGGCACATGGTCAATTTGCGCATCGTGCTGCGGCGCGCGCAGCTTACGGGCAAAGGCGGTCTTTTTGACCCCTTTGAGGCTGTTAGCCTGCGCTTTACTGCGGCCTTCCGCCATCGCTTCGGCGAAGTTGGCGAACAGGACGGTGAACCACAGCCAGAGACTCACGGCGGCGGTAAATCCGGCGCTGCCGGCGATCTGCCCGCTTGCCATGGCAAGAGCCAGCAGGGTGGTGAGCAGACTGCCAATCCAGACGATAAACATCACCGGGTTACGCCACTGTACGGCAGGGCTCAGTTTTTTCACGGCGTCCAGCAGGGCCTGACGCACCAGCGTCGGCTCCAGCAGGGCTAATGATTTGCGACTCATAACAGGTTGCTCCGCAATCGCTTAAAGTAAGGAAAAGTGTTCCGCCAGCGGGCCGAGCGCCAGCGCGGGAATAAAGGTCAGGGCGCCAACCAACAGCACGGTGCCGATCAGCAGGCCGATAAACAGCGCGTCATGGGTGGCGAGCGTGCCGCTGCCGGCGGGCTGAATTTTCTTCGTTACCAGCGAACCGGCAATCGCCATCACCGGGATAATGACCGCGAAGCGGCCAACCAGCATGCAGAACGCCAGCAGCAGGTTCCAGAACGGCGTCGCCGCGCTGAGGCCGCCAAAGGCGCTGCCGTTGTTGTTGGCCGCCGAGGTGACGGCGTACAGCACTTCGCTGAAGCCGTGCGGCCCGGGGTTGAACATGCCCGCGCGACCGGCTTCGGTCATCATCGCCAGCGCCGTGCCGAGGAGCACCAGCGTCGGGGTCACGAGGATCGCCAGCGCAATCATTTTCATTTCGCGGACGTCAATTTTCTTCCCGAGGTACTCCGGGGTGCGGCCAATCATCAGCCCGGCGATAAATACCGCCAGCATCACGAACAGCAGCATGCCGTACAGACCCGAGCCGACGCCGCCGAAGACCACTTCGCCTATCTGCATCAGCCACATGGGAACCATTCCGCCCAGCGCGGTAAAGGAGTCGTGCATGGCGTTGACCGCCCCGCAGGACGCGGCGGTGGTGACCACGGCAAACAGGCTGCTGGCGAGAATACCGAACCGGCTCTCTTTGCCTTCCATATTGATACTGCTGTCGGCGCCAAGGCTCAGCAGATGCGGGTTACCGCGGGTTTCCGCCCACATCACTACCGCCACGCAGACGATGAAGATGAGCGTCATCGCCCATAGAATGGCCCGTCCCTGACGGCGATCGCCCACCACCTCGCCGAAAGCGAAGCACAGCGCCGCCGGGATGAGAAAGATCGCCAGCATCTGCACCAGGTTGGTCAGCGCGGTTGGGTTTTCAAACGGATGCGCTGAGTTGGCGTTAAAGAAGCCGCCGCCGTTAGTACCCAGCATTTTGATCGCTTCCTGTGAAGCCACCGGCCCCATCGGCAGCATCTGGCGCACCCCTTCAAGCGAGGTAAAGCCCTGATTCGGGGAAAAACTCTGCGGCACGCCCTGCTGAATAAAGAACAGCGCGATGAGCAGCGAAATGGGCAGCAGCAGCCAGAGGGTGATGCGGGTCAGATCGACCCAGGCGTTGCCAAGGGTGCTGACTTTCTGCCGGGCATAGGCGCGGGTAAGGGCAAAGATCACCGCGATGCCGGTGGCGGCGGAGAGGAAGTTTTGCACCGCCAGCCCGGCCATCTGGCTAAGGCTACTCATGGTGGTTTCACCGGCATAGGCCTGCCAGTTGGTGTTGCTGACAAAGCTCACCGCCGTATTCAGCGCCAGGTCCCAGGACAGGCCGGGCAGGTGCTGCGGATTGAGCGGCAGCGAGCCCTGGAACATCAGCAGCGTGAACAGGACCAGCAGACCCAGCGCGTTAAACAGCAGAATAGCGAATAAATATTGATACCAGTTCATCTCCTGAGAACGAATGCCCGCCGCCCGCCATAAACCGCGTTCGATGCCGGCCAGGCCCGGTAGCGGGGCATCATTGATCATCGTCGCCAGCGCCGTGCCCAGCGGACGAGCCAGGATCATCAGCAGCAGAATAAAGCTCGCGATGAGTAAAAATCCTTGAGCGGCCATCAGAATGCCTCCGCGTGTATCAGGGCATAAACCAGATAAACCAGCAACAGGAACACCAGCGCTACGCCAGCGATTACGCCTGCACTCACAATCCACCTCCGGGTGTCTTTTTGATTTACGAGGAGAATAGGCAGTCGGGCGCAAAGATTTCGCAAAAATCAGCGGCGGGGGTGTAAAAAAAATATAAAAATCGCCAAGACCACAATTTAACTAATGGTTAGTATTAATTTAACTTTTTTGTAACTAAGTTACCGG
>OIXV01002618.1_pt1 | contig 14240 bp, 10 predicted proteins | sample 1587771 | NCBI WGS metagenome assembly OIXV01 (sample SAMEA3888893, study PRJEB22519) | human gut metagenome | biome: human gut; feature: human-associated habitat; material: faeces | place: Denmark | collected 2010
AGTCGTCCGAAAGTTCCCATACGGAAACTTTCTCCCTCTTAGGGTATAAAAACCGAGATACATGCTCCCGGTTTTTATGGATTGCTCTGCAATCCTATTTCATGCGCGCTGACGCGCGAAAAGAAACGATATTCAGGAGAAAACCAATGAAAACTGTAACCATTTACACAGATGGTGCGTGCTCGGGCAATCCGGGACCCGGCGGATGGGGTGCGATCCTGCAGTACGGCAAGGCGGAAAAGGAGCTTTCCGGCTCCGAGCCGTCCACCACGAACAACCGCATGGAGCTGCTCGGTGTAATTACCGCCCTCGAGACCCTCAAGGAGCCGTGCTCGGTCGATCTGTATTCGGACAGCAAGTATGTTGTTGACGGCATTACCAAGGGCTGGGCTAAGGGCTGGCGTGCGCGCGGCTGGGTTAAAAGCGATAAGAAACCCGCAAAAAATCCGGAACTCTGGGGGCGTCTGCTCGATCTGCTGGATAAACACGAGGTGCGGTTCCATTGGGTCAAGGGTCACGCGGATAATCCATATAACAACCGCTGTGACGAACTTGCCGTCGGCGAGTATCAGAAGTATAAATAAAAGCAACACCTTCTTCACGAAATGTGAAGAAGGTGTTATTTTTTGCGCAAAAAGGTCTCTTTTACGCCGATATAGAGTAAAACCACGCCGAAAGCACGCCGCAGTAGGTCGGTGTCCACTCTTGCGGCAAGCAGCGCCGAAAGCACGGATGTCACCACGCCTGCCGGTACACAGCATTTGACCGCTTCCCTTTCGATGAGTCCGTTTTTCCGGTGCGAAATCAGCGCTGCAGGCGCACACGAGAGAAAATACAGCAGGTTGATGCCGCCCGCCTGATACTGCCCTGTCCCTTCAAAAAGTGTCAGATACAGCAGCAAAAGTGAGCCGCCGCCAATGCCGAAGCCGCTTAAAATACCGGTCAGCAGACCGATTGCGACCGCAAGTACCGCGCTCACAGCAGCAGGACGGCACGGATGCCGCCATAGAGAATCAGCACGCCGAATGCACGGCGCAGCCAGTCTGCCTTTACCCTGCCGAATAACTTTCCGGCCAGCACGCCGCCTGCCGCGCCGCCGAGCAGATACGGCACCGCCTGCGCAATCGGCAGACCACCCTTCAGCCGGTAAATGACCGCCGAGACCGCACACAGCGGAAAAATTACCGCGACTGAGGTCGCAAACGCGCGCTTCTGCTCCATGCCGCACCAGGAAATCAGCAGCGGTACAAGAAATAACCCGCCGCCTGCCCCGAAAAATCCGTTTGCTGCACCGGAAAGAGCACCTGTGACCGCATATTTCACTGAAATTTTCATAAAAGAAACCCTCCGGTGACAGTTTGCACCGAAGGGCTTGTTTTTATGTGTATTATTTGTCGGCTTCGCGCTCGCGTTCCTCTTCCTTTTTGAGCTTCTGCTCGTTGGCGTAAACACGGTTCTGCAGACGGCACAGTTCCTGTGCAAGCGGGTCCGGCAGGTTGATCTGGTCGAGCGCATACGCCGGAGACGGACCGACACGCTGACCGGCAATCTTGACGACGCGCGCTTTGATGCCGACAACCGTGGAATCCGGCGGAACCTCCTGCAGTACGACAGCATTCGCGCCGATACGGCTGTTGTCACCCACCTTGAACGGTCCGAGAACCTTCGCGCCGGTCGAAATGAGCACGTTGTTTCCGATGGTCGGGTGACGCTTGCCGGTGTCGTGACCGGTACCGCCGAGCGTTACACCGTGGTAAATTGTGCAGTCGTCGCCAATCTCAGCGGTTTCACCGATAACGATGCCCATGCCGTGGTCAATAAACAGGCGTTTGCCGATCTTGGCACCCGGGTGGATCTCAATACCGGTCATATGCCGCGCAAACTGCGACAGCGCACGCGCAAGAAAGAAATGCTTGTGTTGGTACAGCCAGTGCGCCTGACGGTGGTAAAACAGGGCATGAAAGCCCTGATAGAGCAAAACAACTTCCAGTGTGGTGCGTGCTGCCGGGTCGCGGTCCCGGATCGAGCGTGCATCTTCAAGCAATCCCTTAAAAATCATAGTATCCCTTCCAAACTTTAGGGGTATAAAGCAGTATATGTAATCGGAAGATAAAAGGTTCCGACAGCCGTTTATGATACTTGCATAAACGAACGATAGTATCATTATAGACTCTTTTCGGTGAAAATTCAAACACTACATTGAATTCCGTGAAAAAAGTGGTATAATGTAAGAAGATTATGCTGAACGAGGTACGAAAATTATGAAAATTACTGTCATGGGACTGGGTTATATCGGCCTGCCGACGGCGATCACGCTGGCTGAGGCTGGTTTTGAGGTCTGCGGCTTTGACGTAAACAAAAAGACTATCGAAACCCTGCAGGGCGGTCATATCCATATTGTAGAGCCGGGTCTGCAGGAAGCATTTGAAAAGGCTGTTGCACACGGTCATCTGCATTTTTCCGAAGAGCTTGGCAAGTCCGATGTATTTTATATTTCGGTGCCGACGCCGTTCTTCAAGGACGAGAACGGCAGCCACAAGGCTGATCTGCGCTTTGTAGAGTCTGCAGGCCGTATGGCAGGTAAGGTGCTCGAGCCGTCCAATCTGGTCATTCTGGAGTCCACCGTGCCGCCGCACACTTCCGAGATGCTCGCACGCGTACTGAGCGAGGAATCCGGCATCCCGATGAATGAGATTCACGTTGCACATTGTCCGGAGCGCGTTATCCCGGGCAACATGATGTACGAGCTGAAGAACAATGACCGCATCGTTGGCGCCCGCACGCCGGAGGCTGCTGAAATGGCGGCATCCATCTACGAGAAGGTGCTTGAGAAGGGTGTCGTTCACAAGACCGACGACCTGACCGCCGAAATGTGCAAGCTGACCGAGAACACCTTCCGTGATGTCAATATCGCTTACGCAAACGAGCTGTCCGTCATCTGCGACAAGATGGGCATTGACGTTTTTGAGCTGATCAAGCTGGCAAACTGCCATCCGCGCGTTAACATCCTGACCCCGGGTGTCGGCGTTGGCGGCCACTGCATCGCAGTTGACCCGTGGTTTATCTACGAGCAGTTCCCGGCGGAGGCAAAGGTTATCCTTGCGGCACGCGAGCGCAACGAGAACAAGCCGCACTTCGTCGCTGACAAGGTTGTAGCAAAGATGAAGAAGGTAACCGACACGGTCGGCGTGCTCGGCCTGTCCTATAAGCCGGACGTTGACGACCTGCGTGAGTCGCCGTCTATCGAGCTGTGCCACATCCTGCAGGAAAAGGGCGTAAAGGTTATCGCGTGCGAGCCGTTCGCCAAGGACACTGAGGTGCAGAACATCCCGAACGTATCGTTCGAGGAGGTTCTCAAGGCAGATTATCTGGTCATCACACTCGGTCACACGCTGTTCAAGGAGAATAAGGACAAGATCGCAGAGAAGCCGTACTTCGACTGCGTTGGTATGATGGAATAATTTCGCAAATAACAGAAAGCCGCCTGTCCGGGCGGCTTTCTGTTATTTGAAGTAGAAATTAGTCGTTAGAAATGAGTAATTATGGGCGTTCTGCCGCTGAAATCCGGTTCATATAATGCGGAACAGGGGAGAGGTGGGATGCCGATGGACGATATCTTACAAGTAAATGAGCGGCTGCGCGGCCTGATATGGGGCGCGCCCATGCTGATTCTGCTGCTTGGCACCGGATTGTACTTCACGGCGGTGACCGGAGTTTTTCAGGTGCGGTACTGCGCGCTCTGGCTGCGGAAAACGCTGTTTTCCTGCTTTACCGGTGCCGCAAGACGGACAAGCGGCGGCGTTTCTCCGTTTGCGGCCATGTGCACCGCACTTGCCGCGACGGTCGGCACGGGCAACATCGCAGGCGTGGCAACCGCGCTGACGCTCGGCGGTCCGGGCGCGGTGCTCTGGCTGTGGGTGAGCGCCTTTGTCGGCATGATGACGGCTTTTGCGGAGAACACGCTCGGCATGCTCTACCGCGAGCGGGGAGCGGACGGCAGCTGGCGCGGCGGAGCCATGCTGTACCTGAAAAACGGTCTGCACAGTCCGCTATTGGCGGGAGCCTTTGCACTGTTCTGTGTGCTGGCATCGTTCGGTATCGGCAACATGAGCCAGTGCAACTCAATCGCGCAGGGACTTTCCGGCTCGTTCGGCATACCGAGCGGGATCGTCGGCGCGGTGACAGCGGTTTTGCTCGGCGCGGTGCTTCTCGGCGGCCTCAAACGGCTGTCCCGCGTGACGGAAACACTTGTGCCGTTCATGGCGCTGTTCTACATGGGCGGCGCGGTCGTTGTGCTGTGGGTGCATCGAGCGAATCTGCCGCAGGCGTTCGCGCAGATTTGCTCGATGGCGTTCGATACAAGGGCAGGCACGGGCGGCGTGCTCGGCTACGGCATGACGCAGGCCGTCCGGGCGGGTGTGTCGCGTGGCATATTTTCAAATGAAGCCGGACTGGGCTCGTCCGTCATGGTGCATGCCGCCGCAGACGCAAGGGAGCCGTGTGAACAGGGAATGTGGGCGGTGTTCGAGGTATTCTTCGACACGATTGTGATGTGCAGCGTCACCGCGTTCGTCATTCTCACGAGCGGGGTATACGACGTAAGCCGCTACGCGCTCGCGTCCGGAACGCCTTTGCTTTCTCAGCTGACAACCGGTGCACAGCTTACCGCAGAGGCGTTCTCCACCGTATTCGGACGGTTCGGCGGGGGCTTCGTTGCGGTGTCGCTCGCGCTGTTTGCATTCTCGACCCTGCTCGGCTGGTCGTATTACGGGCAGCGTGCAGCGGCCTATTTAATGGGGGAGCGGGTAATTCCGGTCTACAAGGCGGCCTTTCTTCTGACGGCGGTAGCGGGCTGTATGATGCGGCTGGAGCCGGTGTGGGCGCTCAGCGATACGTTCAACGGCCTGATGGCGCTGCCTAATCTGGCGGGCGTGCTGGCACTTCGGCGGCAGGTGATTGCGGAATGGTGTCGCTATAAACACGATTTATGACGTTAAACCATTGCAAGTTGCACAAAAATATCCTTTCGGACGGAAAAAACAGGATTAGCACTTGTAAATCCGGTTAAATCCATATAAAATAGAATGGAATTGCGGACACGATTTGTCTGTGTATAAGGGGGAAATAAGGAATGGACGTTACGGCAACTGTTTGGACACTGCTGCCACCGATCATCGCAATCGCGCTTGCGCTGATTACAAAGGAGGTTTACTCCTCACTGATGATCGGTATTCTTTCGGGTGCGCTGCTCTATACGGGCTTCCATCCGCTGAAAGCCGTCGAGACGACTTTCACCATCATGGGCAGTAAATTGGGAGATAATATCAATATTTGTATCTTCCTTGTATTGCTCGGTATTCTGGTATCGCTCATCACAAAATCGGGCGCATCACGCGCATACGGTGAGTGGGCGGTCAAGACCATCCGCAGCCGGCGCGGCGCGTCGTTTGCGACCTCGTTCCTCGGAATGTTCATTTTCGTGGACGATTACTTCAACTGCCTCACCGTCGGCACGGTCATGCGCCCGGTGACGGACAAGTACAGCATTTCCCGGGCAAAGCTGGCGTACATCATCGATGCAACGGCGGCTCCGGTCTGCATTATCGCGCCGATCTCCTCGTGGGCGGCGGCGGTCGGCTCGTCTCTGCCGGAATCGAGCACGCTGGACGGCTTCTCGCTGTTCCTCAAGACCATCCCGTTGAACCTGTACGCGCTGCTCACGCTGGCGTTCCTCATCTGGCTGATGGCTGCTGATTTCGACTTCGGCCCGATGAAAAAGTACGAGCTCGCGCATAAGGATGATGATCTCTCTCTGATTGAGGAGACTCACGTTGTAGCCGGCTCGGGCAAGGTTTACGACCTGATCCTGCCGATCAGCGTACTGATCGTGCTCTGCATTGCAGGCATGCTGTACACCGGCGGCATTCTGGAAGGCGCGAACATCGTTGAGGCGTTCGCAAACTGCGATTCTTCCACCGCGCTGGTGCTCGGCTCGTTCTTTACGCTGCTGTTCACCTTTGTGCTGTACATCCCGCGCAAGGTGCTGTCCTTTGGCCAGTTCTGTGAGGCATTCACCGAGGGCTTCAAGGCGATGGTTCCGGCCATCCTCATCCTGACACTGGCGTGGACGCTGTCCGGTGTCTGCCGTGAAGAGTACCTCAACATCGGCGGCTTCGTATCCTCTGTGGTGAAGGCGGAATCCACCATCGGTATGTTCATGCCGGCGGTATTCTTCCTCATCGCGCTTGGTCTGGCCTTTGCCACCGGTACCTCCTGGGGCACGTTCAGCATCCTGATCCCGATCGCTATTGCGGTATTCGGCGATGCACCGTCCACCATGCTGATCATGACCGTGGCAGCCTGCCTGTCTGGTGCGGTCTGCGGTGACCACATCTCGCCGATTTCGGATACGACCATCCTCGCATCCGCGGGTGCACAGTGCAACCACATTGATCACGTTTCCACGCAGATGCCGTACGCGCTGATGATCGCGGCGATAAGCTTTGTAGGCTTCCTTGTCGGCGGTGTGACCGGAAACGACATTTTGGCGCTTGGCGTAGGTGTGGTGCTGCTGGTGCTCACCGTTGCGGTTATTACTGCACGCCAGAAGAAAAAGGCGTAACAACGTCAATTAAAGTCGCAAAATTATGCTCTCCCTTCGGGGAGAGCATAAAATTGCAATAAATTCCATTTTATCCGGTCAAAACCGGATAAGCAGACTCCCGAAAGAAGGTATCCCATTTGACCACTGACCTTACCGTCGGAAAACCGTCGCAGAAGCTGTTCTGGTTCTCGATTCCGCTGCTGCTCAGCGTTGCGTTCCAGCAGCTGTACCAGATGGCTGACTCCATCATCGTAGGCCGTTTTGCCGAGACCGTAGAAGCCGGTGAGCTGGCGCTGGCCGCTGTCGGCGCGAGTTACCCGATCACGCAGCTGTTCGTTGCGGTTGCAACCGGTATCAACATCGGTACCGGCGTACTCGTCTCGCAGCTGTTCGGCGCAAAGCGCTATCTGCGCATGAAGACCGCCATCTCGACCGCACTGCTCACCACCACGGCGGTAGCGCTGCTGCTGACGCTGATCGGAGCCATCGGTACGCACGGCATCATGAACGCGCTGTCCACGCCGGAGAATATCTTTGCGGACGGTTCTCTGTATCTGCGCGTGTATGTGTTCGGTCTGCTGTTCCTGTTTATCTATAACGTGTGTACGGGTATCTTCAATGCCATGGGCGACAGCCGAACGCCGCTGATCCTGCTTGTGCTGTCCTCGGTCGGCAATGTCATTCTGGATATGGTATTTGTTGCCGGTCTGCACTGGGGCGTTGCCGGTGTTGCATGGGCGACGTTTATCGCGCAGGGCGCGTCCGGTATTCTGGCGTTCGTGTTGCTGCTGCGCCGCGTGCGTTCGTTTGATACGGGCCACCACTTCGTACTGTTCGCGCCCGAAATGCTGCGCCGCCTGACAAACTACGCCGTGCCGTCCATCGCACAGCAGAGCTTCGTATCGGTCGGCAATGTGGTCATTCAGTATTACATCAACCTGTGCGGTGCGACCGTTATCGCGGGATTCTCGGCGGCAAACCGCGTCAACCAGTTTGCGCTGACCTGCTGTATGTCGTTCGCCTCGGGCCTGTCCAGCTATGTTGCGCAGAATATCGGCGCCCGCAAGCTGGACCGCATCGGTCCGGGTCTCAAATGGGGTGCGGTGTATTCACTCGGCCTGTCCGTGGTGTTTATGGCGATTTATCTGCCGTTTGCGAACAAGATTATCAGCCTGTTCGTTCCGGCGGGCAGTGCCTCCGGCGTTATTGATGTCGCACGAGGCTATCTGTTCACGGTCGTGCCGTTCTATCTGGTCGTATGCACCAAGTTCGTGTGCGACAGCGTGCTGCGCGGTGCCGGTGCAATGCGTCCGTTCATGGTAACGACGTTCTCCGACCTGATTATCCGTGTGGTGCTGTCCATTGCGCTGTTCTATGTGGTCGGCAACGAGCACGGTATCTGGCTCAGCTGGCCGATCGGCTGGTTCCTCGGCTCGGGTCTGTCGGTGTTCTTCTATAAGTCCGGTGCGTGGAAAAAGAATCTGCCTACATTCTAACCGGTCGCAAAATTGCGAAATGAAAGGGTTTCCTGTCGGGAAACCCTTTTTTATGACTTTTCGTGCCTGTTTCTTAATAATCTGCCAGAATTTCTACAGAAAGAACTTCGCCGGACACGCAAACTTCCAATTTTTCGCTTTCTGGTAGGGGGCTTTCTGCATTTCGTTCCCGCAAAACTGCATTTCGTGAAAAAGACGTTCCGGCTGATCGAAAATCTGCTATGGTATAAATACAGCAGACAACGCGGAAGGAGCGGACAGCACCGTCGAGTAACAGCTTCTTCGATACCGACTGATGAATTGCAGGGTCGCAGCTTCCGCAATATAAAGAACAACTCCTCATAATTGAGATACCCCGCCGGATGGAAAGCGAGTAAAATTCCGTTCGGCGGGGTACTGTTTTGCACGGGAAAAACGAGGCGCGCATGCCGTTCACAGGAATGGTGGGAGCACCGGGGTTTTGAAATTGCGTGACGATTGCGGCTCTGTGTGATATGATGGAGAAAAACAGCAGGAGGCGTTTGGGTGAGGATACTTTTTATCTGCCATGGCAATATATGCCGCAGTCCGATGGCAGAATATATCATGAAGGAACTGGTAAAGCGAGAAGGCGTCGCGAGTGACTGGGAGATCGAATCGGCGGCTGTCAGCCGTGAGGAGATCGGCAATCCGGTGTATCCGCCGGCGCGGCGCAAGCTGCTTGAGCAGGGAATCCCGTGCGGGCAGCATGCGGCGCGGCAGATGACGTGCGCAGATTATGATCGGTTTGATCTGCTGATTGGCATGGACCGGTCCAATCTGCGCACCATGCAGCGCATTTGCGGCGGCGATCCGGACGGAAAGCTGCATTTGCTGCTGGATTTTACCGACCGAAAAGGCGAGGAGGTCGCCGACCCATGGTATACCGGCGATTTTGATGCCGTGTGGGAGGATTTGCTGGAAGGGTGTCAGGCGCTGCTGAGGGAATATAGGTAAGAAAAAAGGAAACCCGGGTGGGTTTCCTTTTTTGTTGGTTACTTGATAATTTCAACAGCAGCAGAACCGCCGAAAATACCAGGAACGGTTACTTTCAATTTCAGCGCATTAGAACCATCTTCCGAGGACAATACTACGGTATAATCAACAGAACTAAATTCACTCGAGAACTGAATGTTAATAGTGCCGTTTACAACATTTTTGCAATAGTAATTCGGTTTCAGATTGCTGATGGAAGTTTCCTTAGTGCAAACCGTATCACCAATCATAACTTTTTCTACTGCATCCACCCATTCGGTGCTACCGGTAAAAGTAAACTTGTAAGTATCGCCTTCCTTTTCCATAATAGGTGCGGTGGTCGGTACAGTTACAGTGCTCGGAGTTTCAGTACCACTGTTGCCGTTGTTGCTACCGGAGTTGTTGTTGTCACCGCCAGACGGAGAGCTTTCCTTAATGGTAATTACCGGGGGATCATCCCAGTGTGCACCACTCTTGACAGAGAGTGTCAAATTCTTATCGTTTTCTGCGGAGATGACCAAATCCTGTGCAGTACTGGAAGTGGAGAGAACAATAGCAATTACATTGTTTTCTGCATCAATATAGTAGCCAGAGCCATTGCCGAAATAGAGCTGTTCCAGCTTGGATACGGCATTACCATTAAAGGTAATGCCAGTTACTGTTTTTAACCATGCTGCTGCATCGGTGAATTTTAACTCATAATAAGAGTTGTAGTAATCATCACGTGTTTTGGTTACCGTCGGTGCGGTAGTCGGCATAGTAACTGCAGTTTCGTTATTATCCGACTTCTTCTCCGGCGTTTTTACCTTAACAGTTGCATTTTTATAGCCGTCAGCAGTAAAGGTAAGTGTATACTCGTGGTTTGCTTCCAGACCCGAGAGCATAAGGGCAGTTTCGCCGGTTACCTTGCTGATATCAGCTGCAGTGTCTTCATCTACCTGAACCTTCTTTACATTCTTCCACCAATCGGCAAGGTCGGTGCCAGTCAAAGTGATTTTGTAGCTGTTGCCGTCCTTTATAACGCCGTTTTCAGCAACAGACAGGGAAGGTGCATCCTTTTCGGTTACGGTTTCAGCGGATTTGTTAATGGTAACAGTCAAATCCTTATAACCCTTAGCGGAGATAACAACTTTGTTTTCGCCGGTCTTAAATGCACTGCCACCAAGAATCAGAACCTTTTCAGACCCCTGATTGATACCCCACTCATATTCCTTGGAATCCTTGGAGGGATTACCAGTAAAAGCGGAATATTCGGTATATTCAGTACCGTTTACAGTAATTTTGTTAATAGCAAGTTTCCAAGTGCCAATTTGAGAATCAGTGTAATCATTAGAATTAGGAATTTTTACACCATAGAATTTTACGGTGTATACACCATCTTCGACACTCTGCTGAATGTCCATATCCGGAACCGGATTTTTAACAACAGTACCCGCCATCGTAAAGTCAGTGCTCAGATCATCATAATACTGAGCCGAAAGCGTTACCGTATAAGTACCCGGCTTTACATTGTACAGGGTCAGGGTCTTATTATCGTCACTCTTGACATAATACACCGCATCACTGCCGCCTACGCCCTGTGCCCAAACGGGTGAGGTCTTATCGCCGTTTTTCAGGGTAACGGATTTCAGGTTTTTCAGAAAATCGCCGCTTGAACCGTCTACGGTCAGCGTAACGGTGTGTTTATCTGTATCAACCTTGGCAGAGAGGGACAGATTATTTTCAATCGCCTTAGCATAGTTGAACTCTACGGTCTGTGCCTTATAACCGCCGGAAACGATTTTCAGTGCGTTTTCGCCGATGTGCAGCAGATCCTTTTTGATGGTAATGGTGTTGTTTTCGGTATTGATGGTGTAGTAATTTTCACCCAGATACCGCCAATCGCCATTCAGGTACAGGCCGGTAATCTTGGAGAGATAATCATTAGAACTGTCAGCGGTAAACTTCAGTACAACATCATCGCCTTCGGCGTAAGTGCCCTTATCCGGAGCAACATAATCCAGCTTGCCGGATACATTGCTGTCGAGTACATCACCCAGCAGACCATCTTCCATAACTTCCTTGGTCTGGTGCGGAGGATTTACGCTTGCCGCTGCAGATGCGGTATACTCAGCAAACGGTTTCCACAGCTTGCTGCTGTCTGCCTTGGAGCCGTAAATGTAGCTCATATAGTCTGTACCGCTGTAATACATGGTATTGCCCTTGTTAAAGGTGGAATCCAGTGTAGAGGTGCTGTAATTCCAGTATTCCAGTACGGCGGTGGACTCAGTGGTGTCTTTGTTCAGCTTGTTCAGCACACAGGCATTCGCAATCAGATCGCCCTTGAACAAGAAATCAGTCGAGATGGCATAGCCGCTGGAGGAGCCATCGCTGCTGCTGCCGCCGGAGATACTGCCGGTTGCACGGCTTACGGCATCCAGCGTCAGTGCGGTTTGCGTGGGAGCGGTTTCGCCTTCCTGCACGGTGAACTTGGTGGTCGCTGTCTTAAAGCCGTTTGCCTCGATAGTCAGCGTGTACTGACCCTTGTATTTCAGGTGGTTTGTACCGTTTTCTGCGGATTCGTCGTTGTACAGAACGAACAGATCCTGACTGAACAGATAGTAATCGTTAATGTTCGTCAGTTCATGTTTTGCACCGGACGGATCGGTCAGTGTTACCTTCTCGATTGGGTTGGTAATGCCGTAAACCAGATTGCTTACCGCAAAATGCAGGTTTTTGCCGGATTCCGGCTTTTCCTCAACTTCGAAGGTCGGAGTCTCTGCATTTACAACATGAATCGGAACCAGTGTTGCGGAAGTTACGCCTGCTGCGTCCTTGGAGGTTACACGGACAAAGTAACGGCCGTTGGAACGGAAGTTATCCTGGTTGGCCTTGATGGTCAGGGTAGCAACTGTGTTGCCGGCATGATTTGTCTTACCCTTGGTAAATTCCAGATTATAATTCCAGGTGCCCTTGTACTGGTCATAGCTTACCAGCTGTACGGAACCCTTCTGATTGTCTGCGGAATACGGTGTAATGTGGTCAAACCACTGCTTGTCCGCATCCGAAGTGTAGTTGAACATGATGACAACATCCTGTCCCAGTTCGGTGGAAACAGAATAACTCGGATGCGGATTCGGGACAGCCTTGGTACCGAAGGTAGTCTTTTCGGCTTCGGTGCGGATGTTGCCCTTGACGTCGTAATTCGTCAGATAGTAATCCCAAATTGCCAGCGGACCATGCTTGACGAAATAGTCCGGCAGGTAATGGTCACCGGTGTAAACTGCACCGTCCACCTTGGTGCCGAGGTCGGTGGTCTGAGTTTTGCTGCCGCTGGTCAGGGTGACAGAACCCGGCTGTGCCACGAGCGGGAGCTTGACAACAGAGCCGTCATCGGTTACCGGAGTAGCATATTTTGTTACATCAGCACCATCAACGGTGATGACGGTATTTTCCTTGGTGAAGCCGGTGCTGAAGGAAAGCGCCAGATATGCGCCTGCATCGGTCGTTACGACCTGCGCGTCTGCAATCTCGGCTTTGACAGTCGTATTGCTGCCGCTCGAAGAGCCGCCGGAGGACGAACCGCCGGAAGACGAGCCGCCGGAAGACGAACCGCCGCTCGACGAACCGCCGCCGGAAGCTGTGCTGCCAACCGTCTCGGTCTTACCTGCGGAAACCGCTTTATCACCGGCCTTGACGCCGGAAACGCTGTCTGCTGCGGTAACCTTGGTGCCGGTGGTGGTAACAGTTACGTTATTGGCGTTCGCCTTTACGGTTCCAACCTTGCCTGCACCGGTAATCTTTGCGCCTTCTGCGTTGACGTTGATGGAACCAACAGACGCGCCGCTGTTTACGGTAATGACAAAACCCTGTGCGACTGTGATGTTGTCAACCGAGCCGGAAACCGCAATGTCGGTATTGGCGATAATGCCCTTGCCGGCCTTGGTGTCCTTGAAGGTTACACCGCTTTCGCCGCCGCGCAGCACAATGCGGCCGGTGACAGTAACACCCGTCAGGTCGATTCTGCTGACGCCGTCTGCAATGATAAGATCGCCGTTGATGGTCTTGCCGGACAGGGAAACGCTGTTTTCACGCACAATAACGCTGCCGTCCACCGTGGCAGACAGAGAATCGTCTGCATTGGCGTAGGTGCTGGCCATCTCACTGATGACCTTGGCAAATTCCGCACGGGTGATGCTGGTTTTCGGGTTCAGCTTACCATTTGCACCGTTGACATAGCCGTTTTCGATCAATGCAGCTACACTGCTTTGTGCCCATGCAGAGACCGAAGCACCATCGGTGTAATGGTTCAGAACGGACGTATCGCCGCTTTCAAGTGCAAATGCACGCGCGAGGACAACAAAAGCCTCTTCACGGGTGATCGGCGCTTCGGGATTCAGTTTGCCGTTTGCACCCTGAAATGTGCGCATGGCAACGGCCAGTTCGAGATCGTTGTAATACCATGCAGAAGTGTTTACATCGCTGTAAACCGACAGGTCAGCTGTTTTGCGAGCGGCAAAGGCACGGTTGACGATGGCAGCCATCTGGGCACGAATCAGCAGGCCGGAGCTGTTGATCTGGCCGTTTGAGCCGTTCAGCAGGCCGTTCTGTACAGCGCTGCGCAGGCCGGCTGCGGACCAGTCGGTCGGGAAATCGGTAAAGTCTTCGGGCGAGGCAGCGAATGCATTCGCTGGCAGGAGCATAGCTCCTGCCAAAAGCATCGCAAGGGTACGTTTTTTGTTCAAGTATATTTTCCTCCTTGTCGTTAGACTGTGCTAACTATACCGGTAAAAATTTTCCTTTCCATAGGAAAGGAGCGTGATCACAGCGAGTTATCATATGCTAACTCATAAGTGGTAATAAAATACCATAAAGATTTTGTGTTGTCAAATCCTGATATTTACATAAAAGAACGACCGTATCACATAAACAACACAAAAGTACACAAAATCCTGCAATGAGTTAGAATAAGCTAACTCCAAACGTGATTTTTAGTAAAGGAAAAATTTTTTGTATGTGTGATACATATTGCATACAGCGGAAAAGACACAGAGTAGCGCACAATTTCCGCGGAAATATTAAAAATACGGTATAAAAGTTAGTAATATGTGATAAAGATTACAATCGAATATTGAAATATCCTCGGCAAGATGGTGTGCTGCATTATT
>OIXV01002620.1_pt1 | contig 14232 bp, 9 predicted proteins | sample 1587771 | NCBI WGS metagenome assembly OIXV01 (sample SAMEA3888893, study PRJEB22519) | human gut metagenome | biome: human gut; feature: human-associated habitat; material: faeces | place: Denmark | collected 2010
CTTGAAGCTGGTGAATCTACTTCTATTGCCTACCATGGAAATATCGTAGACTTGCTCGAATATGTCAATGAACACCAAGTTCACGTTCATCTCTTGTCTGACCAAACCTCTTGCCACAACGTCTATGATGGTGGCTATTGCCCAGTTGGCATCAGCTTTGAAGAGCGTACACGTTTGCTGGCAGAAGACAAAGAAACCTTCCGCCGTTTGGTTGATGAAACCTTGGCTCGTCACTTTGCAGTGATCAAAGCCTTGACGGCTAAAGGTACTTACTTCTTCGACTACGGTAATGCCTTCATGAAATCTGTTTACGACTCAGGCATCAAGGAAATTTCTAAGAATGGCTTGGATGACAAGGACGGCTTCATTTGGCCATCTTATGTAGAAGATATCATGGGACCTATGCTCTTTGACTATGGATACGGTCCATTCCGTTGGGTCTGCCTCAGCGGTAAACATGAAGACTTGATTGCAACTGACCACGCAGCTATGGAAGCGATCGATCCAACTCGTCGCTACCAAGACCGCGACAACTACAACTGGATTCGCGATGCTGAAAAGAACCAACTGGTGGTTGGTACACAAGCTCGTATTCTCTATCAAGATTGCATGGGCCGTGTCAATATTGCATTGAAATTCAATGAACTCATTCGCCAAGGCAAGATTGGACCTGTCATGATTGGACGTGACCACCATGACGTATCTGGTACGGATGCTCCATTCCGTGAAACATCAAACATCAAAGATGGATCAAACGTTACTTGTGACATGGCGGTTCAATGTTACGCTGGTAACGCTGCTCGCGGTATGAGTCTCGTTGCCCTCCACAACGGTGGTGGTACTGGTATCGGTAAAGCTATCAACGGTGGATTTGGGCTCGTCTTAGACGGTAGCCACCGGATCGATGAAATCATCAAGTCTGCCATTGCCTGGGACACTATGGGTGGGGTTGCTCGTCGGAACTGGGCACGGAATAACCATGCCATTGAAACAGCGATCGAGTACAACCGTCTCCATGCAGGAACAGACCACATCACCATTCCGTATCTGGCAGATGAAGATTTGGTCAAAGAAGCCGTTCAAAAATTGTTTTAACATCAAAAAATAAAAACTGAGAAAGGGGAGGAAAATACAAAGACTCCTCCCAAACTTCTCCTATAAAAAGAGGTAATCATATGGCAAAAATTGTTGAGTGTATTCCAAACTTCTCTGAAGGACGCAATCAGGCTGTGATCGACGGATTAGCAGCTACAGCAAAAAGTATTCCAGGTGTTACGTTACTAGACTACTCGTCTGATGCCAGCCACAACCGTAGCGTCTTTACACTCGTTGGGGATGAAGAAAGCATTCAAGAAGTGGCTTTCCAATTGGTGAAATACGCTTCTGAAAACATTGATATGACCAAGCACGAAGGCGAACACCCTCGTATGGGAGCAACAGACGTTTGTCCATTCGTTCCGGTTAAAGATATCACTACAGCTGAATGCGTTGAGATCGCTAATAAAGTAGCCGAACGCATCAATCGTGAATTAGGTATTCCAATCTTCCTTTATGAAGATGCTGCAACTCGCCCAGAACGGAAGAACTTGGCCAAAGTGCGTAAAGGACAATTTGAAGGAATGCCAGAAAAATTGTTGGAAGAAGACTGGAAGCCAGACTACGGTGAACGCAAGATTCACCCAACTGCAGGGGTTACAGCTGTTGGTGTCCGTATGCCACTCGTTGCTTTCAATATCAACCTTGACACAGACGACCTAGAGATTGCCAATAAGATTTCTAAAATCATTCGTGGATCAAGCGGTGGATACAAATACTGTAAAGCGATCGGTGTCATGCTAGAAGATCGCAACATCGCCCAAGTCTCCATCAACATGGTCAACTTGGAACAATTCCCATTGTATCGTGTCGTTGAAACCGTTCGTTTCGAAGCGCAACGCTATGGTGTTCGCATCATCGGAACAGAACTCATTGGACTGGCTCCTGCTAAGGCTTTGATCGACTCTGCTGAATACTACTTGCAATTAGAAGACTTTGACTACAGCAAACAAGTCTTGGAAAATCACTTGTTGGGTTAGAAAGGGAGTTCTATGAAACTAGTTGACTTAAGTATTACGGAGTTTGCCAAAGTTCTTGGTTCAGATGCTCCAGCTCCAGGTGGTGGTTCTGCTGCTGCTCTATCTGCTGCGAATGGGATTTCCCTTACAAAAATGGTCTGTGAACTGACCATTGGAAAGAAAAAATACGCAGAATTTGAAGACCACATCAAAGGGGTTCATGAAAAAAGCGCTCAACTCCAAGACCAATTACTAGAAGCCATCGATAAAGATACAGAAGCTTTCAACGTCGTATCAGCTGTCTTTGATCTTCCAAAAGAAACGGAAGAAGAGAAAGCCGCTCGTCGTGAAGCCATGCAAAAAGCTTTGAAACATGCGACAGTATCTCCTTTCTCTATGATGGAGCTCATCGTTGAAGCTCTTGAAACCACCAAAGAAGCTGTTGGCAAGTCCAACACCAATGCGGCTAGTGACCTAGGGGTAGCTGCTCTGAATCTTAAAGCTGGCCTTCAAGGTGCTTGGCTCAATGTCTTGATCAACATTTCAGGAATCAAGGACCAAGACTTCGTCCAAGAATACCACGGCAAGGGACTCAAACTTCTCCAAACCGGTTCTGATCTTGCAGATAACATTTACCAAACCATTTTAGAAAGTCTATCTTAAACCTAGCAAATAAAAATAAAGAAAGAAGGGATTCTATGGTTTTATCGGATATTGAAATCGCCAATTCTGTCCAAATGAAGCCCATCACCGATATCGCTGCTGAACTTGGATTGACCGAAGACGATATTTCGCTCTACGGAAAATACAAGGCAAAAATTGATAGCAACCAACTGGAACAACTCAAGGATAAGGAAGATGGAAAGCTGATCCTCGTGACAGCCATCTCACCGACACCTGCTGGAGAAGGAAAGACAACCACCTCTGTTGGCTTGGTCGATGCTCTTTCAGCTATTGGTGAAAAAGCCGTCATTGCCCTGCGCGAACCTTCTCTTGGCCCTGTTTTTGGGATTAAGGGTGGAGCTGCCGGTGGCGGGTACGCCCAAGTGGTTCCAATGGAAGATATCAACCTTCACTTTACCGGAGACTTCCATGCCATTGGGATTGCCAACAACCTCCTTGCAGCCTTGATTGACAACCATATCCATCACGGCAATGAGTTGGGCATCGATTCTCGTCGCATCACTTGGAAACGGGTGGTCGACATGAACGACCGTCAGCTCCGTCATATTGTCGATGGCCTTCAAGGAAAAACAAACGGAGTTCCTCGTGAAGATGGCTTTGACATCACCGTGGCTTCTGAAATCATGGCCATTCTCTGTCTCTCTGAAAATATCCTTGATCTCAAAGAACGTCTTGATCGCATCATTATCGGGTACAACTACCAAGGACAACCGGTCACAGCCAAAGACCTCAAGGCTGGAGGGGCCATGGCAGCTGTCCTCAAAGATGCCATCCATCCAAACTTGGTGCAAACCTTGGAGCATACTCCTGCCATCATCCACGGCGGACCATTTGCCAATATCGCCCATGGCTGCAACAGTGTGCTGGCTACTAAACTAGCCCTCAAATATGCAGACTATGTCGTGACAGAAGCTGGCTTCGGAGCAGACCTCGGTGCTGAAAAATTCATCGATATCAAGTGCCGTATGGCCGGGCTCAAACCTGCTGCCGTTGTCCTCGTCGCAACCATCCGTGCTCTCAAGATGCATGGTGGAGTTGCCAAGGCAGACTTGGCAACTGAAAATGTCCAAGCCGTTATCGATGGTCTACCAAATCTAGACAAACACTTGGCCAACATCCAAGAAGTCTATGGTCTACCTGTGGTCGTTGCCATCAACAAATTCCCACTGGATACAGAGGCAGAGCTAGAAGCTGTCTATGAATCTTGTAAGAAACGCAATGTAGATGTGGTCATCTCAGATGTCTGGGCAAAAGGTGGAGCTGGTGGTCGTGACTTGGCTGAAAAAGTCATTCAACTGGCTCAAGAAGAAAACCACTTCTCTTATGTCTATGATGAAGAAGACAGCATTGAAACAAAATTGACCAAGATCGTCACAAAAGTCTATGGTGGTAAAGGCATCAGCTTAACACCAGCAGCCAAACGCGAACTCAAAGAATTGGAAGCTCTGGGCTTCTCGAACTACCCAATCTGTATGGCCAAAACCCAATACTCCTTCTCAGACGATGCGAAGAAGATGGGAGCACCAAAAGACTTCACTGTTAAAATCAGTAACCTTAAGGTGGCTGCCGGAGCTGGCTTCATTGTAGCTCTCACTGGTACCATTATGACCATGCCTGGCCTACCTAAAGTTCCTGCCAGTGAAAAGATTGATATCGATGCCCACGGCAATATCACTGGTCTCTTTTAAGAAAGAAGGCGTCCTATGGTGACTCTCCTTCATCTTACCCCCGCAGATTATCAAATTTCTACCTGGTCCGGTGGCCAAACCACCCAACTCTTTCTCTCCCCAGAGGGAGGAAGCTATCCAGATCGGACCTTTGACTTCCGCCTCTCTACTGCAACGGTAGAGGTTGAAAAAAGTAACTTTACCGATCTCACCGGCTACCACCGAATCTTGATGCCCTTGAATGCCTCCATTAGACTCACCCATCACCATAAAGAAGTGGTTTTGAACCCCTTTCAAAGCTACTTCTTTGATGGGGGAGATCCTGTATCTAGCCAAGGGACTTGTCAAGACTTTAATTTGATTTACAAACCTTCTTATCAGGGGCATATGAGTGCTATATCCCCAAAAGAGAGTGTCAAAAGTCAGAGTCGCTATCAATTGATCTACGCTCTCTGTCCATTAACACTCGAATGTGGAACCAATCATTCTCAAACTCTCCAAACTCACGAGCTCCTGGTGATCGAACAAGCATCTCCTCTTCAAGAGATGACAATCACGTTTTTACCCCATCAGTCTGGGGAGCAACCGATTGCTATCTGGACTGGACTACAATAATGTTCACAAAGGAGAAACATTATGAACGGAGCACATAAACAGTCGATTGAGGAACAAGAAAAAGCGAAATTCAGCTTTAGCGGTGCCACTCTTTACGGTATCAACGCCGTAATCGGATCTGGTATCTTCCTCCTCCCTCAAAAAATTTATTCTGGCCTCGGACCAGCTTCTCTAGCTGTCATGTTCGGGGTTGCTATTCTCGTCATGCTACTATCAGCCTGTCTGGCTGAAACAGCTGGCTACTTCGACAAAAACGGTGGAGCCATGCAATACTCAAAAGCCGCTTTCGGAGACTTCGTTGGCTTTAACGTTGGGATTCTCGGTTGGGCCGTTACTGTTATCGCTTGGGCTGCCATGTTAGCCGGCTTTGCTAAGATCTTCATCATCACTTTCCCAGCATTTGAAGGCTACAACCTTCCGATCAGTATCGGTATGCTGATTCTCTTGAGTCTGATGAACATTGCTGGTCTGAAAACCTCTAAGATGTTTACTCTGACAGCTACTGTTGCAAAATTAATTCCAATTGTCCTCTTTTCACTCTTTGCCATCTTCTTCATTTCCGGTGGCGTGAGCAAGGGCAACTTCACACCTTTCCTTCAATTGGAAAGTGGAACAAGCCTCTTCAGTTCTATTTCTAGTACAGCCGTCTACATCTTCTACGGTTTCATCGGATTTGAAACCATGTCTATCGTTGCAGGGGAAATGCGCAACCCTGAAAAGAACGTTCCCCGCGCTATTCTAGGTTCTATCAGTATTGTATCTGTTCTCTACATGTTGATCATCGCAGGAACAATCGCCATGCTTGGTGGTCGCATTATGCAAACTGGTGCACCGGTACAAGACGCATTTGTCGAAATGATTGGCCCTATCGGAGCTCCACTCGTTTCTTACGGAGCCCTCATTTCAATCGCCGGTCTAAACATCGGTGAATCCATCATGGTCCCTCGTTTTGGTGCCGCATTAGCAACTGAAAAACTCTTGCCAGAAGGGCTTGGAAAAACAAACTCTAAGAATGCCCCTGTCATTGCCATTATCATCTCTGGTATCTTCGCTTTCTTACTCTTGTTATCTGGCTCTTTCGAATCATTAGCAACCTTCAGTGTTGTCTTCCGTTTCTTCCAATACATTCCAACTGCTTTGGCAGCCATCAAACTCAGAAAAATGTACCCAGACAAAAAGGTTACCTTCCGAGTACCATTTGGTCCCGTTATCCCAGTTCTAGCCGTTGTGGTCAGTATCTTGATGATTGCAGGGGACAACATGATGAACTTTGTTTGGGGTGCCATCGGTCTAGTGATCGCAAGTGGACTCTACTTTGTTTTCCACGGCGATAAACTACATAAATCGAAAGCCCTTCCTCACTAATTTTCTTTACACACTAGATGGGAACAGAGACGGGAGCGAAGCTCAGTTTTGCTCCCTAGCCCATCTAGGACTCCACGAATGTCAAACCTGAGCCCTTTTCTCTATGACCCTTTTCAATTTTTATGATCAATAGACAATGGGCCCATGTTTGGTATTCAAACCGAAGTAAACAACACTACTTCCACAGAACAACTATTCATAATCGGAGGTTTTATATGACTCAATTGATTCATTTAGATGGTAATAGCTTAACACTCGAAGAAGTCATCGCTGTAGCTCGGCACGGTGCCCAATGTGAGCTTGATGAACAAGCCAAAGAAGCCGTTATCGCATCCCGTAAAATCGTTGATGACATTGTCCGGGAAAAACGAGTCGTCTATGGTGTAACCACTGGCTTTGGTTCCCTCTGTAATGTCAGCATCTCTCCAGAAGATACTGTTCAGCTGCAAGAAAACCTGATCCGAACTCACTCATCTGGCTTCGGTGATCCACTTCCTGAAGATGCCGTTCGTGCCATCATGCTGATCCGTATCAACTCACTCTTGAAAGGTTATTCTGGCATTCGTCTGTCAACTGTTGAAAAACTGTTAGAATTGCTCAACAAAGGAGTCACTCCTTATATCCCTGAAAAAGGCTCTCTCGGAGCTTCTGGAGACTTAGCTCCTCTTGCTCATATGGTTTTGCCAATGTTGGGTCTTGGACGTGCCTACTACAAAGGAGAACTTCTCAGTGGTCAAGAAGCCTTAGATCGTGCTGGAATTGAAAAGATCCAATTGGCTGCCAAAGAAGGACTTGCCTTGATCAATGGTACGACTGTTCTAACCGGTATCGGTGCTCTTGCGACATATGATGGTATCCAATTGCTCAAACTATCTGACATTGCCGGTGCTCTCTCAATGGAAGTCCACAATGGAATTACCAGTCCATTCGAAGAAGATCTTCATACCATCCGTCCTCAAAGTGGACAACTGGCAACTGCTCACAATATCCGTAACCTCCTTGAAGGAAGCAAGAACACAACAGTTGCGACTCAACAACGGGTCCAAGATCCTTATACACTCCGCTGTATTCCTCAAATTCATGGAGCTAGCAAGGATTCTATTGCTTACGTAAAAGAAAAAGTTGAAATCGAAATCAACTCTGTCACAGATAACCCAATCATTACCAAAGAAGGACACGTCATCTCAGGAGGTAACTTCCACGGTGAACCAATGGCGCAACCATTTGACTTCTTAGGCATTGCCCTTTCTGAAATTGGGAACGTATCTGAACGTCGGGTGGAACGCTTGGTCAACAGCCAACTCAGTAAATTACCATCCTTCTTGGTCAAACACCCTGGACTCAACTCAGGCTTCATGATTACCCAGTATGCTTGTGCATCCCTTGCATCGGAAAATAAAATTTTGGCTCACCCTGCTAGTGTCGATTCTATTCCATCTTGTGAAAACCAAGAAGATTTCGTCAGCATGGGAACGACTGCCGCTCGTAAAGCAGCAGAAATTCTTAAAAACTCCCGTCGCATCGTTGCTACTGAAATCATGGCAGCTTGCCAAGCCTTGGATCTCAAGCCAGAAAATCATGAACTTGGTAAAGGGACAAAACCAGCTTATGAGCTGATTCGTCAAAAACTGAACTTCATTGAATTTGACAAAGATATCGAAATCTTTGAAGAACTCAATAAAGCATCTGCTGTTGTCGAAAGCGAAGAATTCTTAGCAACCATCGAAAAAGCAGTTGACTTACGGATTCAATACTGATACAGTAAGGATAAAGCAAAAACAGAGGCTGGCGATCTTCTCAGCCTCTGCCTGCTTTCAGAAAAATAAGGGAGGCGACAAGCTTGCTCACAAACTACTATCCAATGACCTACAGCTACTACCAAGGTAGCATCGAGGACAATCCCTACACGGCCAAATGGGGAATGGTCACCAAATTTTTAGACCTAAACGACGAGACCCTCACTCCATTTGAGGGTATGACCTTTGGGATCATCGGCTTTAAGAGCGACAAAGGAGTCTATATCAATAATGGGCGTGTAGGAGCAGTCGAGGGTCCTACAGCCATCCGTTCTCAAATCGCTAAACTTCCATGGCACTGGGGAACCAATGTCACAGTGTATGATGTGGGAAATATTGACGGGCCCAACCATTCACTAGAAGAACTCCAAGAAAGTCTCTCACAAGCGATCCAGCGCATGTACCAATTAGGGATCCAACCTATTGTCCTAGGAGGCGGTCACGGAACTGCTTACGGCCACTATCTAGGGATTCAATCCAGTTTGAAAAAAGATGAACAACTGGCTGTGATCAATCTGGATGCCCACTTTGATTTGCGGCCTTACGACCAAACCGGGCCCAACTCTGGAACAGGTTTTCGTCAAATGGCTGATCATGCGAAAGACAAGGGTCAGGACTTCCCTTACCTCATCCTGGGGATCCAAGAGCACAATAATAACCTCTTCCTCTTTAATTACGTTGCTAAAACACCAAGCATTGATTTCTTAACTGGGCAAGACCTCTTCCAGATGAGCCACCAAGCCATTCTGGATCGAATCGATCAATTTTTAGAAAACCAAACCGCGATCTATCTGTCTATTGATATGGATTGCTTTGCGGTCGGCTCTGCTCCTGGTGTTAGTGCCATCCAATCACTTGGTGTCGATCCTAAACTAGCCCTCCTGCTTCTCCAACACATTGCTGCCAGTGGTAAACTAATCGGATTTGATGTCGTGGAAGTTTCTCCTCCTCATGACATTGACAACCATACTTCAAACCTTGCTGCGACCTTTATCTTTTACTTGACACAAATATTGGCGCAACAAAAACTGAACTAAGAAGATTTCTACACACATAAAAAGCATAGAAACACCCATTGCTAGGGTATTTCTATGCTTTTTCTTCATTTTCAGGCACAATGATCTTTGCCTGAAAGGAGGACAGCCCACTTAGCCTTCTCTTATGATTTAGGCAAGAGACACTACAGGTCTTTTAATTTCTTAAGAAACTGACGATCTCTGTAGGGATTCAAGTGTTGCTCTGCCACCTTCTTGTAGTAATTCTTATCTTCTTTCAAGAAGGTGATCAGGGCAGGAGCGAGCTCTTCTCCTTTCTCCTTTTGATCAGATAAGAAAGCTAATAGATAATGAACCATCCCCTTATCCCGCGAATTGGCAGATGGATTCATCGTCCTTTCTTTCCGAGCCAGATAAGCCGCAACCTTCTCCTGATCCCCTTGCTGACAAGCAATTAAAGATTGGTAAAATTCGAGCAATTCTTCCTTCCAAGGGAAACGAACACTGGACAAAATCTTCTGAGCTCTGTCAAAACAGAGGCGAGCTTGAATCAAATCTCCCTTCCAATAATAGGCGATCCCAAGATCAATATCAAAGACGACGCGGACGGAATCAACAGCTTGATCTCCCACCAAACGCAGAACCTCTTCTAAGTGGGTGACCGCTACTTGGAAATGCCCTCTCACTTGCTCGATTTCAGCGAGGTAGGCCAAAGAAGCTGCAATTTGAATGGCATACTTGGCCTGCATGCTATTGGTCAAACTAAAGCAATCAATAGAGCGATACAGATGCCGGGTTGCCTGCTCCTCATCCCCAACCATCAGGTGATACAAGCCCTTCAAACGCAACTGGATCGCGATGACCTCATGATTATTAGCTTGGATGGCATCTTCTAAAGCTAAATCTGTATAATAGGCCATCTCAGAGATATTTTCCGTTTGAATGCAATAATAAATGATTTGCCGATAACCCTCTAAGAGGAAGTCGGATTGCTTGAGTTCCCGCGCATAGGAGATGACTTTTTGGATATCATGAATCCCCTTTTGATACTCCCCACTTCGAATAAAATAGCGACCTTCTAGGTACAAGTAACGCAGTTGTAAATGCTTGTATTCTCTATCTCTTTGGTGCCTTGAAAAGAGGTTATCTAATTCTTGGCGTATACGGGATAGCTCTCCAAAAATGTCCAAACGGCTATTTGTACCATCTGATAGGAACCCCTCATCTGCCTTGGAATAAATCGGAAACAGTTCATGCTCCAGCTGAAGGATTTCTTCTAAATAGGTCAACTCAAAAGATAAGGAACGCAAAAGATTTTGGGATTGCTTGTATTGGTAGGCAATTTCCTTATAAAGAAGAAGGTCCGTCGCATCTTCTAAGCTTTCTTCCAATTTTTGCGCAATTTGTTGGTGGAAGAGTCGCCGTCTAGCTGGCGAGAGGAGATGGTAAAAGTACATGGCTACCAATTGCTTGCAAAATTGAACCATGAGAGCCTCTCCTTCTTCTACGATTGAAACGATCGCTCTTTCAGATAAAGGCTCGATTAATTCTGTCAAAACAGGAAGCTCTGTAGCCGTCAATTCTGCCAAGATAGACAGAGAAATTGGCTTATGAAAACAAGATAGGTAGTGTAGAAGAGCCTCTTCCTCACTGCTCATATCTCCAAGTTCCTGAGAAAGATAGGCTTGAATGATATCCGGCAAGGGCTCTAAATTTTCATTTTCTTTCCACTCCTCAATATAGCTGGACAGAAAGAACGGACTGCCTTCACTCCATTCAACCATCTGCTCCATCACTGCCGGCTCTATCGCCCCCAGTTCCCCTTTCAAGAGAGCACGACTTTCACTTGGGGCAAAATTGGTCAACTCTAGTTGGGACAAGCGTTTCTCTACCTTCAAGCCCCCCAAGAAGTTGACGAAGGAAGCTGGCAGAGGCTCTTCCGCTGTGAAAATTAGTTGCCATTTCTCCTGACTTCTTCTCTCCTCTAGTTGTTTCACTTTTTCTAGAGACACTGCATCGAACCACTGGGCGTTTTCAAGCAGGATCAGGAGCGGTTTTTCTTTGCTAAGGCTCTGAAGCTGATTCCATACCGAAATGAGATCATCCTCCTCTTCCAGAAGGGAAATCCCCATCTCATCCCCCAGTTTCTCTAGCGCTTGTCTGAGATCATTCCAGGCGCTTCCTTCATAGCGCTGACTAGTAGCTTTTCCTTCCACCTTGATAAAGTTAAAACTGCGATTGGACATCAAGACCAACTGCCGCAACAGACGTTTCTTGCCTGTTCCAGATTGCCCCATCACCAGAAAAGGACCAACCGCTTCACCCGTCTCGACTAAAGAGAGGTATTCCTCGAGTTGTGAGAGTTCTTGTTTCCGACCAAAAAAGGGAAGTTCATGGATATTCAAGCGATGACTCAGTTTATGAGTTCGTTTGGCTTCCAAAACGGAGTGATAAAGTTCCTCAATCGCTCGACTGGGACGCACACTGAGCTCGCGATCCAATAAATCGACTAGCTTATAATAGGTCTCGAAAAATTTTCCTAGCTGGTGGTGGAAGCTATAATACTCCATCAAGAGCTGGTAGTTTTTCTCTTCAAATTCATCCAGCTCCACCAAATGATGGAGCAAGAGTTCTATACTAGGATCTGCAAAACCGACCTGCTCAATTTTTTGATAGCAACTTTCGACATAGAGCTTCCTATAAGCATCTCGTTTGCGAGAAGCCCACTGATCAAAGTCTTCATCATCCTTGACATAGAAGCCCTCTAGAAAGTCTCCCTGATAGAGATCCAAGGCACTTAGTGGATCTCTTTCAAAGAGCTGAACATCCAGCGAAAGATTCAAGTCAGGATTAAGGGCCAAACTACTTCTGCTTGGTGAGACAATGATATCTCCTTCAAAGATTTTATTGGCTTGGTAAACCGTATTCCGTAAGTTTTTGCGAGCTACTTGGTTTTCCTTATCTCCCCAAAGAATACCGGCGATTTCATCACGGTTAACTTGGCCCATGACCGCCAAGTAATAAAGCAAGGCCTCCATCTTCGAGAAAGAAAACCGAATAGTTTTCTGATTGAAAACAACCTTAGGGGGTCCAAATAACTTCAACTTCAGATTTTTCTTCATTGCAAGCGCCTCCAAAAACTTCATATTAATACTATAAAAAAAAAGTTGGCTTTTAGCAAGTAATTTATCCAACTAAAAAGAGATTGAGAACGATTCTTTCTCAATCTCTACACTTCGCACTAAAAGTGTTGATTAATTCACTTCAAAATTCGGTTGATGAGCAAATAACGCCTTTGTTGCTTGGTAGACGTGGTAAGCGACATCTTCATTGTTCATGGTGTAAAGATGGACACCTGCCACATCTTGAGTAACCAAATCAACGATTTGATCGACTGCATAAGCCAAGCCAGCTGCGCGAAGAGACTTTGGATCATGCTCATACTTGTCTAGAATGGCTTTAAACTTCCGTGGGATATGAACATTTTCACAAGTCTTAAGGAGACGAAGGGCCTGATTGCGATTGAGAATCGGCATCACTCCTGCATGAATAGGAACATTGATCCCAGCCAAGGTACACTTATCTTGAAAATCATAGAAACGCTCATTGTCAAAGAAAAGTTGAGTGACCAAGCTAGAGCACCCTGCATCTACCTTCTTTTTAAGATTTTGAATATCTGAAATTTGGTTGGGCGAATCCGGATGTCCCTCAGGATAGCAGGCACCAATTACCTCAAAATGGGGCGCTTCTGTTTTGATAAATTCAATCAGATCCGTTGCATAACGAAAGTCTTTTAAAGGTTCCACACCAGGGATAATATCCCCACGCAGAGCCAAAATCCGATGAACCCCTACTTCATCTAACTCATGAAGAGTATCGGCCACTTTTTCCTTGCTCAAATAAACGGCTGGCAAGTGAGCAATCGTCGGAATAGACAATTCATTTTGAATGTAATTGGCTAAAGCAACCGTCGTCTCTTTGATATTGTATTTATTATTGCTAGCGGTCACACTAATAAAGTGAGGGGCTAGCTCCTGCATATTTGCCAAGGCACGTAAGAGTTTGGCATTGCCTACTTCAGGATTTGGAGGAAAAACTTCAAATGACAGAGACGGTGTGTGTTGTGACATATTCTATCCTTTTCTTTTGTTTCTTTGATCAAGAACTCTGAGCCACTAATTCTAGGATAAGGGAACGATTCGAAAACCCTCTACACGATGATAGAAGGTCCTCGAAACATTTCTTACAAGTGTTCACGCGCTTCTTTAGCAGCATTAACCAGCTTGATCAAGCTTTCTTTTGTTTCTTTAATTCCGCGAGTCTTCAAACCACAGTCAGGGTTGATCCAAACTTTGCCACTTGGTACTTTAGCCAAGATTGCTTCGATAGTGTGGTCAATTTCACCGTCTTGTGGGACACGTGGTGAGTGGATATCGTAAACCCCAGGTCCAACTTCTGTTTGGAAGTTTTTGGCTTTCAACTCATCCAAGATTTCAAGGTTTGAACGGCTAGCTTCAAATGAGATGACGTCCGCATCCAAGTTATCGATCGCTGGGATGATATCTGTAAATTCTGAGTAACACATGTGAGTGTGGATTTGTGTGTCTGGTGCGACAGTTGAGTGTACCAAACGGAAGGCTGGAATCGCCCAGTCAAGGTAGTCTTCATACCAGTCACTACGACGGAGTGGCAATTTTTCACGAAGAGCAGCCTCGTCGATTTGGATGATCTTCACGCCTGCAGCTTCAAGATCAAGAACTTCATCCTTGATGGCAAGAGCAATTTGAAGAGTAGAATCCTTGATAGAGATATCTTCACGTGGGAATGACCAGTTAAGGATGGTAACAGGTCCAGTCAACATCCCTTTAACAGGTTTGTCCGTACGACTTTGTGCGTAGCTAGACCATTTCACAGTGATTGGGTTAAGACGAGTCACATCTCCCCAGATGATTGGTGGTTTCACCCCACGCATACCGTATGATTGTACCCAACCATTCTTAGAGAAGAGGTAACCAGACAAGTTTTGACCGAAGTACTCAACCATGTCGTTCCGCTC
>OIXV01002622.1_pt1 | contig 14229 bp, 9 predicted proteins | sample 1587771 | NCBI WGS metagenome assembly OIXV01 (sample SAMEA3888893, study PRJEB22519) | human gut metagenome | biome: human gut; feature: human-associated habitat; material: faeces | place: Denmark | collected 2010
CGAAGAAACACATCCCGTTGCAGATGTCAATTCGAGATAGGGCAGCGGCCTATCCGTTATTCAGTTCGATAATAAATAACTGCACTTCATGAGGCTGTAATCTGCTCTGCAGGACAAATTCACCCTTCTCATCCGGGCAAAGCAGAGTGGAACGATAGCCGGGTTCGGACGCGCGGTGCAGCTGCTCCACATCTGCGACAGAAAGATCGTTCGGTGCGCCCCAGCGCAGCCACTGATCAAACGAGGAGCCATGTTCTCTGTCGATGATAAACTGCTGCATGCGGTGAGGCTGCGGTACAAGGCTGTTTAGCTGCATACGGACATCCATTACGTTGCTGGTCCGGAATACGCGGTATGCCTCTTCCGGATATTCCAGCTTTCGATAGCGATGACGGTACAGACTGTCATAGTCGCAATAGTGAAACAGTAAAATTTGCAGCTGCCTTGCACTTCGGGTCACGAGATACCAGTCGCCACTGTATAAGACCTGATCGCCTGTACTGCGCAGCAAGTTCAGAGCCTGCCATCCTGCTTTTGGGATTCCATTGAAGGTGAACAGCCCGTATCCACCGTGGAAAAGGCGGCTGAAGGGGCCGCGTTCCTCGATGAAATCCGTCAGAAGCCAGTATCCGAATGCTTCCACAGAGTCGTAATTCTCTGCGATACTGTGGCACAGCCATGCGGCCTTGTAGCAGGTATCACCGGACAGGTCGCGCTGCCATATGGTCGAGTTGCATTCCTCCAGCCAGATAGGAGTGTGCTCACGGTCGACAGCGCGCATCAGCTGACACAGCCGAGTGCACAGGTTGCGCGTGAAGTGACGGTCGCCGCTCAGCGTTGTCGGCAAGAAATCCTGTGAAATGGAAGTGTTCATGAATTCCATGTCATCTTCCACATTCTGATGCGGATAATCCTGCGTTGTGATAAAATCCGGAAAGCAGCCGTGGTCTTCGGCAAAGCGAAAGAAATCCGGCAGAATATCCGCCGCCCAGACGATGCTTGCAAAACCGCCGGGACCGCCGAACTGAAGAAGGGGATCGACCGATTTCACCGCCTGCCAGGTTGACTGATAATGTGTGTAGAATTCGTCGAAGGTTACTTCGGTAAACACCGGCACATGGATGCCCATCGTTGTGAATTTCCATGTCCGCACGGTATTAAGGCCGTAGCGCGTGATCCAGTGTTGAATACTGCCGGAGACGAGCTGCTGCCATTTCTCCTGCTGCGCCGCAACGGAATAGTTGCTGTTGCGGCTGAGAACAAAAATATCGTATTTTTTTAAGGCTGACGGCATAAGGCCAAGCTCGATATACAGCTTGAAGCCCTGCGAAATCAGAAAGTCGGTCAGCAGATCGGCATACAGAAAATTGAGTACCGGCTGTCCTTCGCTGTTTTCCTGATAAATCTGTATGTTGTCATCGAAAATGCCGTGAAAACGAATATACTCAAAGCCAATCTCCTGCTGTGCGCGCATGATCTGCTGCTGTACCGAAGCGAGCAGTCCCTCGCGGGCGTATCCGAAATTTAAGAGCTTCTGCCAGATTGGGCGTATGGGTCTGCCATCAGCGGACGCGTTGATCTGGAGGGGATACAGCGTTTTCTCTGTGGCAGAGATGCGGTCATCGTCCAGCGGAAGATACTTGAACAGTGCGGCAAAATCATCAGCTTCGGTTTGCATGTTGGGGATCAGGACATCCGGCTGCTGATTTTTACACTGCTCTTCCAGATCCTTTGCATACTGCTTCGGCGTAACGCCAAACTGCTGCTTGAACTTGCGGATAAAAGCGGACGAGTTAGGAAAGCCTGCCTGCAGAGCCACATCCGTGACGGAACAGTGGTCCTCGCGAAGCATCGTAAGCGCGTGGTGAATACGAATGCTGCCGATATAGTCGGTGATCGTCATATGGATGTGTCTGCTGAAAAATCGGGACAGGTAATTTGGACTGACATGGACCTGCTCTGCCAGCTCGGGCACGGAAATATCCTCGTTCCAGCGGCTGTGGATAAGCTTCAATACCTGCGTGATACGATCCATCGAGGTGCTGGGCAGATGTTCTCCGGCGTCGCTTTTTTCAGCGTGGAAATTCTGCTCCAGAAACTGAAAAAACTGCATGACAGCAGCGTTCAGTACCTGCTTTGGCGCTCGGTTGAAGTACAGCGAGACGATCTTGGCAAACAGACGGCGCAGCTCATCGCAGATTGTCTGCGGTGAGGCCTGCGCATCGATCGCCAGACAATCCCATGTGCTGTTCGTAAAGCCGGACAGCCGAATATAATCCTGCGGAATGTACACCATCAGCGCCTTACTATCTGCAAAGCAGGAAATTTGACACAGTTCGAGCGGATGGATGAGACAAAAGCCAGCCGGTGACAGCATGTGCGTCTGACCGTGCAGAAGGGCGCTGACCGTTCCGCGCATGACGAAAACGAAGCGCACGCCGCTGCTCCACAGCAGATACGGCTGATCTTCGTGCAGTATGCTGAGTGTTATCTCGTGGTTGTCATTAAAGTCCAGCGTCACGTCATTCACATCCTCTTATCATCTGGTATGTTAAGAGTATTATAGCCTTATTTGCACTGAAAGACAATATATCTCACAGGTGCTTTCCGTTAAGCAGCGAAAACAAACAGCACAGCCGTGATATGTACCCTTGCCGCCGTCTGTTTACCGATCCTTTGCGCCATCTCACGCTTTGGAGCGAGCTGCATTCTCGGAAAAACCGCTGCAATAAGAGCGGGGAAATCGGAAAAAATGTCATATTTTCGGTAAATCTGCGGCAATGTGTCATAATTTCTTCTTTTTTTGTCAAACCCTGTTGACAAAACGCGATAGATGCGCGATAGTGGGGATAAAAGAAGATGATGCAGTCGCTTTGACCGCATCTCAAACGATAATAGCAAACCCACCGAAAGGTGGCGACGCAAAGCTATAGGGCCTTACCCCTCATCGAGAGGGCTGGCAGCCAGTTACCGAAAGGAGATCGCCGGATATGAAGCGGCTTTTTCGTTTTGCATGCGCAGTTTTTGCAGCAGCTGCCCTCTCGATGGGCGTTACCGCAGCAGCAGTAAATGATGTTGTGGATATGAGCAATTCCACCCACGGTTATGTTACCGTAAACTACTCCTCGAGTGCAAGACTCAAGGTTGGTATTCAGTACAACGGCGGCAAGACCGTATTCTATGATTGCCCGAGCGGCAAGGATGCTTCCTTCTCTCTCGATAAGGGCAACGGCAAGTACACCGTAACGCTGTACCGCAACGTTTCCGGTACGTCCTATCAGCAGGTCGAGTCCAAGTCCATGAACGTAACCGTTAAGGACAGCTACGCCCCGTATCTGGTCTCCACTTCCGAGGTTCAGTTCTCCAAGGGCGACACGGTATCCGCTAAGGCTGCTGAGCTCTGCAAGAACGCCAAGACCGACGAGGCTAAGGTTATCGCCATCTACAACTACATGGCAAGCCGTTATACTTATGATAACAAGCTGGCGAATGAGATCACCAGCGGCAAGATCACCAAGTACATCCCGGATACCGCCGCTACCCTGAAGGGCACCACCGGTATCTGCTACGATTTTTCCTCGCTGTTTGCAGCAATGTGCCGCAGCCAGGGCATCCCGTGCGCACTGATCAAGGGCTACGCCGGCTCCAGCTACCACGCTTGGAACAAGGTAAACCTGAACGGCAAGTGGTATCAGATCGACCTGACCTACGCGGTTACCCGCAGCGTGAAGAACGCAAAAACCCTGCATGACTGTGTATCTCCGCTGACCTACACCAACACCAGCGATGCGCTTGCAGTAGCTGCGGCTTAACACGTTTCTGTTTTACTTTGTATGCAAATGGTCCTGATTGGATGCGTTTATGTCCGATCAGCGGCGATTTATTGCATAAAAACGATTCCGGATTGAAATCCTTCTTCGCTTTTTACAGTATTTGTTTGTTATTCGCGGGCATTTATGGTATACTGAAGAAGAGGATCCGGAGGATTTCTGTCCTGCGCAGGCAAAGGACTGTGTATGCAGTCCGGCGTGTCTGCCGACAGAAAAGATCGTAAAATTCTGTGCATGACTTCCGTAAAGGGATACAGGTACAGACAAAGGCACAGCCGGTGAAAACCGGTGTCGCAAAGCCAGATGGGCCTAAACGGAGTTTTTTCTCCGCATGGCAGCCGGTTGCCAAAGGTACTTTGTTACCCCCTTGCAGAGCTATGCGCGCTGTAAAGGGGGTATTTTATTTGGAGACTGAACAACCATTCTGCGTTGCCAACAGCCATTTCAAAAAGAACCAACCATCTGTGCTACTCGGTAAGGAGTAAGTTGTACAGACAAGGGCACCACCGGTGAAAGCCGGTCTCGCAAAGCCAAGGGCCTAAACGGAAGGTATTCCGCATGGCAGCCGGTTTCCTAATGCAGCTTCTTCATAGTAGTCTTTTACTATTGAAGGAGGGGTTTTCATGATGAAAACAGGAAAAAATAATCGATTCTTAGCCAGCATTTTGGCGGCATCCATGATGCTGACGATGTCTCCGTTCGCATTTGCAGCAGCGGATACAGCGGAGCAGAAAGAAATGACAGCGCAGGAGCAGGTTCAGCCTGCCACCCAAAATGAAACGAACGCAAATCCCACGGTGTCTCAGACGGAAGATCAGTCTTCTGAGGACACAAACTCCGAAGCGCTTAAGACGAAAGGTCAGTCTTCTGAGAACACAAACTCCGAAGCGTCTAAGACAGAAGGTCAGCCTTCTGAGGACGTAAAACCTGCAGGAGACAGCACATCCGCATCGAAGACTCCGGCAGAATCGGAGAACCCGACAGAATCGGAGACTCCGGCAGAACCGGAAACACCGAAAAGCGCTGCAAAGATCGGCGAGAAGGAGTATCCGACTGTTGCTGCCCCCAGTTCGGTGCAGCTTCTGCCCGCCGCGCCGACGGAGGAGACGGGAGCAGAGGAAAATGCTCTGACGGCTGTTCCTGCGGAGGAGTTGATTTTTGATAAAGCTAAGGGCGTAATCAAAGGCATTGATGCGGATTGGCTTGCCAAAAATAAGGATAAGCCCCTTTCTGTTGCTATTCCGGCGGAGATTGACGGCGTAGCGGTAACAAGTATCGGTCAAAATGCTTTTAATGGAAAAAAGTTGTAGCTGTCGATTTCAGCAATGCAGCCAATCTGGAGAAGATCGACAATCAGGCGTTTATGCACTCTCCGGTGGCATCGGTTGACCTGTCCAAGACCAAGGTAGCGACCATCGGCAAATTTGCGTTTGGCGATTGCACATCCTTGGAAACCTTTATTTTCCCCGATACGCTGACGAGCCTTGGTAATTCGGACGGCGCTTCTGTATTCACGGATTGCGGATCCTTGAAGGTCATGCGACTGGCTAATTCTCCGGAAGGCGTCGTATTTGAATTGCCGAAAACTCTGACGTATATCGGCAAGTATACCTTCAAAAACTGCTTTGCTGATGGCGTAGAGGCAAAGGTTGTTATTCCTGCCAGTGTAGCAACACTTGGCGAGGGTGCTTTTTACGATAAGCATATCACGCAGATCATCATAAACAAAAAATATGATGCATGGGGTGGCGGATCGGTATATGATTCGAGTGCGATTCGCATTCCCGATGGAACAAACTGCATGATAATCTTCCCGGATAAATCAACCTATGATAGTTTTACGGGATATAGCTCTACGGAACGGAACGCAATGACCTATCCGGTTGAAGTTAAGTTTTTCATTAACTATACTTGGCAGTCGGAGCATCATCTGAATTATCGACTGCTTGGTTATCAGAAGAATGCAAACACCGGATTCTGGGAGTTCGATGACAGTTATGCGTTGCCGGAAGCCCCTGCTTCCTCCGCAGAACAGAAACCCGGTTACGACTATATCAGCGGATGGTCGGGAACAGATGGCGCAAATAAGGCGTTTACGTTACAGAATGATGAACCGCTTCATGTTACACCTCGCTTGGATGGATCTGTTAAAGTAACATCCGGTCAGGGCACTTATGTTTTACAGAACCCCACAATCTCTTACCTTGTGGATGGAAAATCCAAGCCGGTTGATGCCGACCAGCCCTTCACCGTAACCATCGGGGACGGCAAGGAGCACTCGATCGGTATTCAGGTCGATCATCCGTTGCTGAAGGAAAAGCAGGGCACTGACAAGGATTACGTTTACTTTGAGTACTACTGGTTTGACGAAGTAGCGCTCGGAAACGGACAAAATACGCTGAACGGCCCGAGAAGCAAGGAAGAACCGGAACGATTCTCTACCGCATCGAGCAACGTGGATGTTCTTTATGTGGACGGTAAGCATAATACCATTCCCATTACAAAGGCAGAACACGCAAGATATGACGGCAGCTCCTACAAGGGCTATAATGACTACTATCTTGTAGTGGTATTCGGTTACCATGTTGTGAATGGCGATAAGATCAATACGCCATTCTATCTCAGCGCAAATAATGGTATTGGTACTGGAAACGCCAATGTAACTGACGGACCGCATCTGTTGCAGGTCAATGTCGATGAAGTTCGCATCATCACCGCCACCGTCGGCGACAACGGCAAGATCACCCCGGCGGGTGAGGTTGCAGTACCCAAGGGCAAAAACCAGACCTTTAAGATCACGCCCAACGAGGGCTACCACATCAAGGATGTGCTGGTCGATCGCGAGAGCGTTGGCGCAGTTAAGGAATACACGTTCAAGGACGTGACCGAACCCCACACGATCCACGCGACCTTTGCCCGGAATTCTTCCGGCGGTGGCGGCGGCAGCCACAAGCCCACCGTTACCATTCCGGATGACGTACCGACCGGTCTGAACGGCGATGACCACTATGCTTATATCGTAGGCTATCCGGACAGCACCGTTCGTCCGCAGAACGGCATTACCCGTGCTGAGGTAGCAACCATCTTCTTCCGTCTGCTCACCGACGAGACCCGCAATGCAAACTCTACAAAGTCCAACAGCTACTCCGACGTAGCAGCCGGCGCATGGTACAACCACGCGGTTTCTACGCTGAGCGCTATGGGCATTGTAAAGGGCGACAGCCACGGCAAGTTCAATCCGAATGCGCCGATCACCCGTGCGGAGTTCGCTGCGATCGCAGCTCGTTTTGACGACAAGGCCAACACGACTGCTGTTGACTTCAGCGACATTGCATCCCACTGGGCAAAGGACGAAATCAGCGCCGCTGCCAACAACGGCTGGATCAACGGTTATACCGACGGCACCTTCCGTCCGAATAACAAGATCACCCGTGCTGAGGCGATGACGCTCGTAAACCGCGTCCTCAAGCGCCTTCCGGAGACCGCAGAGGACCTGCATAACGACATGATCAAGTGGAGCGACAACTCCGATACTTCCGCATGGTACTACCTGGCCGTACAGGAGGCTACGAACAGCCACTATTACGACCTCAAGGAAAACAAGCACGAGAAGTGGAGCAAGCTGCGCGAAACTCGTGACTGGACCGAACTGGAAAAGTAAAAAATCTCCCGGCTTTAAGGCAATGCTGCTTAGTTAAAAACAAAAGAGCATAATAGTCCACGGGGAACGACAGCGCACAGCGAAGCGAAAGCAAGCTGTGCGCTGTTTTTCTTATCTCATGCGGGGAAAGATTTGACGGCTTACCTTTGCCATTTCACGGATAGGGAAATGCTGTATGACAGGCATATATACTGCTCTATATCCACTCGGCAATATACTGAACGCTCACACAATGCCCGACCGCCGTGCGGCATTCCCGCACGAAGCTCGAAGTATGTACAGGACACATCTTCTTCACCATCTGACCGCCTACGGAGCCGGCCTGACGGCTGGTCAGATCGCCGTTATAGCCCTGCTTGAGGTTTACGCCGACCTCGGCAGCTGCCTCCATTTTGAAGCGATCCATTGCCGCGCGTGCTTCCGGTACCATGCCCTGATTAGAACCATTTTTCGTGTTAGTCATGTTTGTTCGCTCCTTTTCGATTCGGTTTGGTGTGTTGGGTTTTGCTGATAGTAGGTTGCGCACCAAAGGTCGAAATATGAGATGCAAATGCTGTGACGGAAGCCAGAAAATATGATAAGCAAACGCGTTTTGCCAGCGCAGGAAAACAAGCGTTGAAAATTTGCTTTTGGACAGCGCATAAAACCTGCTCTGCTCATATAATAAAGGAAAGCACAGACATATACAGTCTTATTAGTTACGGTATATACTGCAGATGGGTTAGCTTATTCTAACTTATCGTTTCCGCCCGTCACCCAACCGTCCGGATGTGTTTTTCACTAAATTGTAAGCAAACATGTCTTGCAAGGATTTGTGCAATATGCTAATATGATGGTGATATATGTTCGATGCACTAATGTACAATATGCGGACACGGGAACGAATTCCGAGAAAGTCTGACAGCGATCGGAAGCGGCAGTGGAGGTGCCGCTGAAAAAGTCATATTCACTCAAATTAGGATGCTTAACCTTTTGCAAGTACAGATTTACGTGGGAATAAGGCGGCTATGCCGCTTTATCAATAATGGATAGAGAACAGAAAGGACATCATAGTATGAGTCAAAACGAGAAGAGGTTATTCGACAGACACAAGAAACAGGAAGAACCGCCTTTAGAGCAGACGCAGGCGGTACCTGCGGTACAGGATGAAATCACGGCAGAGCCTGCAGCCGAGGCGCCGCCCAAGCGCAACAAATACGCAGATAAAATGAATCGCAAAAAGCGCAGACTGAGCAAAGGTGCGCGTATCGGCATTACGGCGGCGGCAGTTGCGCTGCTGCTTGGCGGCGGCATCTGGGCTGTGGTGAAATCCCGCGATGCGGGTACGGAGGACGTGACGCAGACCACGGCTATGGTCAGCTGCGGCGATCTGGAGACCTACATAGAGGGAAGCGGCGTTACTGCTGCAAAAAAACGCGAGGAACTTGGCCGGGAGGTTAAGGGCAAGGTAACACAGGTGCTGGTCGCCGAGGGCGACGAGGTACACACCGGTGATCCGCTGCTGGTGATCGACCCGACCGAAACCCGCAAGGAACTTGCGGATGCACAAAAGGAACTGACCGAGGCGGAACGCGGTGTCTCGGACGCGCAGCTGGAGGTCTCCAAGGCACAGTCCGACTTGAGCGCGGCGCAGAGAAAACTGAGCCGTCTGCACATCACGGCGCCGTTTACCGGCAAACTGATTCCGGCCAAGGATTCGGACGACAAGGATGTGTCCTTCCGTGTCGGTGAGCAGGTGAGCGAGGGTCAGGTCATCGGCTACATGGTAAATGACCGCCAGATGAAGCTGACGCTGGCGTTCAGCGCCGAATATGCCCGCAGCATTCGCACCGGACAGTCGGCCACGGTATCCATCGCTTCTGCGATGAGCGAGGTGAGCGGTACGGTATCGTCGGTCGAGACAGCACAGCAGATTTCGAGTGAGGGTGTGCGCGTTATCCGCGTCGGCATTACGGTGAATAACCCCGGTTCGCTGACAAAGGGAATGACAGCCACCGCGACGATCAATGCCGGGCGCCTCGGTGCGATCTATCCGGCGAACGCGGGCACACTGGAATACAGCCGCGAGGAAGCCGTCACCGCACAGATGAGCGGCGAGATCATCAAGCTGAACGGCACAAGCTACAGCACCTACAACGGCGGTGCGCTTATCATGTCCCTGTCGAGTGACGCTTCTCAGGATGAGATTGCAGCCGCGCAGAATGGTATTGCGGCGGCAAACCGCACGGTTGACAGTGCAAAGACGGCTGCAAACGAAAAGCGGGCACACATTGTCGAACTGCAGCAGCAGATTCAGAACTCGACCGTTACCTCTCCGATGGACGGCATTGTTGTCAGCCTGAACGCGGTTGAAGGACAGGAGGCGACCGGCTCGGAGACGCTCGTTGTGGTTGCTGATTTGAATGATATTGTCGTCAACGCCGAGGTTTCCTCGATGGATATCGGCTCGGTGCAGCAAGGACAGCAGGCGACTATGACGATGTACGCGTCGGACGGCTCCGAGATTTCGCTGACCGGCGAGGTGCAGTCGGTAGCGCTGGAGCCGACACAGAGCTCCGGTGACGGGCAGGGCAGCATGCCGACCTTCAAGGCGGTCATTTCGGTGGATCCGCTGGAGGGACAGAAAGTTTACAGCGGCATGTCTATCGAATATAAAATCACGACGGCCTCGTCCTACGGCTGCCTGATGGTACCGTCGTCGGCTATCGTCAACACGGACAGCGGCACAGCTGTATTCGCCAAGCCGCTGACGGACGAGAACGGAAACGAGATTCCGTTTGAAGAGACCCTGCCGATTCCCGAGGGTACCGAAGGTATTCCGGAGGACTATCAGCTTGTACCGGTCGAGACCGGTATTGCCGATTCGACCAACACGGAAATCCTCGGCGGTCTGGAGGAGGGCACCGAGGTATTCCTCGCCGGACCGAGCGATCTGTATGCCGATATGTCGGATGACGGCATGTCAGTCGGTTGAGGAGGGCGCGCTTATGTGGGAAAGAAAGGCGCAGACTCCTGACACGGAGCGTTGCGCTGAATTGTTGATTGACGTTCAGCGCATGAGCAAGATTTACAACGAAGGAAGAGAAAACGAAGTGCGTGCACTGGATGATATCTCGCTGCAGGTATCCTGGGGAGAGTTCCTGTGCATTCTCGGACAGTCCGGCTCGGGCAAGTCCACGCTGATGAACATTCTCGGCTGTCTGGATATTCCGACCTACGGCTCCTATCATCTGAACGGGCAGCCGGTCAGCGATATGAAGCCGTCTGTGCTGTCCGGTATCCGCAACCGGGAGATCGGCTTTATTTTCCAGGGATTCAATCTGATCCCCAATCTGACTGCGGTGGAAAATGTAGAACTGCCACTGATCTACCGGGGAGTATCCAGAAGTGTACGGCAGGAGCTTTCCAGAGAAGCACTGAAAAAGGTGGGACTGGAACACCGTATGGATCATAAGCCTTCGGAGATGTCGGGAGGACAACAGCAGAGAGTGGCCATTGCCCGAGCTATTGCCCAGGCACCACCGGTGATCCTGGCGGATGAACCTACCGGCAATCTGGACTCCAATTCCACAAAAGAGATCATGGATATTCTGAAAGGTTTACATAATGAGGGAAGAACAGTCATCCTGATCACCCATGACAATGATATTGCGGCACAGGCAAAACGGGTGATCAAGATCAAGGACGGCAAAGTGGAATCCGATTCCGGACAGATCGTTCCGGTGGAGGAGCTGCAGACAGCAGGAGCGTAGTGGAAAATAAATCTTTCACATGCAATGCCATGCCGCCGGTCACGGCTAACAAATTATGAAAAGATAAGAGTATGAATGAATATAGAAAGGATCATAAGTGAGGGATCATGGAACAGCAGGAAAAAACAGAACAGGCACTGAGTGCTAAAAAAGTCAAGGAAATGAAGAAAGCAGAAAAGAGAAAGCAAAAAGAAGCAAAAAAGGAACAGAAGGCAAAGAACCCAGGCAAAAAGCGTAAAAAAGCACCTGTTATTATTGCGGCTATCATAATTGTACTGATCGTGATACGCATGGTAAGCTGTGCGTTTTCCGGCAATGCTGGAGTGATGGTAAGCACCACTAATGCATTTCGCGGAGACATCGAAGAAAATGTCAGCACCAGCGGAAAAGTAGCCAGTGAGGAAAAGACCGTTTTATTTGCTCCGGTCAGCGGAAGATTAAGCGAGATCAATGTGGCAGCCGGAGATGCCGTCAAGGCAGGAGATGTCCTGATGACCTACGACATGGATCAGATGGAACAGCGCCTGCAGGAGGCGTCCTTACAGCAGGATAAGAGTAATGCTTCTTATAACAGTACTATGACAGAGAACAGCAAAAGTACAGCAAAACTGAATGAGGCCAATACCAATCTAGCAGTGTTGGATCAGCAGCTTACCGATTACAAGGCATATCTCAAGGAACTGCAGGATAAACTGAGTACGAGCCAGAGGGAGACCCAGAGACAGTTGTCTGAGGAGAGCTACGATCTGAGCAGAAAAGCGGCAGACCTAAACAAAGAACTGCAGGACGGTGTGACAGCAGAACGGGCCAAGGAAATCAATAAGGAATTACAGGATATCAGCAGCAGTCAGGCCAGAAATTCTTACGTGCAGTCTATTGCTAATTCCAGTGATTATGTAGTGAGTATGCAGAATGAGATCGCTACCGTGCAGGAGCATATTACGGAATGTGAAAATTACAAGGCCGAGATGCAGAGCCAGAAGGGCAGCAGTGAGGGAACGATCCTGAATGGCTATCAGTCGCAAGCCTATGCGGCAGATAAGGATCTGGCACAGCTGACCTATCAGGAGGCACAGGAACAGTACGATGCGGCGAAAAAAGGAATTGTTGCGGACTTTGACGGTATTGTAACGGAGTGTACCGGTGTCTCCGGAGCCAGCGTAACAGAAGGAGCACAGCTGATCACGCTGGAGAGCAGCCAGAATGTGAAGGTTTCCTTTGATGCTTCCAAGTCCGATGTGGCAAAACTTGCCATCGGGCAGAAAGTAGATATTACCATCTCCGGCAATAAATACGAAGGCGAGATCAGTAAGATCAATCGTATGGCAACACTGAACGCATCCAATACGCCCATGGTAGGGGTAGAAGTACATCTGACTAACCCGGATGACAAGATCATCCTCGGACTGGATGCTAAGCTGACCGTACATACCAACAGTGCACAGGATACATTGTTGATCCCGGTAGAAGCGATCAATGCGGATAAAAATGGAGATTTCCTCTATGTGATCGAGAACGGCATGGTAGTCAAGAGGGCAATTACCTGCGGAATCTCCTCCGATGAATACACAGAGGTCCTGGATGGCATTACTGAGGAAGACCAGATCATAGTGAACAGCCTCACGGGTATCAGCCTGGAGGAGGGCATGGCAGTAACGGCTGTGCCCATGGAACAGTAGGAGGCGGATCCATGACACAAGTATGGGAATACATCAAAATTGCATTGATGAATATCCGCAGTAATAAAGGACGTTCGATCCTGACCATGCTGGGCATTATCATTGGTATTTCCTCCGTCATCATGATCATTTCCATCGGTAACGGCGTAAAAAGTGGGATCAACGGAGAACTGAATTCTATGGCAGGCGGCCAGATCGCAGTTTATAGCAACGATACCGCAGAAAACGGTACGGAAGTGATATTTACCGAAGAGGATATGGATGCCATTCAGGAGAAGGTCCCTAATGTCAAGGCGGTAACACCGTCCTGGAGTTTCAGCGGAAGCGCCACCGGCAGAAAGGGAACCTTTGATGCTGCTGCAACTTTCGGAAAAGCAGGATTGGAATATTGCAACCAGGATCCGATCATCAAGGGACGTTATTTTACCGATTCGGATTATTATACGGCGAATAAGGTCTGTGTCATTACAGAGAGCAGCGCGAAAACGCTGTTTGGTAATACCAATGTGATCGGAATGAGTTTTGATTATACGTTGTATGGAGTGACACAGGAATTTACGATTGTTGGTATTCGTAAGGACAACGCATCGAAACTTTTCGGAATGGGAGGAACCGGTACAGTGACCATGGAGGCACCCATCTCCACGATATCGGACGGATATGGATTCTATGTGGAGTATACGGATCTGCTGATCGTCAGTGATGGTGCGGACAATGCCTCTCAGGTGGCGAAGGATGTGGTGAGATTGTTGGAGAACCGCCACGGTGTCAGAGGACAGAACGCCATCTTAGTACAGAACTTTAATGATATTATGAGCCAGATGGATCAGATCTTAAGCTACATCACCATTTTCGTGGTATTTGTGGCAGCCATCTCCCTGCTGGTGGGTGGTATCGGCGTTATGAACATTATGCTGGTATCCGTGACAGAGCGTACCAGAGAGATCGGTATCCGGAAATCTCTGGGAGCCAGGACCGGGTCCATCCTGTTACAGTTTCTGTCGGAGTCCGCCATCATTACCCTGCTGGGCGGCCTGATCGGTATCCTGATCGGTGTGGCAGGAGCCTTCGGAATCTGCAGCCTGATTGGATTTACTGCAAAGGTGAGTGTGGGTACGGTGCTGGGAGCCAGTATGTTCTCCTCGGCTGTAGGTATTTTCTTTGGAATTTATCCGGCGAAAAAGGCAGCGAAATTAAGCCCTATCGAAGCATTACGGCATGAATAATATGTGATAAAAGTTAAATCATAATTAAACAAAACGTAAACTATAAGAACCGCAGGTCACAGATATTGGAATCCCTGCGGT
>OIXV01002623.1_pt1 | contig 14227 bp, 11 predicted proteins | sample 1587771 | NCBI WGS metagenome assembly OIXV01 (sample SAMEA3888893, study PRJEB22519) | human gut metagenome | biome: human gut; feature: human-associated habitat; material: faeces | place: Denmark | collected 2010
GATCGGCTTCGACCGCAATGTAGACGGCAGAGGACAGCATGACAACGGCCAGCACTACGGCCAGCAAGCCCGTCAGAAAACGAAATTTCTTTGTCATGTTGTCCTCACCTCTTTTCAGAATTTTGAGCATTAGAAACGAATCCCTAATAGGACTATATTGTTCCATATAAATGCCCTCTCAAATGTGAGAATCATTCTCGTATTGCGCAAGCCATTATAGCACAGATTTTTCTGATGTCAATATGAGAAACGTTTTCAAATCGTGAATTCAAATATCACCGATGATGTGGTGATCACTTATACCGGAACCCTTAAAAGCGAAGAGAAACCGCCGGTCATCACCGCCATGGAAGCCGCGCAATAATTGATCAGGACTGCGCGGCCCAGCGAGCCATGACGTAAAAAAGGGACACACGCCATTGTGCGTGCGTCCCTTTCTTCTGATCGTTCTCTTCAGCGCGGATCAGCAGTTTCAGAGGCGAAATTGCTTTTTCAGCGCTTTGTTTTCTCCCAGCACCAGCAGAGTCAGACGTCCGTCCAATATGGTTTCCGGTGAGATGTTCACATCTGTGTTGCCGTTCCGCTTTACGCCGAGGATGTTGACGCCGTATTTTCTGCGGATGTCCAGCTCGCCGATGCTGTGCCCCTGCCAGTCCTCCGGTACGGCGACCTCAATGATGGCGTGCTGTTCGTCCAGCTCGATGTAGGAAAAAATATGGTTGGCGGTGTAGCGGATGGCCACCCACTTCGCCAGCTGCTTTTCCGGGTATGCCACCGCGTCTGCGCCGTTTCGCAGCAGAAACTTTGCCTGCACGTCCCGCTCCGCGCGGGACACCACATACTTTGCCCCCAGCTCCTTGAGCAGCGATGTGGTTTCCAGTGAATTCTGAAAATTTCCGCTGATGGTGACATAGCAGACATCGTAATTGCTCACGCCCAGCGAGCGCAGGAAGTCCACGCGGGTGCTGTCTCCGATCTGCGCGTTGGTGACAAAGGACATGCACTCGTTGACGCGCTCCTCGTCTTTGTCCACTGCCATCACCTGATGGCCCAGCTCATTGAGCTGCATGGCAAGATGCCGCCCGAAGCGGCCCAGTCCGATCAATAATACCGTTTTCATTGTGCGCTCCTTTCAGCCTACGGTAATTTTCTCCTGCGGATAGCGGGCATAGGTCAGGTCATGCCCGGAGAACGCAGCGTAGATCAGGGTCAGTCCGCCAACGCGCCCGAAAAACATCAGCAGAATGAGGATGCCTTGTGAGAACGTCCCGAGCTGCGGTGTCAGCCCGAGCGTCAGCCCCACGGTACCCGCGGCGGAGGCTGTTTCATAGAGACAGGCACCGAGGGGAAGCTCCTCCGCTGTGCTGATGACCGCCGCCCCCGCAAAGGTCAGCCCCAGATACAGCAGCAGAATGGCGGCGGCGTTGCGGACAGTGGATGTCTCCAATCTGCGGTGGAAGAGCTGCAGATCTTCTCGCCTGCGGAAGGCGGCAATGGCGTTGGCGATGAGCACTGCGAGCGTCGTGACCTTCATGCCGCCCGCCGTAGAGCCTGGTGCGCCGCCGATGAGCATCAGCAGCGTCGTGACCGCCTGCGAGGTATCGCTCATTTCCGTTAAATTGGCCGTGTTGTACCCTGCCGTTCGCGGCGTGACCGCCTGAAAGAGCGAGGCCAGAACCCGCTCTCCCGCAGGGAGATCCGCAAAGTCCGTCAGATAAAAGAGAAGTGCCGGAAGCGCGATCAAAATCGCCGTTGCGCTCAGAATGACCTTGCTCTGCATCCGGTAACGCCGCAGGTGCAGACCGTGCGTACAGACATCGTCCCACGTTAGAAAGCCGATGCCGCCTACGATGATCAGCAGCATGATAACGATGTTGACCAGCGGGTCTGCGGCATAGGCCATCAGCGAGGGGTAGGGGGAATCCGTCCGCCCCAGAATATCGAAACCCGCGTTGCAGAAGGCGGAAACGGAATGGAAAACGGACATCCATACGCCCTGCAGCCCATAGTCCCGGCAAAACACCGGCAGCAGCGCCAAGGCGCCCAGCAGCTCGACCAGAAAGGTCCCCTTGAGGATAAATCTCGTCAGGCGCACGATGCCGCCCACCGCGGGAGCGGAGATGGCGTCCTGCATGGCGCTGCGCTCCTTGAGCGTGATGTTCCGTCCGGCGAGCATCAGGAACGTCACCGCGCCGGTGATCACGCCCAACCCGCCGATCTGGATCAGCAGCAATATGACCGTCTGGCCGAAGGCGGACCAATAACTGCCGGTATCCTGCACCACCAGCCCCGTCACGCAGACAGCGGAGGTGGAGGTGAACAGTGCCTCATGAAACGGCGTCCAGACCCGCTGTACTGTGGCGATAGGCAGCATCAGCACCAACGCCCCCAGCAGGATCACACCCGCAAAGCCGAGGATCATGATTTGAAAAGAAGTCAAATGACGTTTCAGATGGAGTATGGGTTCTATCACCGTGCACACCTTCTCTCAAATACCACTTCTGATTTTGGCGCATAGTATAGCACGGTTTTCACAGCCTGTCTATGCAGGTTTTGTAAAGGTTTTGCAGAATTTGATGAAGCTCGATATTGACGATGTTGCCAGATCATAGCTCGCTCAGCACGCCATAGACCTCTGCCAAGGCGCGGACATACTGCGGAAAATCATGCCGCAGCTCACTGTCGTCCGCCGGCGGCGGGACCGGTCTCCGCAGCATACAATGGACGCCCTCCATACCTGAAGCCTGCTGCCGGGATAGGATTCTCTCAGCTTCTCGACCGCGCGGTTCTTTGCCTTCTCTACGGCGGACTCCTTCATCATGTGATACATCCCGATCTCTTTCAAGGTCATCTCCGGGGATCCGAACACGCCGCAGGTCTTGCTGAGAATGTCCCTGTCCTTCTTCGGCAGGGCGTCGAACAGCTCCCGGAGAAGCTCGATGCAGACCTTGTGGTACACGGCCTGCTCCGCCGAAACGGAGAGCATCCCCGGCATCAGCCGCTCATAGGGATCGCCCTCATAGTCCTTCGGGACAAGGTCATGCACACCGAGGAAATGAGTATTGTAACGAACATACCGGTTGGCGCGAGCCGCGGAGACGTTCAGTTCCTCTGCAATTTCGTCGGTATCTTTCCATGCGATATAATACAGCTGCTGCGCCTGCCGAACACCAGCCATCTCGTCTTTACTTAGTGCCATGCAGCCTATGTTCTGCTCCAGCCAGCGGGTCATGCGCCCCTTCAAATGCGGGTAGAGGTAGGTGGTGAGCGCGGCGCGGTTCTCGTCGTATTCTCTGCTCTGTATCCGTGCCAGAAACTCCAACGCGCCCTCGCCGCAGAGGTCGCCCAGAATCGTTTTCGTATACACGGAACACTGATTCGGATGATGCTGCTCCATTATCAGGCAGTTGAACTCCGCCGCAGCTTCCTTGGCGATGCCGCGGATCAGACCGATGTTTTTATGGTATAGCTTTTCCAGCGCGGCTTCATCACCGTCATAATATTGGCGAATCAGTTGCTCGTTGGTCATGCTTGCTCACCCGCCTTTTTCTTCGGCGGACGGCCCCTTGGATCGGCCGTTCTGGTGATCCCGCAGTGCTGGTAGACACGCTCAGAGAAAATGCGCTGCTCGAAAGCCTCCACGGAAGTGTCCGCGTCGCGCAGGGCATCGTAGAGCAGGTCGCGCACATAGTCCTTGGCTCTTCTTGCGTCTTCCTGTGAGATCGCACCCCGCTGCATATCCTTCGTGATGCAGGCAAAAGCGGTCACCTTGACTTTGACCTTGGGAATGTCCTTCGCCAGCTCCTTCTGCACCTCCACCGTACCGAACTGCCGGCAGGTGTAGCCGGGCGCGTAGGGACACGCTCCTTCACAGTACAAAGCATGGACGCCGCTCTTGAGCAGAAAATATCGTCCGCAGATGATGCAGCGGCGGACGTTGTGACCGCTGTTCAGCGCCAGCATATAATCCGCTTTCATCAGCGCCTGCAAGCTGTCGGTCACATGCTCCTGACAGATAGCAACGGAGCCGTCCGGCAGTTGCCGCGGCACATAGGAAAGCTCGTAGGCATCGTGAGTCGTATAGCAGTTGCCGTTGTTGCGAATGGGATCGACGATCAGCTTCTCTGCGATGCGGTCATCATTATAGAAACCGTAGAGAGCCTTCGCGTACTCCTCCGGGCTGTTGTGATCCAGTTTGGACAAGCTGAACTGAATAAAGTTCCGAATGGTCTCGTTGAAGGCGCGGATGTCATGGAGGTACAGCGCATAGCGGTCAAGGTGCTTTTGGTAGTCACACCATGCGTCCTTGGTGGGGCCGAAGGCACGAAGCAGCTCATAATAAAAAGCCTTTCCCTTTTCCAAATCCGCCTCATTCGGATGGAACAGGTCGAGCGGAGCATACTCACCGCGCTGGGAGAATTGATTCGCCACACGCTCAAACTGTCCTTTTTGCGCTTCCGCTGTCGGCGCTTGATCCTCTGTGGGAAATACGCTGAACTGCTCCGTGATCTCCCGTATGGCAGAGAAGAAAGCGTCCTCGTCTTCGTCCAGCAGCAGGCGGAACACCTGATACCGGCGCAGCTTCTGACAGAGCGCATCCATCTTCTCATTCAGCTTCCACCAAAGCGCTATGTCCCGCTTCCGCTCATATTCTTTCGCAAGATCGGTGATCTGTGTCATACGCTTTTTCAGGCGCAGGTATTCGTCCGGAGACAGATTCAGCAGATCGGCGGTCAGCATACCGGCAGTGAACTGCTGACCGTATAGCTCCAGCGTACTGCCATAGGTGTAGAAAATGATGCTGCCCTCCATGCGTACCCCTCCTGCTAAAATCTGTCCTACATGAATTTTAATCTGTCCATGCTTTTTCTCAGCATAGCATAAATTCCTCCACAATACAGGCAGAGAGGAAAAACCACGCGCCGTCCCGTGGTCGCTTCCCTCTGCATTTTATTTCGCTCTCATCGTTCCGATGGGAGCAATATTTTTAAGGAGGATGCAGCAAGGAGCGTTTTATATCGGTGCCGAAAGAAAAAACGCTGCGCCTTTTTGCTCCAGCAGTACGAGCGAAACAGAGAGCAGCAGCGCGAGGTGCGCGGTGGGAGCTTCGAGCGGAACATCAAATTCCTCCTGCATCCTGCGGATGCGGTAGAGCACCGTGTTGCGGTGGGTGAAGAGCGCCTCGCAGGTCTCCTTGAGCGAGCGGCCGCAGGAGAGGTACCAGTATAGCGTTTCGCAATATTGACTGCCCTTTTCGCGGTCGTGCGCGGCGAGCGACTTGACGCAGGGAGCGATAAGATCGCGGTGAGAGCGAAGCTGGTTCAGCAAAACAGGCACTGCAAGATCGGCGACGGTAAAGACGCTGCCAGAATGGAAGCCTTCATCCGTAATGATATCCAGAGCCTCGCGCGCGGTGCGATAGAGCGCGGGCAGGTCATAGAGATCGCCGACGCCCTCGGTGATGACGACCTTCAAATGAAATTCGTCGACGAGCTCGTCGAAGGCGCTGCGCTCGTACCCTGCATGCAGGAAGAGAATGGCGTCGCCCTTATATAAGAAAGAGTGTGAGGCGTAAAAGCGGTAGGTCAGCTCATCCTTGAGCTGGTTCTTGCCGAGGTAGAGCGTGCGGTAGGCGGACAGGTCGATGAGCGCGAAGGCGACGGGGTGAAAATCGGCGAGATAGGTCGAGGCGGTCTGCAGCTTGAAATAAGATCCGGCGGGAAAGCCGCCGTCGAGCAGGTGCATCAGAATTTCTTCCGCGGTCTCAAAGGGCTTGCCCTGGCGACTGGCCTCGACAAAAAGCTGCTTTGCGAGCACGCGCTCAATGATATCGTAGGTCTCGTCGGGAATGCTCTGCAAATGGCCGTCCAGATCGACGCAGACAAGATAGCCCAGGCGGATGCCCGCGCTGATGAGCGGGGCAAAGCGGCGGCGGTGTGTGCTGTTCTCCAAATCGACAAAGTCGGGCGAACCGGACGAAAGCGCGGGGCTGCGGCTGATGATCGCGCCCGCCTCATAGGTGATCTCGCCCTGACGCACGGCGGTGTCGAACAGCGCGTCGGAAAAATCGGGAAGCGTATAATGTGCGGCGACATGGAACGTGTCGTCAATGACCATCAGCGGGCAGCGAAGGACCGCACCCGCATCGGCAGCGAGGCGATGAAGGTCATCCTGCGCAAAAAAGGCGGAGAGCAGGGTACTGACAGCTTGGGAGAGAGAATGATCAGACATGGATGCCACCTCAAAGATATTGTGCTGAAAGCACAAAGACTGCGAAGGAGACTATACCGCGGGATGCTTGAAAAGGAGAAAGACGATTAAAATAACAGGTACAAAAAGGAAAAGAAAGAAGCGAAAGCTATGGATGCTCGTAAGAATGTCAACATCTGGAAGACACTGCAAAAGGTGCCTGCGGGCACGATGTTCGTGCCGCTCATCATTGGTGCCATCATCACAACAATCTGCCAGGGCATTTTCAACTTTGACCTCTGGGGTACGCTGGCAACCCGATGAAGGATATGTTCTCATCCTCCGGCCAGATGCTCATTATCGGTTTGATGCTCTTCTGCACTGGCACGCAGCTCAAACTGTCGGACATGAAAGAGGCGCTGCACCGCGGCGTGCTGCTGATCCTCGTGCGGCTGGGCGTTGCGTATCTGCTGTGCGCACTGTTCTATATGGCCTTTGGCTATGAAGGTTTCCTCGGCATCTCGTTCCTCGCGTTTGTGTACGCGGTGACGAGCGCGAACGCAGCGCTGTACATGGGCATCATTTCCCCGTTTGGCGATAAGGCCGATAAGGCGAGCAGCGGCATCATGCTGATTTGCTCGATGCCGCTGCTGCCGCTGCTGTTCCTCGGCTTCTACGGCGAGGCGGGCTTTGGCGAGGCGCAGGTCATGCAGATCGTCTCGCTCATCATCCCGTTCATCCTCGGCATGGTGCTCGGCGATCTGGATGAGGACATCCGCGAGGTGTTTGCGGGCGGCAACGCCATCATTCTCCCGTTCCTCGGCTTTGAGTTCGGTTCGACCATCAACCTCATCGAGGCGTTCAAGATGATTCCGCAGGGATTGCTGCTGAGCGTCATCTACTTCATCGTCGTCATCACGCCGTCGTACCTCTTCGAGCGCACGGTGCTGCATCGTCCGGGCTATGCGTCGTTTGCAAGCGGCTCGCTCGCGGTCGTGGCACTGGTCGTCCCGTCGATGGCGGCGGCCTCCAATGCGGCATTTGAGCCGTATGTCACCTCCACGGTCGCGGTGCTGGCATTCGTGCTGGCTGTGACCAATATCCTCTGCCCGTTCATGGTGAAGTACATCCTCACCAAGCATCCGGCGGACGAAAAGCCCAGCGTGAGCGGCAGACCCGCACACGCGGCGGCAAAGTAAACGAAGTAAACGTAGGTATTCATCCCCGTTACGATATCTTTCAAAAATTTTCCTGCGGCCAATGACCGCACCGGTTCAATAAAGGAGCGATAAATCATGAAAACTTTGATCCAGGCTTCTACGCTGAACGCATTGATGCTCGGCAATTTTGATAAGACCGTCAGCGTGAAGGACTTTCTGCATCACGCCGACACCGGCATCGGCACCTATACAGGGCTGGACGGTGAAGCGATTTTTGAAGACGGCGTCGCCTACAAGGCGACGGCGGACGGCAAGGTGAGCGTCATGCAGCCGGAAGACGGCGTAGCGTTCGGCACGGTGGCAAAGTTCGACGAGAGCGTCCCGGAGGTGGAGCTGAAAAATATCAGTGATATCGAGACGCTCAAGCAGGCGCTCGAGCCGTATGTGAAGGACGATCAGAACATCTTTTACATGATCAAGGCGAAGAGCGTTTTCAAGACCATGCACGTGCGTAGCTGCTTTGCCAGCGAAAAGCCGTACCCCACGCTCTCCGAGGTCGCGCAGGATCAGCGCGAATTCCACTTTGAGAACACGCGCGGCGACGTGATCGCCGTTTGGTGTCCTAAGTATGTGAACGGCATCAACCTGCCGGGCTGGCATTTCCACTACCTGAGCGGCGACAAGACGCAGGGCGGACACATCCTTGGCCTGTCCTCTGATGATCTGCGTGTGAAGATTAACAAGATCGAGCGCTTTAATCTGACGCTGCCACAGGATCCGGAGTTCGCGAAGCGCGACCTTTGCGAGGACCTGAGCGCCAAGACCGCCGCGGTCGAGGGCGCAAAGAAGTAAATAGCTGCTCCGCGATCCGCGGCGTGGTATACGAAAAAAGGGCATCGAAGGCTTTGACTTTCGATGCCCTTTTTCTGGTAAGGGTGTGCGTTGGAAGGGAAGTATGCTCACGCCTTTCCCTGCTCTGCACCGTCGTCCAGCAGCATTTGCCGCAGGCGTTTGGCGGCCAAGCTCAGAGGCTGGCCCTTGCGCTGGAAGAGGTAGATGCTGCGCGGCGGGATGGGCTCGTCGAGCGTGATGGGATAGATGCCGGTCTCCTCCGGCGCGCCGTAGAGCATTTGACGCGGCACGAAGCCGACGCCGAGGTCGCTCTGCACCACGGGCAGGACCTGGCTCGTGGTCGTCACCTCCACGTCGGGGGCGAAGGGGAGAGCGCGGCTTGAAAAGAGGTCCGCGTAGAATTTGCGCGAAGCTGTGCCGTCGACAAGGCTGATGATGGGGTATTCCGCAAGGCGGCGCAGCGAGACCGTTCCCTCGGCGAGTTCGGCAAAGGCGGGACCGCAGATGGGGATCTCCTGAATGTTGCTGATCTTCTGCTGCAGGAGCGTTTCTGGAACGTCGGGTGCATCGCTCGTCACGGCAAAGTCGGCAAGGCCGTTCTGCACGGCGGCAAGACCGTTGGGCGTTGTGTGGTTCGTCAGGCAGATGCGCACGTGGGGATAGACCTTGCGATACTGCGCGAGCACGCGCAGCAGGCAGCCGCGCAGGGCAAGGCCGCTCGCAGCGATATGGACGACGCCGCTTTGCAGGCTTTGGTCGGCGCGTAGCTCATTCTCGCCCGCTTCGATTTCAGAAAAGGCGGCGGCAATGTGGGCGTAGAGCTTTTCCCCCTCGGGCGTGAGCTTTACGCCCTGCGGCGAGCGGGAAAAGAGCGAGCAGCACAGCTCGGCCTCCAGCCGGTGGATGGTGCGCGTCACGTTGGGCTGGTTGCTGTAGAGCGCGGCGGCGGCCTGCGAAAAGCTCTTATATTTGGCGGCGTAATAAAATACGCGGTAGCTGTCATAGCTGATATTCATGGTGAAAAACGTCTCCTTTGGACGGAAACTCGGCCGGAACTCCGCCGAGCGCGCCCTGCGGGCACGTTCTTCTATCATAGCAAACGCGGCGCAGCGGCGCAAGCGATCTGCGCGGGAAAAGATGCGCAAAAAAAGCTTGACGAAAAGTAAACACGGCGGGGAAATGCCGCAAATTGGTGCGGCGTCAGACCTTTTTCGACCCCATAGCAAAATGACATGGCGGCCATGTCCAAATGGTATTTTGCTTTTCCCGCGCGGGCAGCTATAATGGCTCGCGTTGAGAAAAATCGATCCGGGAGGCTGCCATGTTTGCACAGATCATTGCCATTTGCATTTTTGTCGTCATGTTCCTGCTCATCATCCTTGATAAGTTCGAGCGTCACTATGTCACGCTCGGCAGCGGTGCGCTCGTGCTGGTGCTGGTGTTCGGCCTTGCGATGCGCTCGATGAGCGCTATCTGGGAGACGCTGAATCTCGGCGCGTTCTTTCAGAGCACCTTCTGGTACGGCGCGAGCGAGGAGAGCACCGCGGGCATCAACTGGTCGACAATTTTATTTATTGCCGGCATGATGATCATGGTCGAGGGCCTCGGCAAGGCGGGCTTTTTCCGCTGGCTGTGCCTGACGCTCGCAAAGCTCGTGCGCTACCGCACGGTGCCGCTGCTCATCTGCTTCATGGCGCTCTCGGCGTTCCTCGCGATGTTCATCGACAGCATCACGGTCGTTTTGTTCCTCGCCACCGTTACGCTTGAGCTTGCGCAGACGATGAAGTTCGACCCCGTGCCGATGATCTTATCTGAAATTTTCTGTGCCAACCTCGGCGGCGCGGCGACGATGTGCGGCGACCCGCCGAATATCATCATCGGTACGTCTCTGGGCTACTCGTTCTTTGATTTCATCGAAAATACCGGTGCGGTCGTGGCCATCTGCTTCGTACTCATCCTCATTTATTTTATGCTGTGCTTCCGCAAGGAGCTGGAGCACGCGGAGAAGGCCAACGGCGGCCCTGTCACCTGCCCCGCGCCCGCGACGGCCATCACGAATAAGAAGGCGTTCCTTGCGAGCGCGGCGGTGTTCCTGCTCGCGGTCATCCTGCTCGTCACCCACGCGCAGACGGAGCTGACCGTCGCCTGCATCGGCGTCATCGTTGCGATCCTCACGCTCATCGTTTTGGGCTTGACCAGCGGGAAAAAATCTGTTATAGAAGTTATTAAGGGCGTGGACTATAAGACGCTGCTTTTCTTCACCGGCCTGTTCGTCTCCGTGGCGGGCCTTGAAAAGACGGGCGTTCTCAATGTCATCGCAAATTTTATCACGAAGGTCAGCGGCGGCAGCGCGGCGGTCATCGTGGTCATCATCCTGTGGGTCTCGGCTGTCACGAGCGCGTTCGTGGATAATATCCCCTTCGCTGCGACCATGATCCCCGTCATCCGCGCCATCGCGGCGGCGGAGGGCATGGACATCGGCGTGCTCGCCTGGGCGCTCTCGCTCGGCACGGACCTCGGCGGCAACGCGACGCCCATCGGCGCGAGTGCAAACGTCGTCGGCACGTCGGCTTCGGCCAAGGGCGGCTATCCCATCGGCTGGGGCCGCTACTGCAAGTACTGCGTGCCTGCGACGCTCATCGTCATGGCGGTATCCACGGCCTACCTGTTCCTGCGGTACCTGTAAACGGAGAGAAGAAAGGAGCGCGTTCCTATGAAACAGCAGATCATCGTTGCCCTCGGTCGCGAGCACGGCAGCGGCGGGCATTACATCGCGGATATCATCTCGAAGGAGCTTGGCATCAAGCTCTACGACAAGGATTCCATCGAAAAGGAGATCGCCTCGGCGGGCTACAGCGGGGAGATGATTCGCAAAATGGACGAGAAGCCCGTGAACTTCTTTGCCTCCCGCCGTATCGGCAAATATTCCAACTCCCTTGAAGTCAACGTGGCGGAAAAGACCTTTGCCATGCTGCGCGAAAAGGCGGCGGCGGGCGAGAGCTTCGTCATCATCGGCCGCTGCGGCGAGCAGGTGCTCAAGGAGAACCCCAATATGATCAGCATTTTCATCTGCGGCGACCCGCAGTTCAAGCTCACGCGCGTGATGGACAAGCTGGGGCTCGACGCTGAGGACGCCATCGAGGAGATCAAGTCGGTGGACCGCTCGCGCAAGAATTATCACAACTACTACTGCGACACCAAATGGGGCGACGCGCGCGGCTATGACATGACCGTCAAGAGCGACGTGCTCGGCTGCGAGGAGACGGCGAAGCTGCTCGTCGGCTACATCCGGAGCTTTATGGCGCAGGACTGAGAAAGACAGAAAAGGCGGGCAAAGGCCCGCCTTTTTTCTGTTCGTGGTAGCGGTCGCGCCCGGGAACGGCGCTTGGTCGGATATTGCGGTAAATATTTTACCAAATTCTATGAATATTTACTATTGAATCCGCACGCACTTTGCCGTATACTGCAATATCATTCGAATTATCATTCCGCGCATTTTCCGCAGTTAAGGCGTTTAGCGCTGAAAGCGGACGCGCGGTGCACGAAAAGGAGGACGACCCCATGCAGCGAAATTATATCGCCAAACGCTTCCAGAGCGCCGGCACGGGCCTGACGCTCGATACCGAGGCGCTGTCCAAGTACAAGGATATCGTCGATCTGAGCATCGGCGACACGGATTTTACGACCGACGAGGCCATCATCAACGCCGCCTTCCGCGACGCGAAGGCCGGCTACACCCACTACGGCGACCCTGTGGGCGATCCTGAGCTCATCTCCGCCGTCTGCAAGGCATGGGAGGAGGACTTCGACCAGAGCCTTCCGCGCGACCATGTGCTCGTGAGCGCGTCGAGCTGTCTCGGTATGTCGCTGGCGATGCTCGCGATCCTAGACACCGGCGATGAGGTCATCGTCTTTTCCCCGTATTTTGCCCTCTACCGCGCGCAGATCGAGCTGGCGGGCGGCGTATGCGTCGATGTGCCGACCTACGCTGAGGAGGACTACGCCATCAGCGAAGAGCGCCTGCGCGCCGCTATCACACCGCGCACCAAGGCCATCATCTTCAATAACCCCGCGAACCCGACCGGCATGGGCTATGATCTTGCGACGATGGAGATGCTGGCCCGCGTGGCGAAGGAGTACGATCTGCTCATCGCGGCGGACGAGATATACACGACTTACATCTACGAGGGCGACTTCCGCCCTATCCGCACACTGCCCGGTATGGCCGAGCGCACCATCACGCTCAACAGCTTTTCCAAAAACTTCCTGATGACCGGCTGGCGCGTGGGCGTCATCATCGCCGAGCCGGAGCTGCTCGATGTGATGAACCGCATCAACGGCTCGCTCGTCTACTCCGCGCCGTCTATTTCCCAGCGCGCGGCGATCCAGGCGCTCTCCATGCGCAAGGAAATTCGAGAGAAGTATGTCACGGCCTACCGCGACCGCATCTTCTACTCCGCTGACCGCATCGAGAAAATTCCGTATCTGAGTCTCGTGCGCCCGAAGGGCACGTTCTACCTCTTCCCCGGCGTGGAGAAGACGGGCCTCGACGATAAGCAGTTCTGCAAGGAGCTCTTAGAGCGCGCGCACGTGCTCGTCAGCGCGGGCAGCCCGTTCGGCAAGACCGGCGCAAACCACTTCCGCATCGCCTGCACCGTCGGCATTGACCAGCTCAAGCAGGCGTTCGACCGCATGGAAAAGCTGGAGTTCTGAGAAGCGGAATATAGCCTATACTGAAAAAGCAGCCCGTAAGGGCTGCTTTTTTACGCCGACAGTATCCAAAGGAGTAAAAGGAACGCCTTGGAAGCGGCATTTTCCAAGGCGTTCTGGCACCCACGAGAGGATTCGAACCTCCGGCCTATCGCTTAGGAGATGGACCCAGTGCATATATTCCCTATCAACAGGGATAAAGAAAATGCAGTTATATCAAGGCTTTTCTCCATGTTCTCTATAAACCTTGTACAAGCAAAATCAAGCAAAAACAAAGGATTTTAGCCCCCTATTGTTTGCACTCTGTTTGCAAAGGCGCGAAATTTGGCGTTAGCCAAAAGTTCAATTCCCGTCGAGACTTAATTATATTCATGGTATCGTGGACATAGTTTACCATACATAGAGGTTCATTACAAGAGGTATTGAGCCAGTGAAAGTGCCTGTTTTATCTTTCTCAGGAAAGGTAAAGCAGGCACTTTTTTTCATATCTAAACTTAGAAAGAAATGAGGTGAAATCATGAATACACAGATTATTGCCATAGCCAACCAAAAAGGTGGTGTCGGCAAAACAACCACTTGTGCCAATCTTGGAATTGGTCTGGCGCAGTCCGGGAAGAAAGTCCTTCTGATTGACGGAGACCCACAGGGAAGCCTGACCATCAGCTTGGGCAATCCCCAGCCTGATAAGCTGCCCTTTACACTGTCAGACGCTATGGGCCGTATTTTGATGGATGAACCAATTCGTCCCGGCGAGGGTATCCTGCACCACCCTGAGGGCGTAGACCTGATGCCTGCGGACATCCAGCTATCTGGTATGGAGGTATCTCTGGTAAACGCTATGAGCCGAGAAACCATTCTGCGACAATATCTGGACACGCTGAAGGGGCAATACTCCCATATCCTTATTGATTGCCAGCCCTCCCTGGGTATGCTTACGGTCAATGCACTGGCTGCCGCTAATAGGGTTATAATCCCCGTCCAGGCAGAGTATCTTCCAGCTAAAGGTTTGGAGCAGCTTTTGCAAACTATCAATAAGGTTCGCAGACAAATCAATCCCAAGCTGCAAATTGATGGGATTCTGCTGACGATGGTAGACAGCCGAACCAATTTTGCCAAAGAAATCTCCGCTCTTCTGCGCGAAACCTATGGCAGTAAGATCAAGGTGTTTACATCAGAAATTCCTCATTCTGTCAGGGCTAAAGAAATCAGTGCTGAAGGAAAAAGCATTTATGCCCATGATCCTAATGGCAAAGTGGCTGAGGGCTACAAAAATCTGACGAAGGAGGTGTTGAAACTTGAAAAGCAGCGCGAAAAAA
>OIXV01002627.1_pt1 | contig 14199 bp, 15 predicted proteins | sample 1587771 | NCBI WGS metagenome assembly OIXV01 (sample SAMEA3888893, study PRJEB22519) | human gut metagenome | biome: human gut; feature: human-associated habitat; material: faeces | place: Denmark | collected 2010
GTCAGCAGCCCCCTTTGAATACTATTTTTATTATAGCTGTGCCAAGAAAAACGCAAATAAGAAACCCATAATAAATGGTCGCATTAAGCGAACCAAAACCTGGTATTATTCGTCCTAAATATTCGAAAAGCAAAATACCAATAACACAAATAGTGATTAGAAACCATTCCATTTTGGGTATACAGCATTTCTTTTGCAGAATAATTTGAAAGGCAGCACCCATAAACACGAAGAAATATATAGCGGCTGTTAAAAAGGGAACTTTCCAATTCCAAAATGCTGTAAAAAAACCTATTTCAAATAATTCGACAATCCGCACGATTTCACCTCCATAAATCGAGTTTGCCAAACTGTTTATTATTCATAAATAATCCGGACTTGGCTTTTAGCTAAGGTTTTTCCACTGCCTATTACGATACAACTTAAAGTATGGTTTCAGCCAAGAGGTTTTCCGAAAATTTCCGCAAAAAGAGACAGCTTGAGCCGTCTCTTTTTGTCATTTTTTCACGCGAGCGAGACCTCGCGGTAGAATGCTGCATATGCCGCCTCGCGATAGGGCCGCAGGGCAAGGTTGCCGAGCCCAAACGTCAGCGAGCAGAGCAGCGACCAGCCGATAAAGCTGAATTGCAGGCAGAAAAGCCGCCAGCGGTTGCCCGTCATCATCGCCTTCGAGGTCCGCAGCACCTCGCCCGGCTCCATCTCCGGGTACTCAGCCAGAATGTAATCCGTCATCCCGTAGGTATAGCCCATAATGATACCCGGCACAACGAGCAGCAGCGTCCCCACAAGGATGTACATGCTCTTCCAAAGCCGCGTCAGCGCCGTTTTCTTCCACTTCGGAAGATAGGCAAACAGCACCTCGAACCCCGGCTCCGCCCGATCGACAAGGTCGAGGTTATACTTCGCGTACCCCGCGCCCACAATGCTGCCGAGGACGAAGTACGCCACCGCCAGCACGAGCGCGATCACGGTAAGATAGATCGCACCGCCGATGAGCAACCCGCTCCACTGCGGGCCAAAGCCCTGACTTGTGGAGTAGATGGTCTGTCCCGCGTAGCTGAAGGTCGCGGAAATACCGGACGCGTCGTAGTTGAGATCAAACTCTGGTCCGCCGCTCCCCGCGCTGCCAAGCAGCGCCGCCACAAGGCCGATCAAAATGGCCATCGGCCATTTGCCGCGCAGGGCCTCGCGCGCCTCCCGCCGAAAATCCGCCGCAAGCTTCATAGGTTTTCTCCTCTCCATCTCCGCAAGGGGACCCGCGATTTTCTCGCCTCTGCTTCTTTAGACACATCCCGCGCCCGCTTTGTTGCGCCAAGCATCCTTGCAGGTATCTTTTCACCGTTCTTGTTCGATGATCTCATCCAGCACTTTTCCCATTCTAGTGATCATTGGTACAACAAGGGCATTGCCCATACAGAAATAGCGCATTCTTTCTGGCATCCCCGTTTCCGTCCAACCGTCATCAAACCCTTGCAGGCGCTCTGCCTCCACCGGTGTCAGGAGACGCAGTCTGTCTGTTTCCGGGTCCTTTATAACATGAGTCGAGCGATTTAAAGTAGATTCGCTCGTCAACATCGTGCGGCTCGGTCTGTCTAAAATATCCGGAAACGCGATCGTTCCCTCTGAGAATATGTACTGATGCCCATTCGCGGATGTTCTCGGTATTTTTTTTGCACCCTTCAGATATTCCCACTTTTCCTTTTTATTCTCTGGAATATAATACTTTTCATCAACATTTGTCTGCAATATCTCTCTGAGCTCAGTTGGTGTTTCTTCCTTTTCCACAACTTTCGCCGTATATATCTTGCCTTCCCGCATATACCCGGCATTCGCAAATTCAAACACAAATTTGTCACTCACATCTACGATGTCATTACTAACAGCCGCTTCCGACAGTTTTTCCATTTTCTGTATCGGGAACGCCCTGGCCATAAATCCATAGTACCCAATGATATCCAATGCTGACTGCTTTTTTTCCACATTTCCGTACACAGTATCATTACGATATGCAAAAATGAATACTCTGCGCCGACGCTGTGCGGCTCCATATTGTGCCGCGTTGACGACTCTCCACTCCACGCTGTATCCTTGCTCAGCAAGGCACGCAAGGATCACCCCGAAGTCTCGTCCGCGTTGTTTTGCCGGGGATTTAAGCAACCGATCGACGTTTTCAAAAATGCAAAAAGGCGGCTTTTTCGCGATGAGCGTATCTCTGATCTGCCACCACAAAACGCCCTTTTTCCCTTCGATACCGTGAGAAGATGACAACGTATGTGCTACGCTGTAATCCTGGCATGGAAACCCCCCTACGAGAAGCGTATGATCAGGGATCGTGCTCTTATCCACTGTACTGATATCATCACCTGTGTGGAGTTCTCCATTTTCGTCCTTGCTTTCTCCGAAATGCTGAACATAGCAATCATGAGCCCATTGTATCCTTGCTCCCGGCTCCCACTGTGAGAACCATACGGTCTTCCACCCAGTCTTCAACTGCTCAAATCCAGAGCGAAATCCTCCCACACCTGCAAACAGCTCGCAGATCGTTTTTTCCATAAACAAAGCCCTCCCTTGTCTGATAAACGGTCAACACGCTTGTCTTCGCAGGCTGAGCCGCAATTTCATATCAACACCGATGAACGACAAATCATCAGTTTATGTTTATTATAGCAGAACCTTGTCGAAATTTCACCTAAAACATGACGTTTCTCTTTCTTTTCTTTAAGCTCAGCCGATCATATTTTACAAACATATCTATTTTCGACCGGTATAATAATATTATCAAATCAGTGAGGTATGGCAAATGAAGAACTTGATCGAATTCAGCATCCACGGTGACATTTACCTCTTTCTGGATAGTTTATCTGAAGAAGAATTCGCCATTGTCTCTGCATACGTCAAAAAAAGATTTGGCAGTCATCAACTCGATGACCACCAAATCGACACTTTTATTTCCGAGGTATCACGCTGCTATGGCATTACATTGAAAAGGGTCCTCATAAGTAGGGTCATTGCGGTTTAATACTCTCCCAATTCTTCTTCGGTAAAGCCAAACGCTCTTTGCAGCACTTCATTTGAAAATTTTCTGTACTGACTCGATGTATAGGGGAAGTTATCTTTTGAAAAATCCATGTCCATTTTTTCAAAACACTCACGATAAAATGCAAAATCCTGAACGCCATTTTTTGCAAGCTGCCTGTTATACGCAATAATGAAACCATTCATTGCAGTAACAGACAGGAGTTTAGAACCCGGCGCTCCCCACTGATCCGAATAAGTATTTTTGATCGCAGAAAAGAACATATCGAGCTTTTTCGCACAAAACTCGATATAAGCCTTTAATGCCGTCTCATCATGCTGCAAAAACGCTTCCTTGTCGCCATCCCAAAATTCATAGAGGCTCTTCTTACCCTCTGACGGCTTTATCGTCACCAGATAGCGAAGCGCAAACTTGACGATCGATGCAACTTTGATCTTGCTCTCATCAAGTGAGGACAATTCAAAGCGTTTCAAAAATGTTCGTTCGCCATTGAGTTTTTCGACTACGCGGCGTGCAAGGCCGATGTCGGAAAATGGATCCTTTAGCATCTCGATATGCATCAAGACGTTAGATGCGACCTTCTTGGTATTATCATTGATGTCCAGGAATATCTCACTTTGTATCCGTTTTCTCTCAGCATTTGGCATATCCGCAGGAAACACCAGGCCCGTGACCAATAAATGCAGTCTCTTTCTGAGCTTTGCGATATCTTTCTCATACTTTTCATTTTCGGGCGCTTCATAGTGAGCAAATATACGGTGCTGACCATCGATGACGCAAATGCTGTTCATCTCGTCCGGTATGATCATTTTGCAATGCTGAAAATCCCCAAGTTCGCCGATCGACACCTCCTGATCGTTCTCTCCCTGGAATCGCACATTATCAGGCAATGCAACGATGACATTATTATAAAAAGTTTCTTTTTTGCTTGCCAAAAATTTTCGTATCCCTTTTACTTTTTCTTTCTCGATGAGACGCTGGTACAGGAACATCGAATTTTCCCAGTTGTCTTTTCGCAGAACATAGCTGGTGCGCAGCAAAATATCCGCCGACATCATAAAAGAGACGACACGTATCCCGTTTCTGTGTCCCATGGACTCTTCCGAACAGATAATAGGAGCCTTTATCGTCTCCTTACTTCCTCCGCTGCCACTTGGGCCGATATCCTCATTTTTCAGTTCTAAAAAGCGGAATATCTCATACCGTGCCGAATGGTAAATGCACTGCGACATCTTATAAAAGTACGATAATGTTTCTGGCTCCCAGAAAAGGAGATTTGAATATAACTTCTTTTCATCATCCGTCAAGTTCAATTCCACCTGCGGGATATAAATATAGAATACCCTCAAACGGCTGATAGGATATTCATCCACGATCTCACCTGCTCCCGGAAGTTCTTCTTTCATCCAGTCCAGCAGCACCGGGATGTTTGCCTGTATCTCCCGAAAAGCTTCACTTTTCTTTCTAATGTGATCCTTGTCCTTTTTCTTGCTGCAAGTATCTTCACAGATCAAAATAACATTATCGTATACGAACAGATAGTCTAATTCAACTTTTCGGTGTCCAATAGAAAAATGCTTGTCTGTTGTCGGAAAATATTGGAACCCCGCATTCGTCAATGTCATTCTGATCTTTCGCCTGAAAGCCGCATCTCTGCGCTTCTTGTTTCGCTCCTTTTTTTGTTCCTCTGTCAGCTTGACTGTAGGTCTTTTCTTTTTTGTTCCCGCCATACTTTTCTCTCCCTCAACTGTACATATCTTCGCAGCTCACCTTTACTTATCTTTTGGTTGCTCTATACGTCTTTTCCACTCCTCCGGTGTCTTCGACAAAGCGCTACCTCTCGGATCGTAGATCGGTTTATCGTGCGGCCGGTAACGAACCGTTCCATCTAACGTGTTTTCAAGTCTTTTTTGCCCTTGATAAATATAATCAGAGACCAACTCGCATCCCCAAAACACTCGTCCGTGCAATAGCGCTGCAACACCAGATGTCGCGACCCCCGAAAAAGGATCGAACACCAAGTCGCCTTTATTTGTCAGCGCAAGGACCAATCTCTCAGCGAGCCCTACCGGGAACTGGCATGGGTGTTCCAGTTTTTCCACATGATTTCCCTTCACATTCGGGATATCCCAAACATCCTCCGGATTTTTCCCCTGCGGATTGCCGGACAGTTGTCCTTTTTTCGCACCATGATAGCTTCTCTTTCCCGGATACTTTGCTGGGATGCGCACATCATCTAAGTTGAAAGTATAATGCTCACTTTTCGTATACCACAAAACCACCTCGTACCGACCACTGAACCTGTTCTTGCTATGAAGGCCATGTCCAAAATGCCATATGATACGATTCTTAAGATGCATCCCCAGGCATCTAAAAATTGGTGCAAACTCGATATCGAGCGGGATAATGTCACCGTTCTCCACATAATTTCCGACCTGCCAGCAAATACTTCCCGTCTCTTTCAGCCGCACATATATTTTTTTGATGATCCGCTCCTGCCATGCAACATAATCCTCCAGCGGCACCTGATCTTCATACTCTTTTCCTATATTATAAGGTGGTGATGTCACCACCAGATCAAATATCGGTTCTTCCGGCAACGCATCCAAAAACCTTTCCACATCCATCAGGTAGAGCTGTGTTTCTGTGGCATTTCCAAATTTTTGATTCCTACAGCTTTTGTATACTGGCACTCTCTTTCCTACCGTCACACTCTGACCTCCGCTCATTTTCTCGAACCATTCCATTCGACCTTTTGCAAGCTATCCAATGTATATTGTTTGAATTATACCATACTCTGTTAAAGTTAGCAATCTCTGTTCCTTGTATTATCGAGAGTATCTGACAAACTCTTTCAAATGATTCGCTGCTGTACCCGCCCAGGGGGCAAAATAAAAGTAGGACTTGAGGCCACCGTACACTATCGCTATTTGGTCTTTCTATCCATCTTTCTTTGTCGTCATATGAGGGGCTCAACCGTCTCACATGATATGCTCACATATATCGTGCTCTCTCCCCTCCCTTGCAACTTTTCCGTTCCTCTGCTACAATACTCAAAAACGACAAAGGGTGATCGAATGAGACCGGATGAACTGCTTGCCGTGCTGCACACGGCAGAAAAACTGAAGGACACCACGCGCCACTGCTACACCTCGGGCGGGCGGCACGAGAGCGTCGCCGAGCATAGCTGGCGCGCCTCATTGATGGCGTTCCTCCTGCGCGACGAATTCCCGGACGCCGACATGGACAAGGTGTCGCGCATGTGCCTGATCCACGACCTCGGCGAGTGCTTCACGGGCGATATCCCCGCCTTTGACAAGACCGCGCAGGATGAACAGACGGAGGAAACTCTGCTCTACCGCTGGGTCGACTCGCTCCCTTCCCCCTGCCGCGAGGAGATGCGCGCACTTTACGATGAGATGGCCGCACTGCAAACGCAGGAGGCCAAGATATACAAGGCGCTCGACAAGCTCGAAGCCGTCATCTCCCACAACGAATCCGACATTTCGACCTGGGAACCGCACGAGTACGACCTGCAGCTCACCTACGGCGAGCAGAACACCGCTTTTTCGCCCTACATGACCGTGCTGCGGCAGGCCGTCCGTCAGGAATCGCTCGAAAAGATCGCGCGCGAGGGATAAATATCCCCCTATATGCAAAAAACGCTTTCCGCCCACTTTTTCGTGAGCGGAAAGCGTTTCTCATTTTGCGTTTTTACTTCTCTACGCTGTAGCGCAGCCAGACCGCGCCGCTGCCGTACTGCTGCACGCTCGTGAGCTTGAGCGGCGTAACGCCGCGCTCCATCGGAAGTCCGTCGAACACCGCCTGCATCCCGCCGCGTCCGTCTATACCAGCACCGATCAGGATGCTGACCTCGTCCAAAAGGCCGGCAGCGAGGAAGCCAGCGTTGATGTGTCCGCCGCCGACCACAGCAGCTCTCCTGACACCGAACTCCGACGCGAGAATCTCGCACGCACGATCCAGGTCGACGTGCTCCTTGCCGCAGGCGATCCACGAGATGTGCTTGCCGTTGAGATAGGCAAGATACTCCTTGCTCACCTGCTCGCTCGTCAGGATGAGCAGCGGACGCTCGTCTTCGGCACTCTCACCCCAGAGGAGCGTGCCGCGCGTGTCGACCACGACCTCGCAGCCTTCGGCGTCCGCCGCCTTGGAAAAGGCCTCCTTGCCGAGCACGTCAATGTTCTTGGCCTCAAACTTTCCGGGCAGCGCCATTTCGAGCTCCGCGGTCACACGGCCGCTGATGCGCGTGGGCGCGTCCAGCGCGCCGAGCGTTTCATAATATTCCTGCACGCCGGGCAGGTGCTCGGTCATGGCGCAGTCGATGCGCCCGTCGACGGAGGTCATCATGTGGCATACGATATAAGGCTTGTTCATCTTGGTTCTCCTTTCATACTTGACAGATATCTCACAGGACCGTATCATGTTCTTAAAGTTCTCTTTTACTTTACAACTTAAACCGCACTTTCAGTCAAGCCTTTTTTACATTTTGGAGGAAATTTTTATGGTCTACACCGTCGGTGAAATGGCAAAGCTCCTGGAGGTCCCCGCCTCCACGCTGCGATATTACGACAATGAGGGACTGCTGCCCTTCGTGGAGCGCTCGTCGGGCGGCATCCGGATGTTTCAGGAATCAGACTTTGAGTGGCTTCAGGTCATCGGCTGCATGAAAAAGGCAGGCATGTCCATCAAGGACATCCGACAGTATATCGAGCTCGCCCCGCGCGGTGACGACACCATCGACACACGCCTTACGATCTTCCGCCACCAGCGCGATATGTTGCTCGCGCAGCTCGAAGAGCTGCACCATACGCTTGAGACCGTCGAATATAAGTGCTGGTATTACGAGACCGCCAAGGCCGCCGGCACGGTCGAGGTGCCGCAGCACATGGCAGACGAGGACGTGCCCGAACGCTTCCGCGCCGTCCGCCGCGCGCTCAAGTCCGTGCCAAATGCCGAAGAATAAAAAGCGAAAGGACGTCTGTCATGTCATGCATTCCCTCTCCCGATGTCATCTTCCCCAACGAGTACAAGACCTCGTGTTTCATCAAAAATGTCGTCACTGCGCCGAACATCACGATCGGTGACTATACATACTACGACGATGTCAACGACCCAACGGGCTTTGAAAAGAAGAATGTGCTCTTCAACTACCCCGAGTTCGGCGACCACCTCATCATCGGCAAATTCTGTATGCTCGCGCAGGGAACGAAATTCATCATGGCCCCGCGAATCACCGCATCACAAGCGTCACAGCCTATCCCTTCAACGTCTTCGGCGGCGCGTGGACGGAAAACACCCCACCGCACATGGACCGGCTACCTCGTAAGGGTGATATCGTGCTCGGAAACGACGTGTGGATCGGGCACGAGAGCGTCATCATGCCCGGCGTCAAGATCGGCGACGGTGCGATCGTCGCGGCCTACTCTGTCGTTGTGAAGGACGTACCTGCCTACACCGTCTACGGCGGAAACCCCGCCAAATTTATCAAAAACCGCTTCGACGAGGAGCTCATCAAGCTGCTCCTTCGCTGGAGGTGGTGTGACCTTCCGCCCGAGCAGCTCGTGGAGTCGCTGCTGCTGTGCGATGAGGACCTCCCCAAGGTCAAGGCGATCATTCAGAAAAAGCTGAACGGCTGAAAATGAAAAAACGCTTCCCGCGTGCGGGAAGCGTTTTTTGCCATCTTCTATCACTCCACGATCTCGGCGTCCAGCAGGTCTAGGATGGCCTGGTCGGCGCTCCAGAAATACGCGCTCTCACCGAGCACCTCGGTGATGCCCGCGCGGTCAAAGTAGCTGCGCACCGCCTCGGTCATACCGCAGCAGGCGACCGTCTTGCCCTGACTCTTGAGCGACTCGCACAGTTCGAGCATCGCCTGCGCGCCAGAGACGTCCACGCTCGGCATGCCGCGCATCGACAAGATGATGTGGTCGTACTGCGGCATCTCCGCCATGCGGCGGTTGAACTCATCCACCGCACCGAAGAAGAGCGCGCCCGTGATATACGCCACGCCGGAGGTCTCGAGGATGGGGGGCTTGCCCTCCACCGAGCGCAGCTTGTTCGCGTCGATATCAGAGAAGTTCACATGGATATGGCTCGACTTTGCCATGTACAAAATGGCGGAATACACCACGCCGAGCAGGATCGCGACCGTCAGGTCAAAGACGACCGTTGCGAGCATCGTGATCAAAAACTGGCTGATGCCGGACTTGAACTTGTGGCGGAAGATGTAGCGGATGCCCTCCCAGTCGTTCATGCGCCACGCCGTGACCATCAGCACGCCCGCAAGCGCCGAGAGCGGCAGGCGTGCCATCACGCCGCCGAGCAGGAACATCGAGGCAAGCAGGAAGAGCGAATGGAAGACGCTCGTAAGGCGCGTCTGCTGGCCGGACTTGACCGCCACGCTTGTGCGCGCGATGGCCGCGGTCGCGGGAACACCGCCAAAAAGCGGCAGCAGAATATTACCCACGCCCTGTGCGATCAGCTCCTGATCGGCGTTGAACGCTTCGCCCTTCATGCGCGAGGCCGACGCGCCGCAAAGCAGGCTCTCGATCATGCCGAGCGCCGCAATGGTCACGATGGGAGAGAGCAGGTTTTCGAGCATCGTGAAGCTCAGGCCGCCGAGCGACAGGCGGTCGGCGAGCAGGAGCGTCTTGGGAATGTCGCCGACGACAGCGAGCTGATCCATGCCCGCGACTGTCGCGACGATCGTCGCAAGGATGATGCCGACGAGCGAGCCCGGCACACGCGCGCCCCATTTTTTCGGCCAGAAGACCATCACCAGCACGACGAGAAGGCCGATGAGCACCGCCTGCATGTTCGGATGGAAGCCAAGACGGCCATAGGACGCGAGTTTTTCAAGGTTCGAGCCGCCCTCCGACACCGTGCCGAAGAAGTTGTCGATCTGCCCCATCGCAATGATGATGGCAATGCCCGAGGTAAAGCCCATAATGACAGGCATGGGAATAAAGCTGATGAGCCGCCCGAGCTTGAAAATGCCCGCGAGCAGCAGCAGAACGCCCGCGGCAAAGCAGGCGAAAAACACGCCCTGCAGGCCGTACTCCGCGACGATGCCGACAAGCACAGCGCTCATCGCGCCCGTGGGTCCCGATATCTGGTACGACGCACCGCCGAGGATGGCGATGACCACGCCCGCGATGATGGCCGTGACAAGGCCCGACGCCGCGCTCGCACCGGACGAAACGCCGAACGCCAGCGCCAGCGGCAGCGCGACGGCGCAGACCGTCAGGCCCGCCATCATGTCGGCGAGCAGCTTTTTTGAGTTATAGCCTGCAAACTCCTGTTTCAGGCTGCCAAAAAACGCAGAAACCATAGAAAAGCCTCCAAAAAAACACATACCTGTATACTATAGCACGCGCCTTGGAGGGGCGCAAATGGTAAAAGAAACGTATTTTAACGAGATTTTAACACAATTGCATCTTTTTTGCACAAATCCGCTCGCTCACCCCTGTCAGCCTGGCGAAAATGAGGGTCAGCATATGCAAAAGCGCCCGTTTCCCGTAGGAAACGAGCGCTTTCTCATGATCTCAGTTTTTCTTGAAAAATGCCACAGCCACCACACCAGGACCGGTGTGCGTGCCGATGACGCTGCAAATGAGCGTCGAGTCGAGCGAGTCCGCCTTGTCCTGCCAGATGTCACGGCTGTCCTCGACGTATTTTTTGAGGTACGAATCGCTCAGTCCGCTGTAGCCGAGAATGATCGGCTCGTCGAAGTCGATGCCGCCGCTCTCATGGATCTTCTGCACGAGCAGGTTGTTGCCCTGCTTCGACCCTCTCGCCTTACCGATAACCTGAATCTCTCCGTCGACCACGGTGATGACCGGCTTGATGTTGAGAAGACCGCCCGCAAAGGCGACAGTCTTCGAGATGCGCCCGCCCTTTTTGAGATATTCGAGCGTGTCGAGCAGCGCGACCAGACAAATTTCGTCACGCTTTTTCTCGAGCGTTTCGGCAATGGTCTTCGCGTCCATGCCCTTGTCCGCGCATTTGAGCGCGTACTCGGCAAGGATGCCCGAGCCGATGGCCGCGCTCTTGCTGTCCACAACGTAGATGTTGTCGTACTCCGCCGCGGCGATGCACGCGCTCTGGTATGTGCCGGAGAACTTCGACGCGAGCGTCACGACGACCGCGCTGTCGCCCGCCGCCGCGACCTCGGCAAACTCCTTGTCAAACGCTGCGGGCGTCGCCTGACTGGTCGTCGGCAGTTCGTCGCTCTCGACAAGCCGCTCATAAAAGCGGTGCTTATCGATGGTCACGCCGTCGATGAACTCCTCCGCGCCAAAATGCACCGTGAGCGGCACGATGCGAAAACGGTCCTTCATGCGCTCGGGCATGTCGACCGTCGAATCCACAATGATTTGAACACTCATATCGTTCTCCTTTTCAACTCTGGGCAGCGGTCGCGCCGCCCCCGGTTTTCTTATGTGCGTAAATCGTTTCCAGATTTTCACTGATGAGCGTGAGCGCGCGGTACATCGTCTGCCGCTCCGCCTCGCTCAGTCCTTCGCTCGCGGCATTCACGATGCGAGCAATCTTCTCCCCGACGGCATGGCTGACCCCGCGGCCCCGTTCCGTCAGGCGGATGGGACTCTTGTAGCGCTTGCCCGCGCTGCTCGCGCAGGCAATGTAGCCGTTTTTCTCCAGATCGTCCAGCGAACGGGAGATGGCCGCTTTGTCCTCGTCGCAGCGCTCACAGAGTTCCGCTGCCGTCATCCCCTCGCACAGTGAGAGGTAGTAGAGGCACGACACGTGCGGCCCCTTGAGCTCAAAATCCGCCATCTCCTCAGACTTGATGCGCTTGATGCTGCGGCTGATGCGCGCGATCAGAATGGTAAAAGTCTCAAAGCGCTCCTCCATGGGTCGTTCCTCCTCTTATATAGTCGTTGACAAATCAACAAGCTCGCCTATCATAGCGCATCAATGTTGATTTGTCAACAAGTTTTTATATGAAAAAGGAAGGACCTGCTCACAGTCCTTCCTTTTGGTATTCCTTTTACTGGATACCGCCGCCGCTCAAATCGTACTCCGCGGTGATGTCGCTCCCGTCTTCGTCGTAAAACCGCAGCGTGCTGCGGTCGATTTCATGATCGCCGAGCTGTGGAGAAAGCTCTGTGCAGAACAGGAAATGCGTCTTTCCCTCCGCATTTTCCATCGTGCAGGTCTCGCCGTTCTGCGTCATAGTGATTTTTGCGATGCGGCCGGTCACATCGCGCCCGCCAAAGAGGTAGTAGGCTTTCTCCCCACTGCGCACAACGCCGTCACGGAAGCTCCCGCCGCCGTAGCCGAGGCGCACAATCTTGTAGCGGCCAAGGATATTCCGTTCCAGCTTGACATAGCCCAGATCTATGTCCTCGCCGATCTCCATGAGATACCACACCGTATTTTTGAGTTCAACACTGTCGTACACCCGAATACTCGGCGAGAGGGGCTTGGGCCTGCCGATATTGTAAAAATCACAGATATGATCCGGCAGCGTCGCCGGATCCAGCGGAAAAGTCGTGCTCCGGATGACCCCCACAGCGCACGCCGTCAATGCCAGCACCGAAAGGATCGCAATGCATATTTTCTTGCTCGCCTTCATATTGTTCTCCTTTTTTGTTCAGGGGCAACTCAGAACGCCACGTGCATGAACAGCGCCACGCAGCACAGGATGACCGCGAGCGGCACATAGACAAAGCGGCCCACGTTGTACCACAGCGCGCCGCGCACCTTCTTGCTGCCCGTATTCACAGCGGCAAGCAGCTCCTCCTTTTTCATCACATAGAACCATGAGATCGCACCGAGCGTCGCACCGATGGGGATGATGTAGATGGAGACAAGGTCCATCCACGGCCCCCACTTGCTGATAGGCTCCATGAAGATGCCGATGCCGAGGCACAGCACGCATAAAATGGCCAGCACCGCCGTGCGGCTGAGCTTGGGAAATTTGTGCAGCAGTGATTCCGCCACAGCCTCAAACATATTCTGCAGCGAGCTCACACCCGCGAAGATCATCGCAATGTAGAGGATGATGGCGAACAGCCGTCCCATCTGGATATCCTGCAGGATGGTCGGCAGCGTGACGAACAGCAGGCTCGGGCCCGCGCCGACGTCCAGTCCGTAGGAGAAGCAGGCGGGAATAATGACCAGCGCCGCGACCACGGCGGCAATGGTGTCAAAGAGCGCCGTGTGCTGCGCGACGTCCACCACGTCCTCGTCCTTGGAGAGGTACGCGCCGTAGACGATCATACCGCTGCCGGTGACGGACAGCGAGAAGAACGCCTGCCCCATCGCCCAGATCCAGATCATCGGGTCGGTCAGAGCCTCCCAGCGCGGGGTGAACATGAAAAGATATCCCTCCGCCGCGTTCGGCAGCAGCGCCACGCGCACCGCCAGAACGAGGAAGATGAGGAAAAAGAGCGGCATCATGACCTTGTTGGTCTTTTCAATGCTGTGCGCACCGAGGAAGAGCGTCAGCAGCGTGCCGACGACCACGACGATGTGATAGGGAATGACCGAGTAGGGCGTGCTGGAGAAGGCTCCGAACCACGCGGCGGCGTCCGCCGTCATGAGCGTACCGAGGAGGGAGTCCGCCAGCGCCTTGAGAATGTAGGTCACGATGACAGCGTAGCCGATGGCGATGCACATGGAGCCCGCCAGCGGCAGCCAGCCGAGCAGTCCGCCGGCCTTGCCCGCGCTCCTGCCGCGCGTGGCCCAGGCATTTTCATAGGCGCCCAGCGTGCCGGTCGCCGCGCGGCGGCCCATCGCAAACTCCGCCGGCAGGCCGACGTAGCTGAAAATGAACACGAATAGCAGGTAGATCAGCAAAAAGGCCCCGCCGCCGTTGCTGCCCAGCTTGTTGGGAAAGCCCCATACGTTTGCCATGCCGACCGCCGAGCCGACCGAGGCCAGAATAAAGCCCCAGCGGCTGGCAAAGCTCTTTGTGTTTTTCGTGTACTTCATGGTGTTCTCCCCTTGGGCCGTCCGCATCCCGGCAAGGCGGCCCGCTTCCTTCCGTAATCATAGCAAAGCCCCGACCCGCAGCGGTCAGGACTTTTTTATTCTAAAGCTTTGATGCGTAAAAGTCAAGCGTTTTCCGGAAAACGCATCCGGATCGCGGCGACGAGATCCAATTCACCGCCGGG
>OIXV01002628.1_pt1 | contig 14196 bp, 15 predicted proteins | sample 1587771 | NCBI WGS metagenome assembly OIXV01 (sample SAMEA3888893, study PRJEB22519) | human gut metagenome | biome: human gut; feature: human-associated habitat; material: faeces | place: Denmark | collected 2010
TGGCAACTGCAGGGGATAACAAACTCGGTGGTGATGACTTTGACCAAAAAATCATTGATCACATGGTTGAAGAATTCAAGAAAGAAAACGGCATCGACTTGTCAACAGACAAGATGGCTCTTCAACGTTTGAAAGACGCAGCAGAAAAAGCTAAGAAAGACCTTTCAGGTGTCACTTCAACACAAATCAGCTTGCCATTCATCACTGCTGGTGAGGCTGGACCTCTTCACTTGGAAATGACATTGACTCGTGCGAAATTTGATGATTTGACTCGTGACCTTGTAGAACGTACTAAAACTCCAGTTCGTCAAGCCCTTTCAGATGCTGGCTTGAGCTTGTCAGATATTGATGAAGTTATCCTTGTCGGTGGTTCAACTCGTATCCCAGCCGTTGTAGAAGCTGTTAAGGCTGAAACTGGTAAAGAACCAAACAAATCAGTTAACCCTGATGAAGTTGTTGCCATGGGTGCTGCTATCCAAGGTGGTGTGATCACTGGTGATGTTAAAGACGTCGTTCTTCTTGACGTAACACCATTGTCACTTGGTATTGAAACAATGGGTGGAGTCTTCACAAAACTCATCGACCGTAACACTACTATTCCAACATCTAAATCACAAGTCTTCTCAACAGCAGCAGACAACCAACCAGCCGTTGATATCCATGTTCTTCAAGGGGAACGCCCAATGGCAGCAGATAACAAGACTCTTGGACGCTTCCAATTGACAGATATCCCAGCTGCACCTCGTGGTATTCCACAAATCGAAGTTACATTTGACATCGATAAGAACGGTATCGTATCTGTTAAGGCTAAAGACCTTGGAACTCAAAAAGAACAAACAATTGTTATCCAATCAAACTCAGGTTTGACAGACGAAGAAATCGACCGCATGATGAAAGATGCAGAAGCAAACGCTGAAGCAGATAAGAAACGTAAGGAAGAAGTAGACCTTCGTAACGAAGTAGACCAAGCTATCTTTGCGACTGAAAAGACCATCAAAGAAACTGAAGGCAAAGGCTTTGATGCAGAACGTGACGCAGCTCAAGCAGGACTTGATGATCTTAAGAAAGCTCAAGAATCAGGTAACCTTGAAGAAATGAAAGCAAAACTTGAAGCCTTGAACGAAAAAGCACAAGCATTGGCTGTTAAACTTTACGAACAAGCTGCAGCAGCACAACAAGCACAAGCAGGAGCTGAAGGAGCACAAGCATCAGGCAACGCAGGCGATGACGTCGTAGACGGAGAGTTTACTGAAAAGTAAGATGCAAAGCCCGTTAAAACCTCACAGTGAAAATAGGAAATCTGACGCAGAAACTTTAGTTTCTAGAAAGATTTATCTTTTTCACCAAGAGGTTAGGGCGTGCTCAATTCAGCTTAACAACTAAATGATAAAAAGAAATCCAGAGGTTGCAACCCAGCCTCTGTTTTTCGGTAAAATAGAGGATGTTGCCTATGAAAAAAGTACTTTGTATCATTTATCCTAATTTTTCTCTTTATGAGATAACTGCTTTAACGAGTACTTTAGCTCTGTCTTTTGATAGTACGATTGATTATGTCGCTTCAGATCATTCGATAGTGGTCTCTGAGGATGGCTTACCCTGTCAACCAACGAAAACACTAGATCAAATCCGTATTGAAGAGTATTCTTGCGTGATTTTGCCAGGAATGGTCAACATAGGACCTGCCCTACAGGATGAGAAATTGATTTCGTTCTTGAGGGACCTTGGTGAGCAAGATATCGTCATTGCAGCCATTTCTTCAGCGCCTCTTTTATTGGCGAAAGCAGGTCTGTTGAAGGACACGAAATTTACAGGTGGAATTTGGCAAAACTTCTTTGATTATTTTGAATTTCTTCCACGTGAGAATTTCCAGCCCAAACTGGTTGTGCAAGATAAACAAATCATTACGGCTATTGGTTTTGCCCATCAAGAGTTTGCAAGAAGAGTGATTCTAAGTTTAGGCTTGGCAGAGAATACGGACAACTATTTTAAAGAACGAAACGACTACTCAGAAGAGGATTTGATATTTACTCTATCGGACTAAGACTTTGATCAAGTGAAGCGAAGTATAGAAAACAGCCTCTAAAGATGTACATGAAAATTATAGAAAGGAACAAAGAGCGTTCGGGGAATTGAACTCGAGCGGAAAGCTTGGAAATTAGATAAACCGCCTAAAAAATCAGGATTTCTTGTCGGTTTCCTAAATTTCAGTCGCTTTCTGTTCGCTCTTAGTATCTTGTATGAACAATACTGAATTTTATGATCGTCTGGGGGTGTCAAAAAACGCTTCGGCAGACGAGATCAAAAAGGCTTATCGTAAGCTTTCCAAAAAATACCACCCAGATATCAACAAGGAGCCTGGCGCTGAGGAAAAATATAAGGAAGTTCAAGAAGCCTATGAGACTTTGAGTGACGACCAAAAACGTGCAGCTTACGATCAGTATGGTGCTGCAGGTGCCAACGGTGGCTTTGGTGGTGCTGGCGGTTTTGGCGGCTTTGACGGAGCAGGTGGCTTCGGTGGTTTTGAAGATATATTCTCAAGTTTTTTCGGGGGAGGCGGAGCTTCACGCAATCCAAACGCTCCTCGTCAAGGGGATGACCTCCAGTATCGTGTGAACTTGACCTTTGAAGAAGCTATCTTCGGAACGGAAAAAGAAGTTAAATACAATCGTGAAGCTAGCTGTCGTACATGTAATGGATCTGGTGCTAAACCAGGGACAAGTCCAGTCACTTGTGGACGCTGTCATGGCGCTGGTGTCATTAATGTCGATACGCAGACTCCTCTTGGTATGATGCGTCGCCAAGTAACCTGTGATGTCTGTCATGGTCGCGGAAAAGAAATCAAGGATCCATGTACAACTTGTCATGGAACGGGTCATGAAAAACAAGCCCATAGCGTACATGTGAAAATTCCTGCTGGTGTGGAAACTGGTCAACAAATTCGCCTAGCTGGACAAGGTGAAGCAGGCTTTAACGGTGGACCTTATGGTGACTTGTATGTTGTAGTTTCTGTGGAAGCTAGCGATAAGTTTGAACGTGAAGGAACCACTATTTTCTACAAGTTAAATCTTAATATCGTCCAAGCTACTCTTGGAGATACTGTAGAAATTCCAACTGTTCATGGAGATGTTGAATTGGTTATCCCAGAAGGAACACAGACTGGCAAGAAATTCCGTCTACGTGGCAAGGGAGCACCGAGCCTTCGTGGCGGTGCTGTTGGTGACCAATATGTTACAGTTAATGTCGTGACTCCGACAGGTTTGAACGACCGCCAAAAAGCTGCGCTTAAAGAATTCGCAGCTGCAGGTGACTTGAAAGTCAATCCGAAGAAAAAAGGCTTCTTTGACCATATAAAAGATGCCTTTGAAGGAGAATAAAGTAAAAAGAGCCGATCGGCTCTTTTTTTGTATAATCTTGGGAAATTTAGCATCGAGCAATCATTCTCCAATTAGTCTACTATTTATACTTTTGAGTGAGCAAGCCAGCAGTATCCATCTCATGAATGAGTTGCTTGAATTCCTCTTCCTTTCCAGGCTTAACGGTGACGGTGTCAATGCGCTTAATCGCCGAATTATCCTGAATATCTACTAAGGTCAAAGCTTTTTCATAGAATGCAATTCCCTTTTTAAGACTTTCTTGATCTTTCCAATTTAGAATTGTGTAAGAAGATTTTGATTTCTTTCCTTTTTCTTGGAAATACTTCTCGCCCTCCTCCTTTAAAAATTGTATTAAACCGTGATTGAACAAGTTGTCCCCTACTTTATAGTAGGAAATCTCTCCTGTCTGGAGGACATAGACTTCGAGTCGGTTTTTGGTGAGTTTTGGACTTTCTTTTAGGACGGGGTGGCTATTGATGACATCATCAGAGAAAGTAACATAAAAATGTAAGCCTCCACCCTCAAATTGATACCTTCCATTTGATTCTACTTTCTTAGGAGGCATGTCAAGAGAGATAAAGATTTGTTTTAAGGCTTCATTCCCCTCACGGATGTCACTCGGTGAAGCCTTGAAAAGATTGGCCACTAGTAGAAATGCTAGGGCTGCAAGCAGGCAGAGGCAGCCGCAAGGGATCGCGATGACCTTCGCTAGAACTTTTACAAACTGTTTCATTTTCATTGCCTCCTTTTTCTGTTCAAATCTAGTAACCCAAAATGGAATTAAGGAAAGTTGGAGGCTTTTTTATTCTTGTTTTTCTTCTTGGAGAACCGCCATTCTGGTTTGGAAATCTTTTTCTAAAACTTTGAATTTGTAGGTTAAATCTTTTTGGTATTCCTTGATAAGGGCTTTTTGTTGGTCGATGATTTGTAGGCTGTTTTGAATGATATCCAAATCATCCTTGATAGCTTGGACGCGGTCAGTTGTATCTAGCACTTCATCCTGAATGGCTTGGCGATTTTTCACGACAAAATAACTTCCAGCTGCAGCTCCTGCGAATAGCAATAGATTGGATAGTTTCATGGCATCTCCTTAAGCGTTTTTAATGGTTTCAGCGACTTGGGCAAGTTTGTCAAAGTCAGGTTCGTGGGCGATAAAGTCAATCTTGAGGTCATCTTCTGCACCGTAGCGAGGTACGAGATGCACGTGAGTATGAAAGACTGTTTGACCAGCAACTTCCTCACAGTTGGCGATGATGTTCATACCAGCAGCTTTGGTAGCTTTCATAACTTTTTGAGCTACCAGTGGCACTTGGGCAAAGAGTTGGCTGGCACTTGGGGCATCCATCTCCAAAAGATTGCGATAGTGCTCTTTGGGTACAATGAGGGTGTGTCCAGGCGTTACTTGAGAGATATCAAGAAAGGCAAGAACCTGCTCATCCTCGTATACTTTTGAAGCAGGAATCTCCCCTGCGATGATCTTACAAAAAATGCAATCTGACATAAAATCCACCTCTACTGTATTGAATTTTGATATAATATAGCTACATTATACCAGATTCGGAGAAAATATGTTAGAAATTAAAAACCTGACAGGAGGCTATGTTCATGTCCCTGTCTTGAAAGATGTGTCCTTTACAGTTGAAAGTGGGCAGTTGGTTGGTTTGATTGGTCTTAACGGTGCTGGGAAATCAACGACTATCAATGAGATTATTGGACTTTTGACGCCTTACAGTGGAGAAATCAAGATTAATGGTCTCACCCTGCGAGAAGATGCGACCAGCTATCGCAAGCAGATTGGCTATATCCCAGAAACGCCTAGCTTGTATGAGGAATTGACCCTCAGAGAGCATATCGAGACGGTTGCCATGGCCTATGGTATTGAGCAAAAAGTGGCTTTTGAGCGAGTAGAATCTTTGTTAAAAATGTTCCGTCTGGATCAAAAATTAGACTGGTTCCCAGTGCATTTTTCCAAAGGGATGAAGCAGAAGGTTATGATTATCTGTGCTTTTGTCGTAGATCCGAGTCTTTTCATCGTTGATGAGCCTTTCCTTGGGCTCGATCCGCTGGCTATTTCTGACTTGATTCAGCTGCTAGAAGTAGAAAAGCAAAAAGGCAAGTCCATTCTCATGAGTACCCATGTTTTGGATTCGGCGGAGAAGATGTGTGACGCCTTTGTTATCCTCCACAAGGGAGAGGTTCGGGCTCAGGGGAACCTCCAGCAACTCCGTGAAACCTTTGACATGCCTGAAGCGAGTTTGAATGATATTTACTTGGCTCTGACCAAAGAGGAGGAGCTATGAAAGACTTGTTTTTAAAGCGAAAGCAGGCTTTTCGTAAGGAGTGTGTTGGTTATCTGCGTTATGTTCTCAATGACCACTTTGTCTTGTTCCTGCTAGTTCTCATCGGTTTTCTAGCTTACCAGTACAGTCAACTTCTGCAACATTTTCCTGAAAACCACTGGCTTATCCTCTTGTTTTTGGGGATTGTATCTGCCTTGCTTTTGGCTTGGGGAGGAATCGCGACCTATATGGAAGGACCTGACAAGCTCTTTCTCTTAGTCAGTGAAGAGGAGGTTAAGTCTCACCTCAAAGGGCAGACAGTGCGCTCACTGGTCTTTTGGCTCTTTGTCCAAACCCTTTTCTTGCTTTTATTTGCGCCCTTATTTTTAGCCATGGGCTATGGCTTGCCTATCTTTCTTTCCTATGTGCTTTTATTAGGAGCTGGGAAATATCTCCTCTTTCGTCAAAAAGCCAGTAAATTTTTTACTGAGACTGGACTGCACTGGGACTATGTGATTGCCCAAGAAAGCAAGCGCAAGCAAGTTTTACTTCGTTTCTTTGCTCTCTTTACTCAGGTCAAGGGCGTTTCAAATAGTGTCAAACGTCGCGCTTATCTGGATTTTATCCTAAAGACGGTTCAAAAGGTTCCAGGGAAGATCTGGCAAAACCTCTATCTTCGTTCTTACTTGCGAAATGGAGACCTCTTTGCCCTCAGTATCCGCCTCCTCTTCCTATCCTTGTTAGCTCTAGTCTTTATCGAACAAGCTTGGATCGCGACGGCAGTGGTGGTTCTATTTAATTACCTCTTGCTCTTTCAGTTACTGGCCCTCTATCATGCCTTTGACTACCAATACTTGACCCAGCTCTTTCCACTAGAAAAAGGGGAGAAGGAGAAAGGGTTGAAACAGATTGTAGTCGGTGTGGGAAGTGCAGTTCTTTTGCTGGAATTGCTGGTCGGAGCAGTGGTTTTTCAAGAGAAAATAGCCTTGTTGGCTCTTGTAGGGGCTAGTCTCTTCCTACAATTGTTTTATTTGCCTTACCAACTAAGAAGATTGGTTGACGAATAGACCAAAAACTAGTAGAATAGTAAGGAAACTTTATACGGAGGAAAGAAATGGACTTGGGTGATAATGAGCTAACGCTGACCCCTATCCCTGGGAAGAGCGGCAAAGCTTATATGGGAAGCTACCCTGATGGGAAGCGCGTCTTTGTAAAAATGAACACCTCTCCAATCCTACCTGGCCTAGCCAGAGAACAAATCGCTCCTCAATTACTATGGACTCGTCGTTTGCCAGATGGCCGTGATATGTGTGCTCAGGAATGGCTGACGGGCAAAATCTTGACCCCTTACGATATGAATCGCAAGCAGATTATCAATATCTTGAACCGCCTTCACCGCTCGCGTCCTTTGATGAAGCAGTTGAGCCGTTTGGGATACACCATGGAAACACCAGTTGATTTGCTACGTTCTTGGCAGCAAGGAGTTCCAGAAATCTTGAAGCAGAACCACTATTTGAACAGTGTGATTGCGGAACTAGGTAAGACAGTTCCAGGTTTTAGGGAAGACCATGCAACGATTGTGCATGGGGATCTTCGTCATAGTAATTGGATTGAGACAGAGAGTGGACTCGTTTATCTAGTGGATTGGGATTCGGTTCGTCTGACGGATCGTATGTTTGATGTGGCGCATTTGCTATGCCACTACATTCCAGATCATCAGTGGCGCCAATGGTTGAGAGACTATGGCTATAAGTACAATCAGACAGTGTTAGATAAATTGTATTGGTATGGTCAGTATTCTTACTTGAACCAGATTGCCAAATACTGTGAAAATCAAGATTTAGACAATGTAAACCGGGAGATTTATGCCTTGCGCGTCTTCCGCGATAAGTATGGAAAGAAGAGATGAGAGTTAGAAATCGTAAAGGGGCGACAGAATTACTAGAGGCTAATCCCCAGTATGTGGTCCTCAATCCCTTGGAAGCAAAAGGGAAATGGCGAGACTTGTTTGGAAATGATCATCCTATTCATGTTGAAGTTGGAAGTGGGAAAGGGGCCTTCGTATCAGGAATGGCCAAGCAAAATCCTGACATCAACTACATCGGGATTGATATCCAAAAGTCGGTATTGAGTTATGCCTTGGACAAGGTTCTTGAAGTTGGAGTGCCCAATATTAAGTTGTTGTGGGTAGATGGTTCAGATTTGACTGACTACTTTGAAGACGGTGAGATTGATCGTCTCTACCTAAACTTTTCAGATCCTTGGCCTAAAAAACGCCATGAAAAACGTCGTTTGACTTACAAGAGTTTCTTAGATACCTTCAAGCGCATCTTGCCTGAGAATGGGGAAATCCATTTCAAGACAGACAATCGTGGCTTGTTTGAGTACAGCTTGGTAAGCTTTTCTCAGTATGGCATGAAACTCAATGGCGTCTGGCTAGACTTGCATGCCAGTGATTTTGAAGGCAATGTCATGACAGAGTATGAGCAAAAATTCTCCAGCAAAGGTCAAGTGATCTACCGAGTTGAGGCAGAATTTTAAGAAATAGCTTGAAAACCAGCTGTTTGAGTGCTTATGCTTTACATAAATTGACAAACGTGCTATACTGATAGTAAGAATATGAGAAAGAGAGGCGGGGAAATATCTTCGCCTCTTGCTTATGAGGAGGTGGACGCAATCGCAACAATCGTAGAATTAGTCAGAGAAGTTGTAGAACCTGTCATCCAAGCACCTTTTGAACTCGTGGATATCGAGTATGGAAAGATTGGCAGTGACATGATTCTCAGTATTTTTGTAGACAAATCTGAAGGAATTACCTTGAACGACACGGCAGACCTGACAGAAATTATCAGTCCTGTCCTAGACACCATCAAGCCCGATCCCTTCCCAGAACAATATTTCCTAGAAATTACCAGTCCAGGCTTGGAACGTCCTTTGAAAACCAAAGAAGCTATAGCTGGAGCAGTTGGGAAATACATTCACGTTGGTCTTTATAAGGCCATCGACAAGCAAAAAGTCTTTGAAGGAACCTTGGTATCCTTTGAAGAGGACGAGTTGACCATGGAATATATGGACAAGACACGTAAGAAAACCGTCCAAATTCCATACAGTTTAGTATCAAAAGCACGTTTAGCAGTAAAATTATAGAAAAGAAAGGATAGCTTTTGAGGATTCAAAAGTAAAAAGAACATGAGTAAAGAAATGCTAGAGGCCTTCCGCATTTTGGAAGAAGACAAGGGAATCAAAAAAGAAGACATCATCGACGCAGTAGTAGAGTCGCTTCGTTCCGCTTATCGCAGACGTTATGGTCAATCTGATAGCGTAGCCATTGACTTCAATGAAAAAACAGGTGACTTTACAGTTTATACTGTCCGTGAAGTTGTTGATGAAGTATTTGATAGCCGTTTGGAAATCAGCTTGAAAGATGCCCTTGCCATTAATTCAGCCTATGAGCTTGGTGACAAAATCAAGTTTGAAGAAGCACCTGCTGAGTTTGGTCGTGTAGCTGCCCAATCTGCCAAACAAACCATCATGGAAAAAATGCGCAAGCAAACACGTGCCATCACTTACAATACTTATAAAGAACATGAACAAGAAATCATGTCTGGTACGGTAGAACGTTTTGACAACCGCTTTATCTATGTCAATCTTGGCAGCATCGAAGCCCAATTGTCCAAACAAGACCAAATCCCTGGAGAAGTTTTTGCTTCCCACGACCGTATCGAAGTCTACGTTTACAAGGTTGAAGATAATCCTCGTGGTGTCAACGTCTTTGTTAGCCGTAGCCATCCAGAGATGATTAAACGCTTGATGGAGCAAGAAATTCCAGAAGTGTATGACGGAACTGTTGAAATCATGAGCGTAGCTCGTGAAGCAGGTGACCGTACCAAGGTTGCTGTTCGTAGCCACAATCCAAACGTGGACGCTATCGGGACAATCGTTGGTCGTGGTGGTGCCAATATCAAGAAGATCACTAGCAAGTTCCACCCAGCTCGCTACGACGCTAAGAGCGACCGTATGATTCCTGTAGAAGAGAACATTGATGTTATCGAGTGGGTAGCGGATCCAGCTGAGTTTATCTACAATGCCATCGCACCTGCAGAGGTTGACCAAGTTATCTTTGATGAAAACGACAGCAAGCGTGCCTTGGTCGTTGTACCTGATAACAAGCTTTCTCTTGCTATCGGTCGTCGTGGACAAAACGTTCGCTTGGCAGCTCATTTGACAGGTTACCGTATCGATATCAAGTCTGCCAGTGAGTTTGAAGCTATGGAAGAAGCAGGTCAAGTGGATTACGCAGATGTAGATGAATTGATTGAAGAATAAAAGCTGCTAGAGGAGGGAAAGATGAAAACAAGAAAAATCCCTTTGCGCAAGTCTGTTGTATCCAATGAAGTGATTGATAAGCGTGATTTGCTCCGCATTGTCAAGAACAAAGAAGGACAGGTCTTTATCGATCCGACAGGCAAGGCCAATGGCCGTGGCGCTTATATCAAGCTAGACAATGCAGAAGCCCTAGAGGCAAAAAAGAAGAAAGTCTTTAACCGCAGCTTTAACATGGAAGTGGAAGAAAGCTTTTATGACGAGTTGATCGCTTATGTGGATCACAAAGTGAAAAGAAGAGAGTTAGGACTTGAATAAGCAAAAGATAAGCAATCTCTTGGGACTTGCTCAACGAGCAGGCCGGATCATATCGGGTGAGGAATTGGTGGTCAAAGCCATCCAAGACCAGAAAGCCAAGCTAGTCTTTCTAGCACAGGATGCTGGTCCTAATCTGACCAAGAAGATTCAAGATAAAAGTGACTATTATCAAGTAGAAGTTATAACCGTGTTTTCAACACTGGAATTAAGCATAGCAGTCGGAAAATCGCGAAAGGTTTTGGCTGTGACAGATGCTGGATTTACAAAGAAAATGAGGTCTCTTATGGAATAGAAGAGGAGGACATGATTTGTCTAAGAAAAGATTGTACGAAATCGCAAAAGAACTTGGAAAAGAAAGTAAAGAAGTTGTAGCGCGTGCAAAAGAGTTGGGCTTGGATGTGAAAAGCCACTCATCGAGCGTGGAAGCTGCTGCTGCTGAGCAAATCGCAGCTAGCTTTAAACCTGCACCTGCTCCTAAGGCAGAAGCAAAACCTGCAGCACCAAAAGCAAGTGTAGAAAAGAAAGCTGAAAAGCCTGCATCATCTAAACCAGCTGCCGCAAAGGAAGAAAGCAAATCAGCTACACCTGCAGCTCCTAAGGAAGAAAAAGTAGTGGCCGCAAGACCACAGAGTCGAAACTTCAAGGCGGAGCGTGAGGCGCGTGCCAAAGAGCAGGCAGAGCGACGCAAACAAAACAAGGGCAACAACCGTGACCAACAACAAAACGGCAACCGTCAGAAAAATGACGGCCGTAATGGTGGTAAACCTGGTCAAGGGAACCGCGACAATCGTCGATTTAACGACCAAGGGAAAAAACCACAAGGTCAAGGGAATCGTGGCAATGATCGCCGTCAGCAACAAGACTTCCAGCCAAAACAAGCTGGACCACGTGTTGACTTTAAAGCCCGTGCAGCAGCCCTAAAAGCAGAGCAAAATGCAGAGTACGCACGCTCAAGCGAGGAGCGCTTCAAACAATCGCAAGCTGCCAAAGAAGCCTTGGCTCAAGCTAACAAACGCAAGGAACCAGAGGAAATCTTTGAGGAAGCTGCTAAGCTAGCTGAACAAACGCAACCAGCCGTAACAGTAGCTCCTGTAGCGAAAGAAGCGCCAGTGGATACACGTCGTAAAAAACAAGCTCGACCAGACAAAGAACGTGACGATTATGATCACGAAGAAGATGGTCCTAGAAAACAACAAAAGAATCGAAGTAGTCAGAATCAAGTGAGAAATCAAAGAAATAGTAACTGGAATAACAACAAGAAAAATAAAAAAGGGAACAAGCAAAACAACCGTAACCAGGCTCCAAAACCTGTTACAGAGCGTAAGTTCCACGAATTGCCAACAGAATTTGAGTATACAGATGGTATGACTGTTGCGGAAATCGCAAAACGGATCAAACGTGAACCAGCTGAAATCGTTAAGAAACTCTTTATGATGGGTGTGATGGCCACACAAAACCAATCCTTAGATGGAGAAACCATCGAACTCCTCATGGTGGATTACGGTATCGAAGCCAAACAAAAGGTTGAAGTGGATAATGCCGACATCGAACGTTTCTTTGTCGAAGATGGCTATCTTAATGAAGATGAATTGGTTGAGCGTCCACCAGTTGTAACCATCATGGGACACGTTGACCATGGTAAAACAACCCTCTTGGATACCCTTCGTAACTCTCGTGTTGCGACAGGTGAAGCAGGTGGTATCACGCAGCATATCGGTGCCTACCAAATCGTGGAAAATGGCAAGAAGATTACCTTCCTTGATACACCAGGACACGCGGCCTTTACCTCTATGCGTGCGCGTGGTGCATCTGTTACCGATATTACTATCTTGGTTGTAGCGGCCGACGACGGGGTTATGCCTCAGACTATCGAAGCCATCAACCACTCAAAAGCGGCAAACGTTCCAATTATCGTGGCTATCAACAAGATTGATAAACCAGGTGCCAACCCAGAACGCGTTATCGGTGAATTGGCAGAGCATGGTGTTATGTCAACAGCTTGGGGTGGTGATTCTGAATTTGTTGAAATCTCAGCTAAATTCAACCAAAACATCGATGAACTCTTAGAAACGGTCCTACTTGTGGCTGAAATCCAAGAACTCAAAGCAGACCCAACAGTGCGTGCGATTGGTACGGTTATCGAAGCGCGCTTGGATAAAGGAAAAGGTGCGGTCGCAACCCTTCTTGTCCAACAAGGTACCTTGAATGTCCAAGACCCAATCGTTGTCGGAAATACCTTCGGTCGTGTCCGTGCTATGACCAATGACCTTGGTCGTCGTGTCAAGGTTGCAGGCCCATCAACACCAGTTTCTATTACAGGTTTGAACGAAGCGCCAATGGCGGGTGACCACTTTGCCGTTTACGAAGATGAAAAATCTGCGCGTGCAGCCGGTGAAGAACGTGCCAAACGTGCTCTTATGAAGCAACGTCAAGCTACTCAACGTGTCAGCCTTGAAAACCTCTTTGATACGCTTAAAGCTGGTGAGCTTAAGTCAGTTAATGTTATCATCAAGGCCGACGTACAAGGTTCTGTTGAAGCCCTTTCTGCCTCACTTCAAAAGATCGATGTAGAAGGTGTCAAAGTTACCATTGTCCACTCGGCAGTCGGTGCTATCAACGAATCTGACGTGACTCTTGCGGAAGCTTCAAATGCCTTTATCGTTGGTTTCAACGTACGCCCTACACCACAAGCGCGTCAACAAGCGGAAGCTGACGATGTAGAAATCCGTCTCCACAGCATTATCTATAAGGTTATCGAAGAGATGGAAGAAGCCATGAAAGGGATGCTTGACCCAGAATTCGAAGAAAAAGTTATCGGTGAAGCAGTTATCCGTGAAACCTTCAAGGTATCTAAAGTGGGAACCATTGGTGGATTCATGGTTATCAACGGTAAGGTTACCCGTGACTCGAAAGTCCGTGTTATCCGTGATGGTGTCGTTATCTATGATGGCGAACTCGCCAGCTTGAAACACTACAAAGACGACGTCAAAGAAGTTACAAACGGTCGTGAAGGTGGATTGATGATTGAGGGCTACAATGATATCAAGATGGATGATGTGATTGAGGCCTATGTCATGGAAGAAATCAAACGATAATAGAGAAACGATAGCTCATTTGACTCGTTGTCAACAGCGCCTTGATGAACTTTAGTTCTATCAAAGGCTTGTTTCCTAGATTCAAATGGCTCTAGTTCCTCTATCTAACAGAAATAGCTAGGTCTGCTGGCCTAGCTTTTGGTTCAAAGTAGAGAAAGGAATATCATGGCAAATCATTTCCGTACGGATCGTGTGGGCATGGAAATCAAGCGTGAAGTCAATGAGATTTTGCAAAAGAAAGTCCGTGATCCGCGTGTTCAAGGTGTGACCATCACAGATGTTCAGATGCTAGGTGACTTGTCTGTTGCCAAAGTTTACTACACCATTTTGAGTAACCTTGCTTCGGATAATCAAAAAGCTCAAATCGGGCTTGAAAAAGCAACTGGTACGATCAAACGTGAACTTGGTCGCAATTTGAAATTGTACAAAATCCCAGATTTGACTTTCGTCAAAGACGAATCCATCGAATATGGAAACAAGATTGACGAGATGCTACGCAATCTGGATAAGAACTAAGAAAGAGGGGGAACCCTCTTTTTTGGTGGAGAAATGGCAATAAAAAATACTGGAGAATCTCTCTAGAGTAAAAAATTGTTAAAAAGCTTTATAAAACTCAGCTTGTATGATAGTATAGAAATTGGAAAGAGTGAGATGAAATGATTTTTTATCAATAACTAGCTAGTCTGGTATAGCAATCAGCTAGAAACTGCAGTTAGAAAAGGAAAGATAATATGGGATTCATTAAAATTCTGACCAAGACTTACGGGAATTACTTTTTTGTGATGCAAAGTCTAAAAGTCCTGAAGA
>OIXV01002632.1_pt1 | contig 14180 bp, 10 predicted proteins | sample 1587771 | NCBI WGS metagenome assembly OIXV01 (sample SAMEA3888893, study PRJEB22519) | human gut metagenome | biome: human gut; feature: human-associated habitat; material: faeces | place: Denmark | collected 2010
AGAAGGGGGTCCCGGGGGAGGAACCTCCTCCCCCGGGGATTCTTTCCCCCATTTCTTCTCAAGAAATGGGGCCCCGGCCGGGCAGGCCCCGTTCCCCGCCGTTCCAACGGCGCTGGGCCCCCACAGCACAGAACCCCAGCGCCGGCACTACACCCCAAACACCGCCTCAAACAGGTCAAACCCATCCTGGTTCACCGGCACCACCGGCACCCCCAGCCCCTGGGACAGCTCCTCCAAGGTCATGTCATCCAAGAACACCGTCTCCCCATGGCGCAGGGTATTTTGGGGCAGAAGCACCCGGGTCCCCAGGTCCTTCCCCCGGAGCTGGGCCAGCAGGTCCTGGCCGGTGAGCAGCCCCGCCACGGTGATGGTCTCCCCAAAGAAGTGGTTGACAATGGGGTAAATTTGATAATCTAATTTAGTATGACATTTTGCGGCCGCCCTGTCAATGATTTCCCGCAGAAAGGGGGCGGCGGCCACACCGGTGGCGATGGAGAAGGGCGCCACCGGGATATTCTGAGGGGCCCCCAGGGCGGCGCCGTTCAGCTCCACCTCCAGCAGCCGGAGCATGCCCACCCCATTCTCCAGCTGGGTGTACGCCTCATAGAATGCATCCTCGGGCAGAGGGAGCTCCCCCTGGAGGTAGAACTCGTCGGAGCACCAGAAAATCCGGCTCCCCTTCTCCCCCAGGCACCGGGCCCCGTAGGCCTCCACCTGGCCCACCACCTCCCGGGCCTCGTCTACGGTGTAGGGCCGCAGGGGATAGAGCCCCTTCCGGTACCGGGTCAGGCCCACGGGGACGACGGAGACGCTTTTCACCTGGGGGTAGAGGGCCGCCAGGTCCTCCATACTCCGCTGGAGCACGCCGCCATCGTTGAGGCCGGGACAGGCCACGATCTGGCAGTTCATCACGATCCCCGCCCGGGCAAACTGCTCCATGATCTCCAGGCACTCCCCGCCCCGGCGCTGGTTGCCCAGCAGCAGGCGGCGGACCGCCGGGTCCGTGGCGTGGACGGAGATATTGATGGGGGAGATGTGCAGGTCGCAGATCCGCTGGAGCTCCCGGCGGCTGAGGTTGGTCAAGGTGATGTAATTGCCCATGAGAAAGGACAGCCGGGCATCGTCATCCTTAAAATATAAGGTGTCCCGCATGCCCTGGGGCATCTGATCCACAAAACAGAACACGCACTTGTTGGCACAGGAGCGGGCCCGGTCCATAAGGTAGGTGGCAAAGGTCAGCCCCAGGTCCTCCCCCACGTCCTTGGACAGCTCCACCGTCCGCTCCCCCGCCTCCGACCGGAGCTGGAGGACCAGCTCGGGGTCGTAGGCATAGTATTTGTAGTCCAGCACATCCACAATGGGATGGCCGTTGATGGCCAGCAGGGTCTCCCCGGGCCGGACCCCCGCCTGATGGGCGGGGGTGCCAGGGGCCACCGACTGGATCTTTGTCCGGGACATGGTCCCCGCCTCCCTTTCCTTGGTGGTCCGCGCCTGGCCAGGCGCGAAAAGGAGAAAAAAAGAAGAGGGGCTTCCCCCTCTTTCTTTTTCCCTATTAGTTCTCCTGCTGTACCGGAACCTGGCCGAACACCTTGCCGTCGTAGGTCATGCAGGCCTTGCACAGCCGGTGGGGCAGCCGATACGCACCGCACTTGGGGCAGGTCGTGACTGCGGGAGCTGCCAGCTTCCAGTTGGCACGCCGCTTATCCCGTCTCTGCTTCGAGACTTTACTCTTCGGAACCGCCATTTCGAGACACCTCCTTGGTGATGCCCTGTCGGGCAAAGTGGATTGGTTACTACTCAGTTTTTATTAAGTAGCTGCTCGAGAGCGGCCCATCTGGGATCGGCCTGCTTCTTACACCGGCAGGGCGCCTGGTTCAGGTTGACGCCGCAGCCGGGGCAAAGTCCCTTGCAGTCTTCTGAGCATAAGTGTTTTGTGTCCATATCGAGAATGAAGGCCGTGTAGGCCAGTTCCCCCACATCGACCTCGCCCTGGTCCAGCAGGACAATGTCGTCGTCCTCTCCCTCCAGCGTCTCCGCCAAGAGGAAGCGCAGGCTGACCGCCTTCTCCCGGCTGAATCGGCACATGCACCGGTCACAGGTGTAGTCCAGAAGGGACTTGGCCTCGCCCTCCAGCATCAGCACATCCGCCACGTTCTTTACGTGCCCCGTCACCGTCACCGGCCGGGAGATGGGATACTCCCCAAAAAATGCCTCCTGGCTGAGATCCAGCTGGAAGGCAAAGGGGATGCTGGCCCCGGGCACATGCATGATCTGTTGAAGATTCAGTCGCATAGCATACTCCTCACATGGTACAGGGGATATTGTAGCAAAAAAAAACGCCCTTGTCAAATACTTTTCTTCAATTTTCGCAAATTCATGGTATAATAGGCACCGGAATCCCAGCTTGTCTCCTCTGGACCGCCGCCAACAAAGTAGGATACACCCCTTCCCCGCCGGCGTCAAGAGGAAATTCATCGGAGAAAGGTTGTGCTCCCATGCGGGAATTCACCATAGGCCCCAACGACGCCGGCCAGCGGCTGGACCGGTGGCTGGCCAAGACCCTGCCCCTCCTGCCGGCCCCCCTGGCCCAGAAATACATCCGCATCAAGCGGGTCAAGTGTAACGGCAAGGGGGCCAAGCGGGACACCCGCCTGGTCCAGGGGGATGTGCTTCAGCTGTACATCAACGACGAGTTTTTTGACACCCCCACCCCGGAAAACGCCTTTCTGTCGGTCTTCAAGCCCCAGCTGGACATTGTCTATGAGGACGAGAACCTTCTGCTGGTGAACAAGCGCCCGGGACTGGTGGTCCACCCGGACGAGCAGGAGAAGGTCAACACCCTGCTCACCCACATCCAGGCCTACCTCTATCAGAAAAAGGAGTGGAACCCCAGGCAGGAGAATGCCTTCGCCCCCGCCCTGTGCAACCGCATCGACCGGAACACCGGGGGCATCGTCATCGCCGCCAAGAACGCCGAGACCCTGCGGGTGATGAACCAGAAGATCCGGGACCGGGAGGTGGAGAAGTCCTACCTGTGCATCATCTTAGGGGCCATCACCCCCCCGGCGGGCAGGCTGGAGGGCTATCTGCTCAAGGACGAGGCCAAAAAGCTGGTCTCCGTCCACAAAACCCCCGTCCCCGGCGGGCGCACCGCTGTGACCCTCTACCAAACCCTGGCCCAGAAAAACGGCCTGTCCCTGGTGGCCTGCCGCCTGGTCACCGGCCGCACCCACCAGATCCGGGCCCAGTTCGCCGCCGCCGGCCATCCCCTGCTGGGGGACGGGAAATACGGCCGGGCCCGGGAGAACAAAAAGTACGGCCGCACCGGGGGCCAGGCCCTCTGCTCCTACCAGCTGGCCTTCCGCTTCACCACCGATGCCGGCTGTCTGGCCGGCCTCAACGGCCGGGTGTGGACCGTGGACCAGGTGGATTTCGTGACAGACTACTTCCCCCACGTCCCCCTGCACCCGTGACAGGAGAGGCATTTTCTCGACGAAAAATTCTTTTCCTTGACAGGGGGATTTTTTTCTGCTAAAATACGCCCATATCTTAAATTGGAAAATCAGGTTTTGAGTCTTTCCAAAGCAAGACACGACCGCCACAGGGTCTCCCGCCCCGTGGCCAAGGCCACACGGACAGCCGGGTCGAATGCCGAGTTCCGCATGATGCGGCGGCAACTTCTGTTGCCTTATTGATTGGGTTCAAAGCCCAAGTTTTATAAGTTGGTAACTATAAACCGGTGCTCAGCCGAGCACGCAGCGCCTCCACGGGCATGCAAACTTGTGAAATGGTCAATAAGAGTAGTAAAAGTAAGTTTCTTTGCTATATAGACTCTCATCCCCTGATTCTCCACCCTCCTCTTCCCTGCCCAGGGATGCTTTGTGGAGCTTTTCCAAGTGACTGTATGCCGCCGGCGTGCAGTCACTTTTTTTGTGTTTTTGGGAGGGCCGTGTATGAAAAAAATCATCGAGCTGAAAAACATCACCAAAGCCTTTGACGGGGAGCCTGTGCTCCAGAACGTCAACCTGGACATCTATGACAACGAGTTTATCACCCTGCTGGGCCCCTCGGGCTGCGGAAAGACCACCATGCTCCGGCTCATCGGCGGCTTTGAGACCCCTGATGAGGGCGATGTCCTCTTTCTGGGCAAGAAAATCAACGACGTGCCCCCCTACAAACGGAACGTCAACACTGTTTTTCAAAAGTATGCCCTCTTTCCCCACCTGAACGTCTTTGAAAACGTGGCCTTCCCCCTTCGGGAGAAGAAGGTGCCCAAGGGGGAGATTGAGGCCAAGGTCCACGAGATGCTCTCTCTGGTGGCCCTGAGCGGTTTTGAAAACCGCGCTGTCACCCGCCTGTCCGGCGGCCAGCAGCAGCGGGTGGCCATCGCCCGGGCCCTGGTAGCCCGCCCCCAGGTCCTGCTGCTGGACGAGCCCCTGGGGGCCCTGGACCTGAAGCTGCGCAAGGACATGCAGGTGGAGCTGAAAAAGATCCAGAAGCAGACGGGCATCACCTTCGTCTTTGTCACCCACGACCAGGAGGAGGCCCTGTCCATGTCCGACACGGTGGTGGTCATGTCCGAGGGAAAGATCCATCAGATCGGCACCCCCATCGACATCTACAACGAGCCCCAGAACGCCTTCGTGGCCGACTTCATCGGGGAGAGCAACATCCTGGACGGCACCATGCTGGAGGACTACAAGGTCTCCTTCTCCGGCCAGACCTTCCCCTGCCTGGACAAGGATTTTGGCCGGAATGTCCCGGTGGACGTGGTGGTCCGGCCGGAGGACGTGGACATTGTCCCCCTGGAACAGGGCCAGCTCACCGGGGTGGTCACCTCCGTGACCTTCATGGGGGTCCACTATGAGATCATCGTGGACGTGGGCGGCTTTAAGTGGATGGTCCAGACCACGGACTTTGTGGACGTGGACGAGCACATCGGCATCGTGCTGGAGCCTGACGCCATCCACATCATGAAAAAGTCCGAGTACTCCAACCGGTACGGGGACTACTCCTCCTTCTCCAACGAGCTGGAAGAGCTGTCCGAGATCGCGGAGGAGGAAGCCGAATGAAACACACCGTCACCCGGGACCGGCGCAGGATGCTCCGGGCCGATTACGCGGCCCTGGGCCCCTACTCCCTCTGGGCCCTCCTGTTTATCCTGGTCCCTCTGGTCTTTGTGGCCTACTACGCCTTCACCGACAACAACTTCCAGTTCACCCTGGAAAACGTCCAGCGGTTCTTCACCGCCACCTCCAGCGTCCTCCAGGAGGACGGCTCCTCGGCGGAGGTGCACACCTACCTGCTCATCTTCTGGCGCTCCTTGAAATTGGCGGTGATCTCCACGGTGATCTGCCTGGTGCTGGCCTATCCCCTGGCCTACATCATGGCCCGGGCCAAGCCCAGAACCCAGAAGATTTTCCTGACCATCATCATGATCCCCATGTGGATGAACTTCCTCATCCGCACCTACGCCTGGATGACCATTTTGCAGGACACGGGCATTTTCAACAACTTCCTCACCCTGCTCCATCTGCCCAACGTCCACATCATCGGCACGGAGGCGGCCGTGGTCATCGGCATGGTCTATGACTACATCCCCTACATGATCCTGCCCCTGTACTCCATCATGGCCAAGATGGACGAAAAGCTCATTGAGGCCGCCCGGGACCTGGGCTGCAACGGCCTGGGGGTCCTGCGCCGGGTGATCTGGCCCCTGAGCCTGCCCGGGGTGATCTCCGGGGTGACCATGGTGCTGATCCCCTCGGTGAGCACCTTTTACATCTCCCAAAAGCTGGGCGACGGCAAGATCATGCTCATCGGCGACGTGATTGAGGGCCAGTACGTGGCCAACAACCTCCACTTTGCCGCCGCCATCGCCTTTATCCTGATGATCCTGCTGCTGGTGTGCATGGCCGTCATGCGGAAGCTGGCCAGCCGCCACGTGGAAGGAGGGCTGTAACCCATGAAACCCATTGCCAAAGTCTACACCGCCATTATCTTCCTCTTCCTCTTCGCCCCCATCGCCATCCTCCTGGTCTTCTCCTTCAACAGCGGCAACAGCCTGTCGGTCTTCTCCGGCTTTTCCCTGTACTGGTACAAGGAGCTCTTCCAGGACTCCAACACCCTGGAGGCCCTGCGGAACACCCTGGTGCTGGCCCTGTGCGCGGCCATCCTCTCCACCGTCCTGGGTACCGCCGCCTCGGTGGGGATGAACAAGCTGCGCAGCAAGTACATGCGGGCGGCCATGAACACCGTGACCAACCTGCCCATGGTCAACCCCGAGATCATCACCGGCATCTCCCTGATGCTCATGTTCGTCTTTGTGGGGCAGATGATGGGGCTGTCCACCAGCCTGAATTTCGGCACCATCCTCATCGCCCACGTGACCTTCTGCCTGCCCTTTGTCATCCTCCAGGTGCTGCCTAAGCTGCGCCAGATGGACCCGGCCCTGCCGGAGGCCGCCATGGACCTGGGCTGCCCTCCCCTGAAGGCCTTTCTGAAGGTGGAGCTGCCGGAGATCTTCCCGGGCATTCTCACCGGGTTCATCATGGCCTTCACCCTCTCCCTGGATGACTTTGTCATCAGCTACTTTACCACCGGCAACGGGTTTGAGACCCTGCCCATCCGGATTTACAGCATGACCAAAAAGACGGTGACCCCCAAGATGTACGCCTTGGCCACCCTGATCTTCTTCGTCATTCTGATCCTGCTGCTCCTGTCCAACCTGTCCGACCGGGACGACAAGGACCCGGCCCGGCCCAGAGCCCGCCGGAAGCTCCGGCTGTAACCCCTGGATGCTCTGCCGCCAAGGCGGCTTCCATCACCCACCCATGAACCACAAAAAGGAGGACACCCCATGAAGAAAAAGCTTTCTGCCCTTGCCCTGGCGCTGGTCCTGGCCCTCAGCCTGTGTCTGACCGGCTGCGGCGGCTCCGACACCCTGACCCTGAACGTCTACAACTGGGGAGAGTACATCTCCGACGGCTCCGACGGTTCCCTGGACACCATCCACGCCTTTGAGGACTGGTATGAGAGCACCTACGGCCAGAAGGTCAAGGTCAACTACTCCACCTACGCCAGCAACGAGGACCTGTACGCCAAGCTCAAAAGCGGCGCGGTGAGCTACGATGTCATCATCCCCTCGGACTACATGATCGCCCGGCTCAAAGACGAGGGGATGCTCCAGCCCCTGAACTTTGACAACATCCCCAACTACCAGCACATCCACGAGGGCTTCCAGGGTCTCTACTATGACCCGGACAACCAGTACTCCGTCCCCTACACCTACGGCGTGGTGGGCATTATCTACGACGCCAACCAGGTGGACCCCGCCGACGCCCAGGGCTGGGACCTGATGTGGAACGAGAAGTACGCCGGCAAGATTCTCCAGTTCAACAACTCCCGGGACGCCTTTGGCACGGCCATGTACAAGGACGGCCTGGACGTGAACACCACCGACAAGGCCCAGTGGGACCAGGCCCTCCAGACCCTGCTGGACCAGCGGCCCCTGGTGAAGGGCTACGTGATGGATGAGATTTTCAACTCCCTGGAGTCCGGGGAGGCCGCCATCGGTGCCTACTACGCCGGGGACTACTTCACCATGGCCGAGGCCCAGGCGGAGAACGTGGACCTGCAGTTCTACTACCCCGAACCCACCAACTACTTCATTGACGCCATGTGCATCCCCACCGGCTGCCAGAACCAGGAGCTGGCGGAAATCTTCATCAACTACATGCTCAGCGAGGAGCCCGCAGTGGCCAACGCCGAGTACATCTCCTACGCCTCCCCCAACGCCCTGGTCTATGAGAGCGAGACCTACCAGGCCGACATGGGCCAGGAGGCCATGGAAATCCTCTATCCCGACCTGGGGGATTTTGCCCAGCAGTACAACACCCTGGCCTACCGGAACCTCTCCAATGAGATGCTGGACTATGTGAACACCCTCTGGGAGACCCTGAAAATCAACTGACCCCGCGGAAAGCAAGCAGAGAAGCAGCGCGGGCCCGCCGATGGCGGGCCCGCGCTGTTTTCTGTCCTCTCACAGGCTTTCACTGTCCTCACAGCTTCTGGAACATCCGCACCGCCATGATGAGAGCCTGCTCCCGGGAGGCGTTGGCGTAGCCAATGGCCTCCTGGGCGGCGGTGACGTTCCGGGGGGAGAAGGTGGTGGGGGAGGTCCCCTTGATGACCTGGTTTTTCACCATGAAATAGACGCTGGGTTTGGCATAGGCACTGATGTCCCCGTCGTCGGCGAAGGGGGTGGTCCCGCTGTAATCTAAGGTGTACTGGTCATCGGTGGCCAGGGTCCAGCCGGGGAGGTTCAGGGCCTTGTACACCCGGGTGAGCATGGTGGCCAGCTGCTCCCGGCTGATGTGGGTGTAGGGGGCGAAGGCCGTGGGCGAGACACCGTTGGTGATCCCCAGGGCGTAGGCCTTCTTCACCGCATCCGAGCCGGTGTCGGCGAAGGGGCTGTCCAGGGCAGCCGCGTCCAGTTTCTGGCCGCCCATCTGCTCGTACAGCCGCACCGACACGGCGCAGAACTCCGCCCTGGTGATGTCCCGGGTCAGGTCCCGGTTCTGGAGCTCGGCGGGGATGAGGCTGTCAAAAATCTCCTGGTTGATGTTGTCCCCCATGGCCTCGTCCTCAAACCACTCCGACCAGCCGCTCTCCTCATCATAGGCCATAACCTGGAGGATGGGATAGCCCTGGTTGACCTTTTGGGTGTCGGCAGCAAAGGCGCTGCCCAGCTGGGCAGCAAAGGAGGCCTGCTTCATGGCCCCGGTGCCCAGGAGGGTGCAGCCGGTCAGGCGGCTGGCGCTGCCGCTGCCCAGCAGGGCAGTGCACAGGTCTCCGTTGGCGTGGAGGTTGCGGTAGGTGCCGCTGGCGTCCAGGTGGCCCAGCAGGCCGCCGATCTGGGCCCGGCCGTTGGTGTTGGCCCGGATGGTGACAGCGCTGTAACCGTTCTCCAGTGTGGCCCCCGACTGATAGGTCTGGCCCACCAGGCCGCCCATGTTCAGTTCCCTATCGGTCCGGGCAAAGGTCACGGTGGCGTCCATGGAGCCCACCACATAGCAGTTGCGGATGGTGCCGGCGTTTGCCCCGGCGATGCCGCCGATGTTCACCCGGCCGCTCTGAGAGGAGGAATCTACCGTGAGGTGGAAGTCCCGCAGAGTCACGGTGGCGAAGCACTCCTCAATGGTGCCCAGATTGCCCCCGGCGATGGCGCCGATGTCAGGGTGATGGGACACGGTATCCTGGGTGGAGATGGTGCCGTCCACATTGAGCCCCCGGACCACGCCGCCCTTGCCCACGATGCCGAACAGCCCGCCCCCCCAGAGGGTGCTGCCCCCGGTGCTGGTGCCGGCGGAAAGGCGGCTGATCTTCAGGTTCCGAATGGCGTAGCCGTTGCCTTCAAAGGTCCCCACGTATCCCGACGAACTCAGGCCGATGGGGTCCCAGTCCTGGCCGGCCAGATCGACGTTGGCGATGAGGCTGGCGCACAGGTCCCGGTCCCCGGCGTTCACCTGGTCCCGGAAGTTCTTCAGCTGCTGGGCCGTGGCGATGAGGTAGGGATCGTTCCGGGTGCCGCTGCCCCCGGCGTAGTCCACCGCCCCGGCGGGCAGGACCATGGTCACCAGCAGAGAGAGGGTCATTGCCAGGGTCAGGGCCGCGCTGCACACGCGTCTTTTTACTTTCATTCTCTTTCCTCCTTTGTGCATGTTCTGCACGAATCTATCAAAATGATATCACATTTTCCCTCTATTTTCTACTTTTTTCTCAAAAAAGAAAAAGAGAAACCCCTTTTTCCGCCGGCGGCGGAAAGAGGGATTTCTCTACGGGCAGCTGTCGAAACGCAAGCTCACCCGAACAAGCTCATCTGACTGGTCTCCGGCAGGGTGCCCAGGGCGCCGGCGTCCCGGAGCTGCTCCACGTGGGTTTTGGAGACCTTGGGGCAGGCGGCCAGCAGCTCCTCCTGGGAGATGAAGGTCCGGCCCACCCGGTTCTCCACAATGGAGATGGCCGCTGTCTCCCCCAGGCCGGGGATGGCGGTGAAGGGGGGCAAAAGGGTCCCCTTCTCCCCGTCCATGAGAAACTTGGTGGCGTCGGAGCGGTAGAGGTCGATGTCCTCAAACTGGAAGCCCCGGAGATAGAACTCGTAGCACACCTCCAGGGTGACCATCATGTCCTCCTCCACGGCGGCGGCCTCCTTGTCCTTGGCCTCGATCTCCTTCATCTTCTGGCGGCAGACCTCCATGCCCCGGCACATGCAGGTGGCGTCCAGGGCCTTGGCCCGGATGGAGAAATAGGCGGCGTAGAAGGCCAGGGGCCGATGAACCTTGAACCAGGCGATGCGGAAGGCCATCATCACGTAGGCCACCGCGTGGGCCTTGGGGAAGAGGTAGCCGATCTTGGCCAGGGAGTCGATGTACCAGTCGGGGACGTTGTGCTCCCGCATGGCCTCCTCCCAGCCGGCCTGGAAGCCCCCCTTCTTCACCTTGCCCTTTCGCACCGCCTCCATGATGTCAAAGGCCATTTTGGGCTCCACCCCCTGCTCCATCAGGTAGAGCATGATGTCGTCCCGGCAGCCCACCGTGGAGTCAACGGTGGCCGTGCCGGAGACGATCAGGTCCCGGGCGTTGCCCAGCCACACATCGGTGCCGTGGGAGAAACCCGACAGGCGGATGAGGGTGTTGAACCGCTCCGGCTGGGTGTCGCAGAGCATCTGGCGGGTGAATTTGGTGTTGAACTCCGGCACCGCCACCGCCCCGGTGGGGCCCAAAATCGGGTCGTCCTCGTACCCCAGGGGGGCGGAGTTGGTGAAGATGGTCATGGTGTCCTTGTCGTCCAGGGGAATCTCCTGGGCGTTGACCCCGGTGAGGTCCTCCATCATACGGATCATGGTGGGGTCGTCGTGCCCCAGCATGTCCAGCTTCAGCAGGTTATCCTCCATCTTGTGGTAGTCAAAGTGGGTGGTGATGATGTCGGTGCCCGTGTCGTCGGCGGGGTGCTGGACGGGGCAGAAGTCGTAGATCTCCCGGTCCTGGGGGATGACCACCATGCCGCCAGGGTGCTGGCCGGTGGTCCGGCGGACCCCGGTGCAGCCAATGGCCAGGCGGTTCTCCTCGGCCTTGGTCACCTGGAGACCCCGGGCGGCCAGGTACTTCTTCACATAGCCATAGGCGGTCTTCTCCGCCACGGTGCCGATGGTCCCGGCCCGGAAGACGTGGCCCTCCCCGAAGAGTGCAAAGGTATACTTGTGGGCGTTGGCTTGGTACTCCCCGGAGAAGTTCAGGTCGATGTCCGGGACCTTCTTGCCGCCGTAGCCCAGGAAGGTCTCAAAGGGGATGTTGAAACCGTCCTTCACATAGGGCGTCCCGCACACGGGGCACACCTGGTCGGGCATGTCCGCCCCGCAGCCATAGGCCTCCCCGGCGGCAAAATCCGCGTGCTTGCACTTGGGGCAGCGGTAGTGGGGAGGTAGGGAGTTGACCTCGGTGATCCCCGAGAGAAAGGCCACAATGGAGGAGCCCACCGACCCCCGGGAGCCCACCAGATAGCCGTGCTCCAGGGAGTTCTGGACCAGCTTCTGGGCGGACATGTAGATGACATCGTACTTGCGCTCAATGATGCCGGGCAGCTCCAGCTCGATTCGGTCCTTGACGATCTGGGGCGGGTCCTCCCCATAGAGCTCGTGGGCCTTGCCCCAGACCAGGTTGTACAGCTCCTCGGCGGAGTTCTCCAGCTTGGGGGCAAAGAGCCCGTCGGGCAGAGGCTTGACGTTGTCACACCAGGAGGCCACCAGCTGGGTGTTGGTGACCACCACCTCATAGGCCTTCTTCTCCCCCAGGTAGGCAAACTCCGCCAGCATCTCCTCCGTGGTGCGGAAGTACAGGGGGTTGGGGGCGTCGGCGTCGTCAAAGCCCTTGGTGTCCAGCAGCACATGGCGGTAGGCCTCGTCCTCCGGGTCCAGGAAATGGACGTCCCCAGTGGCGCAGACGGGCTTGCCCAGCTCCTCCCCCAGGCGGACCACCGTGCGGTTCCATTCCCGGATCTGCTCCCAGTCCCGGGCGATGGTCCTGCCGTTTTTGTCCGGGCGGACCATGAAGCCGTTGTTGGACAGGGGCTGGATCTCCAGGTAGTCATACCAGGAGGCGATCCGCAGCAGCTCCTCCCAGTCCTTGCCCCGGACGATGGCCTGGTAGAGCTCCCCGGCCTCGCAGGCCGAGCCCAGGATGAGGCCCTCCCGGTTCCGGTTGATCTCGCTCTTGGGCATGATGGGAAAGCGTTTGAAATAGTTCAAGTGGGCCAGGGAGATGAGCTTGTACAGGTTCCGCAGGCCCGTCTGGTTTTTGGCCAGGACAATGAGGTGCTTGGGCATCCGCTTGGCCTTGCCCAGGGAGCTGGTCTTGGCCAGGGCGGGGTTTACCTGCTGGAGGGTGTTCACCCCCCGGTCCCGGAGCATCTGGATGAAGGGGACCAGCATATATCCCACCATGGCCGCGTCGTCCGAGGCCCGGTGGTGGTTGAAGTCCGGCAGGTTCAGGTGGCGGCAGACGATGTCCAGCTTGTACTTGCCCAGCTCCGGCAGCAGGTTCTGGGCCAGGGGGAGGGTATCCAGAAAGGTGGGAGTAAAGGCAATGCCGTACCTCTCGCACCCGGCCCGGACAAAGCCGATGTCAAACTCCGCGTTGTGGGCGGCCAGCGGGCGGCCGTCCACAAAGGCCAGAAAGGCCCGCAGGGCCTCCTCCTGGCTGGGGGCCCCCACCAGCATGTCGTCGGTGATGCCGGTGAGCTGGACGATGTTGGGGGCCAGCTTCCGCTGGGGGTCCACAAAGGTCTGGAACCGCTCCTTCACCTGCCCCTTCTCCAGGACCACCGCGCCGATCTCGGTGATCACATCCTCGGTCCGGCTCAGGCCCGTGGTCTCCAGGTCAAAGCAGACGATGGCCCCGTCCAGGTCCTGGTCCTGGGGGCCCCGGACGGTGAGGCGGTCGTCCACGTCGTTGATATAGTAAGCCTCGGTGCCCAGCAGGACCTTCAGCTTGTCCTTGCCGGCGCTCCAGGCATCGGGGAAGGACTGGGCCACACCATGGTCGGTGATGGCGATGGCGGGATGGCCCCAGGCAATGGCCCGCTTCACCGCGTCCTTGGTGTCGGTGAGGGCGTCCATCAGGGACATCTTGGTGTGTAGGTGGAGCTCCACCCGTTTTTCCGGGGCGTTGTCCTTCTTCACGGGCTTCTCCGCCGTCTCAATGATCAGGGGCTCCAGGACCATGTCGTTGTCAAACCGGTTCAGGTTCAGCCGGCCGGAGATCTTCAGGTGCATCCCCGTCTTGACCCCCTCCACAATGGGGAGTCCCTCGTCCCCGGGCATGAACTTGCTCACCCGGATGGAGCTGGTGTAGTCGGTGATGTCAAAGCTGATGACCCAGGCACTGCGCTTTTTCAGCTCCCGGTGCTCCACGGCGAAGACGTCCCCCTCCACGGTGACCACCCCCATGTCCAGCTCCAGGGTATTCATGGGCTTGGGGGCCTTTTTGATCTGGCGGGTGCCGTAGATCCGCTTGGCGGAAAAGCCCTGGGCCTGCTTGTGGGCCGCCCGGGCCTCCGCCATGGCCTTCTGGCGCAGGGCCTCCGTCTGGCGGAACAGCCGCTCCTGCTGGGAGAGGGTCTCCTCCGACGGGGTCTCCTTCGGCGCCGGGGCGGGCGGGACAGCCGCCGGGGCTTCCGGCGGGGGGGGCGCGTCCGCCGGGGCTGCCTGGGCGCAGGCCGGGTGGAAGGTCACAGCGGACAGGCCATAGACCTGGGCCAGCTCCCGTTCCACCTGCCGGAGAACGGCGGGGTCCGGGAGCCGGGGGCAGAGGAGCTTGGCCTCAATGGTCCGGTTCTGGCTGTCCAGCACCGCGCCGGTGACCAGCCAGCCTGTCAGGACAGCGGCCAGGGCGGGGGCGGGGCGGTATTGAAAAAACATCTCAAAAAAGGGCAGATTTTTCTCTGGCATAGGTGACTTCCCTTCTCAAAAATGGCAAATTGTGCTGTGGGGGGACAAGCCCTGGGCGGGGGGCGGTGTGGGGTTCTTCCCCTACGCCGTTGGAACGGCGGGGAACGGTGGTTTCCCAGCCGGGGCCCTATTTCTTGGAAGAAATAGGGGAAAGAACACCAAGGGGAAGGAGGTT
>OIXV01002636.1_pt1 | contig 14168 bp, 16 predicted proteins | sample 1587771 | NCBI WGS metagenome assembly OIXV01 (sample SAMEA3888893, study PRJEB22519) | human gut metagenome | biome: human gut; feature: human-associated habitat; material: faeces | place: Denmark | collected 2010
GCATGTCGAGTTTGTGTCAAGTGCGCGCAGACACAAATCTCGCGATTGAAAAATTTCATTTTTCAATTTTTCTTCCTTATATCAGCTATCTGCCCGGTCAGATATCCAGTTCTGCATCTGTCGCATTGCGGTAAATAAACGCGCGGCGCGGCGGAACCTCGGTTCCCATCAGCATTTCCGTCACTTCAGACGCCATTCTGGCGTCCTCGATCTCCACAAGCTTCAACATTCTCGTCTCCGGATCCAGCGTCGTCTCCCACAGCTGCTGGGCATCCATTTCGCCCAGACCTTTGTAGCGCTGCAGATGGAACGGTCCCTTATGACGTTTGCGGTAGCGCTCCAGTGCCTTGTCATCGTAAAGATATTCCTCTGCACCCCTGGACGGCATCGCCTTATACAGCGGCGGCATTGCGATATAAACGTGTCCTTCGAAAATCAGCTCCGGCATGAACCGGTAAAACAGCGTCAGAAGCAGCGTGGAAATGTGCGCGCCGTCCACATCGGCATCCGCCATGATGATGATCTTGTCATAACGCAGCTTCGTGATATCGAAATCGTTGCCGTAGCCTTCCGAAAAACCGCATCCGAACGCATTGATCATCGTCTTGATCTCAGCGTTTGCCAGAACCTTGTCGATGCTCGCCTTTTCTACATTCAAAATCTTACCGCGGATCGGCAGAATCGCCTGATACATCCGGTTTCTCGCCATCTTGGCGGAGCCGCCCGCAGAATCTCCCTCTACGATAAAAATTTCACATTTCGATGCGTCCTTCGACTCGCAGTTTGCCAGCTTTCCGTTGGAATCAAACGAAAACTTCTGCTTCGTCAGCATATTCGTCTTGGCGCGCTCTTCTGTTTTGCGGATTTTGGCCGCCTTTTCCGCGCAGCCGATGACAGCTTTTAACGTCTCTAAGTTTCTGTCAAAAAATCTGGTCAGCTCTTCGCCCACAACCTTTGCCACAACCTTCGCCGCATCCTGATTGTCCAGCTTAGTCTTTGTTTGTCCTTCAAACCGCGGATCGGGATGCTTGATCGAAATGACCGCCGTCATGCCGTTTCGCACGTCCGGACCGGTGAAGTTCTGGTCTTTTTCCTTTAAAATATTGAGCTCCCGCGCGTAGCTGTTGATGATCGTCGTAAACTGCGTCTTGAAGCCGGTCAGATGCGTGCCGCCCTCCGCATTGTAGATGTTATTGCAGAATCCCAGCACATTTTCGTGGAACTCGTTGATATACTGAAACGCACCCTCGACAGAGATTCCGTCGCTTTCGCCCTGAAATGAGATGACGTCCGTCACCGCCTCGCAGGACTTGTTCATATCCTTAATAAATCCGACAATACCCTCCGGCTCGTGATAGTCCAAAATCTCCGGCTCTGTCCCTCTGCAATCCTCGAAGTGAATTGTCAACGCAGGGTTTAAGTACGCCGTCTCGTGCAGGCGGCTTTTGATATCGTCCTCTTTAAATCTGGTTTTATCAAAAATCGTATCGTCCGGCAGGAACGAAATCGTCGTTCCGGTCTCTCTTGTACGTCCAACGACCGGCAGCAGTCCATTGACCAGTTCGGTCGTTGGATTGCCGTACTCATAAGTGTCCTCGTAGACATTTTTTCCGTCCTTTACACGCACTGTCAGATGCTTCGAAAGCGCATTGACGACGGAGGAGCCGACGCCGTGCAGACCGCCGCTGGTCTTATAGGCGTTGTTGTCAAACTTACCGCCTGCATGCAGGGTCGTGAAAACCAGACGCTCCGCACTGATTCCTTTTTCATGCATCCCGACTGGGATACCGCGTCCGTTGTCCGAAACGGTCGCTGAACCATCTTTTTCCAGAATTACGGTGATTTTGCTGCAGTAGCCAGCCAGATGCTCGTCCACAGCATTATCCACGATTTCATAAATCAGGTGGTTCAAGCCCTTCGTGGAAACGCTGCCGATATACATGCCCGGTCGTTTCCGCACTGCCTCCAGTCCCTCCAGCACCGTAATGCTGGAAGCGTCATAGGTTGTATTTTGTGCCATCTATCTGATCCTTTCTTTCCGATTCCGAACTGCCCAAATTTCTATCGTAAAAAAATGTGCCTTGGCACATTCCCGCGCCGAGGGCGCATCCTCGCGGAGCGTTTTTATCGTATAGAAACGAAGTTTCCTATACGATGAAAAACTCAGTTCACGGATCGCCCGCGAACTGTAAAAGTCGAATTACTTTCGAGAGTATAACACATATGTTCGATTTTGGGAAGTCCCGCTGCGATTTTTGCGCCACGTTTCCAAACAGCTGCTACATCGTTCCCATTGCCCGGGCCGCCAGCCACAACAAAAGCAAATGCAACGGATAAAATCCATAGAAGAACCATTTCAAAACCTGCCGTCCTTTTTTCGCCCGCTCCCCATTGTATCCATATAAAATGCACAGTCCCGCCAGCGCCGGACCTATCATTGAGAACAAAACGCGCACTGCGCCTTCCGGAAAACCCAAAACGCCCTCCGTCTGCGCCACAGACGCTGCTTCGTTGATTCCGACAACCGCCGTCACGAACAGAAAGGTTTTCTGCAGTTTTTTCCGTTCCTGACCCGCCCGGTCAAACAACAGCGTAAACGCCGGGGCGAGCGCAGACCAGTCTGAAAATACCGATAAAAAAAACAGCCCTGCGATCTGCAGCTGCCCTTTTCCCCGCCGGAACGCTTCTCCATGGAACACGCACAGGATCAGAAAGCTAAACAACAGGGAAAACATCATATTCAAGCCTGCCGCCTCTCTGTTAAATGCCAGAAAATAGGGCACCTGGGACACCAGCGCAAATACAAACAGCCGTTTTGCATACGCACGTCTGGACGAGGTTTTATAAAACCCCTCCACCAGAAAATAACACATCACCGGCGCAGTAAAATAGCCGATTCCTTTCAAAAATTCCGCCGGATATGTCCCCGCTGTCAGAAAAACATGGCTGAAATGATTGAAAAACATCGTCAGCATCGCGATCATCTTGATCGCGTCGCGGGTCAGCCCCCGGCTTTTGATTTCCTGCATTTCATTCTCCCTTTTCTCAGATACGAAACCGCACAGCTGCAAAACCTGCGCCGACTTTGCACGCCCCGCGGTCAGATCGTCCGATAGTCGATCGATTTTTCAAATAATCCGAATTCCTTTTCCGGAAGCACCACGTCCCCGGAAAGCACCTGATCTGCCAACTCTCCTGCAAGCATCAGCACATCAGAATCCTGATAAATATCGCCTAATCCAAAATCCAGGTCACCGCTTTGGCGGATGCCGAAAAGATCCCCCGGCCCCCGCAGCTTTAAATCCTCATTGGCAATAAAAAATCCGTCGTTGGAGTGATTTAATACATCGAGACGTTTATTTTTTGCACCGCTTCCATCCCCGGTCATAAAAATGCAGAAGCTCTGCGCATGACCTCTTCCGACACGTCCCCGCAGCTGATGCAGCTGTGCGAGTCCGAAGCGCTCTGCATTTTCCACAAGCATTACTGTTGCATTGGGAACATTAATCCCAACCTCGATAACCGTCGTCGATACAAGGACATCGATCTGCCCGGCTCCGAATGCGTCCATAATTTCCTGCTTCTGTGCTGCCTTCATTTTTCCATGCAAAGCAGCCACCCGAATCGAGCTATTCAGGGCAGCTTTTAATTTTTCCGTATAATCCGTGACATTTTCCAGTCCGTCTGCGGAATCCTCTCCGGCTTCTACCATCGGACAGATTACATAGACCTGATGCCCTGCCTCCACCTGCGCTTCGAGAAAGGCATAGGCTTTTTTGCGGAAGGACGGATCTACGACGCAGTTTTTAATCGGCAGACGGTTTTTTGGCATCTCGTCCAGCACAGACACTTCCAGATCGCCATATAATACGATCGCCAGCGTCCGTGGAATCGGTGTCGCGCTCATGACGAGCACATGTACGCCCTCCCCCTTATTTGCCAGGCATTCTCTCTGTCTTACGCCAAACCGGTGCTGTTCATCTGTCACTACCAGTGCAAGATCCCGATACTGTACCTTTTCCTGAATCAGCGCATGTGTCCCGATAATCACATCTGCATCCCCGGATTTGATCCGTGCATATGCCTCTTTTTTCTGCTTTGCCGTCATGGAACCGGTCAGCAGGATCGGCTTTGTACACAGTCCGTACTTCTCCGTCATCTCTGTCAGTGCTTCAAAGTGCTGTACCGCCAGCACTTCTGTCGGCGCCATCAGACACCCCTGCCTGCTGTTTGCACTGCACACCAAAAGCGCCAGAAAAGCAAGGATCGTTTTACCGCTTCCCACGTCCCCCTGAACCAGTCGGTTCATCGCCATATGTCCTGTCAGGTCTGCTTCGATCTGCTTCCAAACCCTCTGCTGGGCTCCGGTCAGCTGATACGGAAGCGCTGCAATCAGGCGGTCCGTATCCTCTGTCGGCTGCAGCGGCCGATCGATTAACAGCCCTGTATTCTCTTTTTTCTGACGCTTGATCTGAATCAGGAAGGCTAAAAATTCATCGAAGACCAGACGTCTTCTGGCCATCACAACATCCTCCTGACTTCCTGGAAAATGGATTTTTTCCATTGCTTCCCGGAATCCGATCAGACGGTATCTGCTCCGGATTTCTTCCGGAAGATAATCCGGCAGCTCCAGCTCCTCCAGCGCCTGCCGCACACATTTGGAGATCATATGGTTGGTCAGTCCGCTCGTCAGCGCATATTTGGGCTGCCATGTCCCGGCAAGGGTTTCATAATCGCCCTGTGAAAACACACGCGGCTGTTCCATGAAAAGCATCCCGCCTGTGCCTGCCTGTACCATGCCGCGAAACACATGCCAACTGCCGCCCGGAAGCGCTTTTTTCAGATACGGCATCCGAAACCAGGTCAGCTTCATTCGCCCGGAGGCATCTCCTGCCTGCGCATGTGTGATGACCATTCCTTTTGCCCGCACCATAGACGGCGTACCGACAATACAGGCTCTTACCGACTGTACTTTGCCGATGCACAGCTCTCCAACCGGAAGCACCTCCTCATAATGATCATAGCCTCTCGGAAAATAAGAAATCAGATCCTTTATCGTTTCAATATGAAGTTTCGAAAAAAGCGCAGTGGTCTTCACCCCTACGCCTTTTATCTCTGTAATCAAATGACTGGCTTCCATTATGCCTCACTCTGCAGAAACAATATAGTAGTAAATCGGCTGTCCGCCATACTGCAGCTCTACATCACACGCCGGATATTTCTCCGCCACCTTGTCGCGGAGCGCTGCAGCGTCTTCCTCTTTGGTCTCCTGACCATAATAGATGCTGATCAGCTCCATATCCTCATCCATCATGCTATCGATCATGTCTTTCGTAACTGTTTCGATCGCCTGTCCGACTGCAAGGATTCCTGCATCTCCGATCCCCATGTAATCGCCCTGATGGATTTCATGATCGTCGATCACCGTATCTCTGACTGCATAGGTTACTTCACCGGTGCGAACGGTTTCGATCGCTTCTGTCATCGCCGCTTCATTTTCTTCCGGACTCAGATCCGGTACATAGTTGATCACTGCGGTAATGCCCTGTGCGATTGTCTTAGTAGGAATGACAACGATCTTCTTGTCCTCCGTCATATATTTTGCCTGGTTTGCAGCCAGAATGATATTTTTATTATTAGGGAGAACGTAAACGGTTTCTGCGTTTACTTTTTCAATGGCATTCAGCACATCCTCGGTGCTCGGGTTCATCGTCTGACCGCCCTCGATGATATAGTCTACGCCAAGGTCTTTTAAGATCGCATTGATCCCTTCGCCTACAGAAACCGCGATAAATGCCGCTGCCTTTTTCTCAGCCGGTGCTGCAGCTGCAGCCTCCTGCTGCTCCTTCTGTGCCATCTTCACAACCTTTTCATGGTGCTCCAGGCGCATGTTGTCGATCTTCATATTGGAAAGTGCACCATACTTCAATGCCTTCTGGATCGCAAGACCCGGGTCATTGGTATGCACGTGCACCTTAACCACATCGTCATCTGCCACAACTACGATCGAATCACCGATGGATTCCAGATATGCCTTAAAGTCCATCTCCTGCTTGATGTTAAAGGTCTTGGAAAGCATGATGATAAACTCTGTACAATAACCGAATTTGATATCGCTCTCTTCCAGAACGGTTTCCTGGCTGCCTGCAAACGGAGCCCCTGCAGGAGCTGCGGTCTCTGTTACCGTCCAGTCGATCTCTTTGCCTAAAAACGCTTCATAAGCGCCCTTTAATACCTGCATCAGACCCTGTCCGCCGGAATCCACAACGCCAGCCTGTTTTAAAACAGGCAGCATCTCCGGAGTCTGGCTCAGCACATAATCTGCGCGCTCAATGATATCACCGATATATTTTTCCAGGTCGGTTTCCCCTGCATCTGCCAGCTCACGCGCCTTTAAAGAAGCACTCTTGGCAACGGTCAGGATCGTGCCTTCCTTCGGCTTCATAACTGCCTTGTATGCAGTCTCTACCGCTTTCTCACAAGCTTCTGCAAGCAGCGGAATATCGATCGTATCATAATCGCGGATCGCTTTGGTGAAGCCTCTGAACAGCTGCGATAAAATGACGCCTGAGTTGCCTCTGGCGCCTCTTAAGGAACCGGATGAAATCGCCTTTGCCAGGGATTTCATATCCAGGTCATTGTTTGCATTCATCGCTGCAACGTCTTTTGCCGCAGACATAATGGTCAGTGTCATGTTCGTACCTGTATCACCATCCGGAACAGGGAACACGTTTAATTCATTGATCCACTCTTTCTTACTCTCCAGATTCTTAGCACCTGCTAAGAACATCTTTGCAAGCATCTTAGCGTCGATCGTATTTACAGCCACAGTTAAGTCCTCCTTAATCAATCACTCGCACACCTTCTACAAAGATGTTGATTTTCTCTATCTCAATTCCGGTAAATTCCTCTACCTTATATTTTACATTGCTGATCAGATTGTCCGATACCGCAAGAATGCTCACCCCGTATGCCACGATAACGTGGAAGTCCAGTGTCAGTTTATTATTATTCAGTGTAACTGCAATGCCCTTGGTAATGCTGTCGCTCTTCAACAGCTTGACAAGACCGCCCTTCACTGTAGCGCCCATGCCAACGATGCCGAAACACTCCATCGCCACTGTTCCCGCATATTGACCAATCACTTCATTATCAATCGTAATATTGCCCATATGGGTCGTCATAGAAGAACCCTTCATGTGATAACCTCCTTTTTCCATGAAAATCTAAGGCTATTATAACCGCTTTCCTGCAAAAAGGGAATAACCATTTTAATTTTTTAAAAATTTGATGATTTTTTACTTGCCAAATGTATTTAATTCTGTTATCATACTGATGTTGTCAGTCAAACGACGAATATAGTTTGAGGAGGTGCAATCATGGCAAAATGCGATATTTGTGGCAAAGGCGCTCATTTCGGTAACAACGTAAGCCATTCCCATAGAAGATCCAACCGTATCTGGAATTCCAACGTCAGAAGCGTTAAATGTAAAGTCAACGGTGGTGCACGGAGAATGCACGTTTGCACAAGCTGCTTGAAGTCCGGCAGGGTTGAAAGAGCTTAATTGAATCAGAAACATTGAAAAGCTACTCTGGTAAAGAGTAGCTTTTTTGTCATGGCGACGAGGAAAAGGACAGACCCGCAAAGCAGGGATGTTTCTGTAAAGAAGAGCCTGAGCAAAAGCCGTTCTTTGGTTTTTGCTCAGGCTCTTTTTGAAAGGAAATTACGCCGCTCTGCGGCGGTCTGTCCTTTTCCGACCGCTGATCATCCACCGGCCCCGGAATGTTTTTTCCGGGGCCGGTGGATGATATTAATAATCTCAGCTCCTCTTCCATTCCCCATTCCGGTCAAATCTCTTTTTCAGTTCCCGCTCTGTCACAACGATCGTTCCAATGATAACGACGCACTGCAGTGTACACACAATTCCCCCAACATTCCCTACGCAGTTGTTCCCTTTTCCGAAAACACACGCCAAAACAATTACCGTAACCGGAATCATTACAAGCCCGCTGACATACCAGAGCTTTCCGCAGCAGCGATGCGCGTATTTCCAGGTCTCTTTATTTTTCATGGACATCGCCGTCCGGTATCCATACATCGCATTGATCTCCTTCGGAGGCTTTTTCTGAAATCTTTTTCCAATAAAAACCATCGTAACCGGAATCAGCAGATCCATCACCAGCATAAAAATCCAAAAGCCCATAGTGCCTCTCTTTCCCTGTGAAAAAATCACTTCACAAAAATGCTGTCATCTCCATATCTGCCGATATGGGACGGCTTTTTCGGCGAATAATAAAGCTTCCCCAGCACTTCTTCCGGATTCGAATCCGTCAGATAACGTCCATACAGGGTTTTTGCAAACTCCGTACCGGTCAGCATGTCCAGCGTGTCCGTATAAGTAACGCCATCCACCTGATATTCGACAGTTACAACATAAATCGAATCCGTATCCACGGTTTCCGTTGCCGCAGAATAGGACGTTGTCGTACTTTTTTCTATTTTAATAATTTTGTACTCAGATGGATCGATTTCAGCCGTATAGGTGTGTTTCCGGTAAAGATCGACAGCTGCGATAATGACCACCGTTACCAGTACGCCAATCAGGCATACCGTAAGTACAGCAATCAGAGCTTCCCTGTTTTTCTCGTTTTGCCTGGAATTCACACCCCGTTTTCTATTGTCAGAATTTCCCAATCCGTACCTCCCACTCAAAATTCGTTCGGTACATCCATCCCGATCACATAATTGTAACTGTAGGTATGGACATAAAGCTTCCCATCCTGTTCTATGATCAGATCCGGTGCCTTTTTTAAGGAGAGCCGATCGATCACTTCTCCTGTGTTACGATTGATCTGATACAGATAATCCGGTTCCGCCGTAAAGCCATAGCCGCACAGAATAACATCCCCTTTGACTACAAAATTCATGGAATTATAGGTCTGGTCTGCGCTTCTCCACAGTAGCTTATCGTTTTCCAGATCATAGGCAAACATAAAACAGGTATTGGATTGCGCGTATCCGTTTCTCACGCTGGCTCCGTAAAAAATCCCATCCTCCAGATATGCATTGTTGCCGTTAATATACCACTGATCCGTCGGATAATCCAGTACATAGATGCAATTTCCCGTACCGGTTTCGTAAATATAGAGCTCGTCATCCACCCACTGATACTGGTAATGATCGTCATAAAAGCTGTTCCAGTCCGTGCCGATCATCGGAAGCGACAAATTTTCGCTGTCATACCAGTCGTTCGCCCAGCTGACTCCGTTTTCCTCTTCCGATAGAATGGTCAACCCGATCGGATCCACCGCATCGCCGTCCGCAAGTATCTCGCCCATTGTGGATATGTCCAAGGTTAGATATTTCGGTTCTGTCGTGTTTTCCACAACTGCTTCGGTTTCCGGCTCCTGAGCAGTCGTTTTCGCATTTTGCGTCTCGCCCGTTTCTGAAACAGAGTCTTTTGTATCTGCATCCTCTGTGTCCGGCATGGCGCTTTCGTTTTGTATCCCAATACTTTCTGCCATTTCAGTTTTCGTCTCTGCTCTCTGACCGCAGCCCGCCAATACCAGGCACAGCGCCAGAAAAAGTGCGTCTTTTCGTTTGTTCCTCATGTTGTCCTCCTGAAACTGTCATTCTATTGCGAGCATCTTTATGACGTATTCCGTCGTCCCCGCTTCCAGACGCCTTTGTCCGGAAAGAGAAAAGCCGTGGGCTTCATAAAACCGGATCGCGCGTTCATTTTTCTCAAGCACCCACAGATGGTCTGCTCGATGCTCCTGCTTGGCGTACTCCATCAGCGCCGCGCCGATTCCCTGATTCTGAAAAAAATGATCCACATAAAACTCTGCGATTTCCGTCTGTTCCAGATGAATCAGTCCTTTCACAATTCCATCGTCATACACAAAAATATGATCTAGGATTTCCGGCTGCGCATACTCTTTTGCAACATCCAGTACTTGAAGCACATGAAAAGAATAGTCGTCGTTTTTAAAAATCAATCGATAATTCATTCGCTTATCAAATACAAGGATTTCTGCAATTCTTGAAAGATCTTTCTTTTCCGCTTTTCGAATCATTCTTTCTCCTATGGTTTTAAAGGCTTTCCAGAAACCTGTCCACTTCCCGGTTAAATTCCTCCGAGCGCTTATTTGCAACAAAATGATCCCCCTCGATGATCGCCAGACGGGCATTCGGGATATTTTCCGCAATTTTTCTCGTGTGGTCTTCCCGGATCATGTCTTTTGTCCCGCAGATTACGAGGGTCGGTGCGATAATCTGTGCAAGCTCTGCCGGTTCAATATTCGGATCGTTTACCATCAGACCCAGCAGCTCTGCATTTTTGTTCGCCTCCGCCGATCTTTTGGCAAAATACTTTGCAATTTTATAGCCGATTTCGATCGGAAGCTGCGTCGAACGCTTTACGCCTTTCGCATCCAAATTTCCTCCGTTTAAAATCAGCGCTGTCACCATATCCGGATGCTTCATTGCAAACCGCATGGCGATATTCGCGCCATCCGAAAAGCCAAGAATCACAGCTTTCGGAATCTGGTGATTTTTCATAAAATCATATAAATCGCACGAAAACTGCCTGATCGTAAAGGGACTTGTCCCCCGGGGAGATTTTCCATGTCCTCTCGTATCCGGCGCGATCACCCGATACCGGTCGCAAAAATGTTCAATCTGATGTTTGAAATAAGAACTGTCTTCTCCATTTCCATGTAAAAGAACAAACGGTTCTCCGTTCCCTTTTTCTCTGTAAAATAATGTAATATCCATCTTTCCTCTAATATCCCAGTGCTTCGCATTCTGCATCAACATTCAAACGCCCGACTGACGTTTTTTGCCAAAATCGGTCACTGATCGCAGCTTAAAATCAGATAGCTGACCGCCAGCAAGATCAGTGCAAACACAACGCCCAAAAAGCGATACCGAAAGCACAGCATCAAAAACATTCCCATCGCTGTCCAGAATATTGCAAACGCAACCAGTCGGATCATAAACGCATCAATCCCTGCAAAATATCTTATATTATTTAGTCTATGCACGGGCTGGCGTTCTTTGATTAAAAATCTGCGCAAGCATCAACGGCTTAGTCCTTTCGCAGTCCGGCTGCCTGCATAATTGCCTCAACCGGCTCCACAGGCTCGCTTCCCCAGAAAATCTCCGTATCCGCGCATCCCGCAGTATCCAGCAGTTCCCGCGCATCTTCTTTTAAGAGCCTTTGATAAGCGTCGTCTACCATTTCCAGCTTTAACAGAGCTTCCTCCCTGTCACTGTCCGTTTGCTCCGAAAGCCATGCAGAAGCCGCCTCCCGGATTTCTTCCGGATCCAGACCGGTATGTTCACCCCACTCCAACAGCTTTACTGCTGCCTGCACCGCTATCAGAGACGAACCCGATGTCCCAATCTGAACCTTTGAATTGATTTCATCCAAAATCGGAAGCGTCAGGGCTGTAGACGTATCCTCCGGGTTTTCCGGATTCCCGATATCGCCTGTATCCTCCGGATTATCCGCATTTCCGATAGTATCTGTATCATCCGGCTCCTCTGAAAGAGCTGTGCTATTTTCCATTTCTTCCGACCAGGTTTCCTGCTGTTGGTCACCGGAAGCCTCCGTTTCTTTCTGTACAGAGCATCCCGCCAGCAAAACAGCAAAAAGCAAAGCTGCCATACACAGTATCGCGGCAGTCGAAGTTGTCCTCCTGTTTTTGAATCGTTTCATCCTTTTTTTCATCCTTCCTGCCCTCAAGCTTTCTTCAAAAAGCAAAACAGGGACAAATCCAGCCAGACCGCCCCTGTCACATGTTTCGCTATCCTTTGATACCAGATTGCTACGCGCTTTGCACTCTCGCAATCTTCATCATTTTAAATCTATGCTTCGTTTCCGTCTTCTTCCGGGAACGCTGCGTCAACCGCTTCCTCATCGCTCATCATTTCCTGTTTGGGCGTCGTAAAGCGATCTACCAGATCGGGAATCATGTCGATTACCTTGCTGACGCTGTCCTGATTCTTGATGTTGACCAGACGTGTCTGTCCGTTTTTAATCAGAAGCACCGCGCTGGGGGACATCTTGCCGCTCATACCGCCCATGCCGCCGTTTTTGCGGGAGTCCTTACCCGCTCCGCAGCTTGCGCCCGCACCGATTCCAAACGATACATCCACAAGCGGGATAATGATCGTATCATCGATCTTTGTTGCTTCTCCAACTACGGTTTTCGTTGTGAAAACGGATTCTGCCCCTTTCACCAAGGCTTCCATTACAGAAGTAATATTGTTGTCTTTATTTTCTGCCATGCTATGCTTCCTCCTTCTTGCGCAGTATTCTGATCAGTCGTCTGACATTTTTATTGAGTAAAATCCTCAGTCCGCAGATTCCGAGGGTTCCAAGCCGGATTATGCCTTTGAGGTGAAGTTCTCCTTCGATATATTTCTCTTCAAAATCCGGTTCCAGCCGGATATTTCCTTTATGCCAGGGATACAGCATTCCCTGTATCGCCATGATCTGTCCGGTAGAAGCCGGATCGCCTGTCCCGACGATTCCAAAAACCTCCAGCTTTCGCGGCAGTACATGTCTGATAATTTCTCCCAGCTCGTAAAATCCAACCCGGATCGCCTGCCGTGTCTGCGGCTGATCCCAGATTCTTTTATAATAGGCAGTCTGTTGTTTGAGCTGGTCGGTCTTTTGCTGCATTCCGTGCAGTCGGTCTGTGACCTGTGAAAGCTTACCGGAAAGCTTTTCAAAAAAGCTGCCGGCAGGATGGTCAGATGCAGCGTCCGAATCGGTGGCTTGCGCGTCAGTCTCCGAAGCAGACGTTTCGTTCGGGTCAGTTGACTGTGATTCGACATCAGGCATCCTAGTCGTAGCCGAGCCACGCGGGTCTGCTGACTGCGGTTCAGATGCTTCCGCGACAGTTTGTGTCTGCGGTTCGTCAATCGTACCGGCAGCAGGCGCGCTCTCGCCCAGCGTTTTTACGTCCGCAGACGGCATTTTCGCTCCGTCCGCATCCAGCACATTCGTATCCGCGTCGGCGTCGCCTACACCTTCCTCTGCGTCCGCACCGGATGCCGCTTTTTTCTTTTTCCCAGATCGTTCTTTTTTCGGATAAATTAAAAATCCCGCCACGCGGACTTCCAAAAGCAGTTCTTTTTCATATGTGACACGGATAGACAGCAGATGTAACAGCCATGTCACGCGACCCCGGATGTATTTTTCTTCCTTCCAGACGCCGTCCGCCCGATATCGAATCGGGACGAGCAAAACGGTCAGAACTGTCAGCAAGATCAGTCCGAGGATTCCAAGCAAAATCCATCCAATTACTTTTAATATTGTCAGAAGTACTGTCATCCGCCGCCTCCTTTCCCGGAGGTAAAGGTCTTTTGCAGATATCCCTTGATATCCGCTTCCATTCCGGCGTCCACCGTATCCTGCAGCATCTGCTGCACAAGAAAAATCGCTTCCTCCCGCCCCTCTGCAATGCCGACAACCTGCAGTGCCTTTTTGTCAAAATATTTTTGTTTTAACAGCGCGCAGTGGAAAATGTCCAGCTGATCTGAGGTGCGGGACAGGCTGATCAGATAGATGCCAAGCTGTCCTCTCCCGGTCAGAAGCTTCCATTTTATTTTATTTACATTGCGGATTGACGGCCCCACATACAGCCTGCGGTAAAATTTCATGAACTGGCAACACTCTCCTGTTCCTAGAATGCCCCCAAATTGCACTCATAAGCATATTTTTTGAAAATAGCCGGTCAGATTGACCGGCCTAAACAGATAATTTCCGTCCGCTTAATAGTATTTGTGGCTGCCCCAGAGATTGCTCTTCTTTAATTCCAGATATTCATGATAGGCTTTTTCGAGAATCTGCTTTTCATTGGCAAATTTCAAAAGATGATAGGCCTCATGATACTTGTAAAATCCGGAGTCCACAAAATACTCTTCTCTTTGCGGCTTACTGTAATAACTGTCTGCCATCATCAAATACCAGTGAACTTCTTTCTCCACGACATCCTCCGGTACGTTGAAGGTATATTCGCTTTTGCCCACATACTTGATAATGGAAGCTCTGGAACCGCTTTCCTCCAGAACCTCACGGAGCGCGGTCTGCTGAAACTCCTCGCCCTCCTCCACGGTTCCTTTAGGGAGTACCCATCCTTCATATTTATTTTTA
>OIXV01002661.1_pt1 | contig 14050 bp, 9 predicted proteins | sample 1587771 | NCBI WGS metagenome assembly OIXV01 (sample SAMEA3888893, study PRJEB22519) | human gut metagenome | biome: human gut; feature: human-associated habitat; material: faeces | place: Denmark | collected 2010
CTGTGTGAGCTGGTGGTGGGAGGCCGGGACGGTTTGCAGCCTATTGAGAAAACCGTCATTGACCGTTGTGTGCGGCAGGTGTACCGGGAAATGGCGCTGGGGCTGGAAACAGCCAAAACGCCGCTGCTCCAAGATTTGTATGAGGAGCTGCTGCGCCAGCCGGAGCCGGAGGCCAAGCGGATCGCCACGGCGCTGGAGCTTTACTGCACAGGCTCCCTCAATCTCTTTAACCATCCTACCAACGTCAACCTCAATTCCCGCGTGGTGTGCTTTGTGCTGAAAGGCATGGGCGAAAACCTCCGCAAGATCGCCATGCACATCACCAACGATTTTGTCACTTCTGCGGTGGGAACCAACTTCAAAAACGGCGTGGCGACATGGTGCTATTTTGACGAGTTCCATATCCTGCTCCGCGATCCGCTGACCGCCAGCTATTTCGTAACCGTCTGGAAGATGCTCCGCAAGCAGGGCTGCGTTCCCTCGGCCCTGACGCAGAATGTGAAAGACCTGCTGGCCAGCCGGGAGATCGAGAACATTCTGGACAACACGGATTTTATGATCCTGCTGTCGCAGGCGCAGAGTGACCGCGCCATTCTTGCCAAGCAGATCGGCATTTCAGAGCACCAGCTATCGTATATCACGCAGTCCAACTCCGGCGAGGGCCTGCTGTTCTATGGCAGCGTCACCATCCCGTTTGTTGACCGCTTCCCCCGTGGCGAGATTTACGACCTGCTGACTACCAAGCCGGAGGACGCTGCCAATGGAAAACAGGCAGAATAAGCCGCCCAAGGGCGGGGCTGCTTCTGGTCACGGTGGCCAGAAGTTCCATACCGACAGCGAACAGGCCAAGCTCCACAAGTCCAAGCTCCGCATGGAGAGCCGGGAGGAACGGCTGAACAAGGCCCGTGAAAGGCTGGCAAAGCAGAAGCCGCCGAAAAAGCCCGGCCCCATCAAGCGGATCGCCCGGATCGCCGGACATGAAACCCATGCTTTTCTGCATGGAAAGGTGTATCAGGAGGAGCGCGACAATGTAGGCGTGGAGGGCGGTCATTTTGTGGAGCGTTCCGGCGAGGCTGCGCTGCACTATGGGCGGCACAAGGTACGCAGGGCCATCCGGGAGCACCCGGCCAAGGCCGCCGCCCGTGCGGAGTCCCGGTACATCAAGGCCACGGCGGACTACCATTCCCGCAAGTTCGCACAGGAGCAGCCGGAGGCGCAGAGCGCCGCCGCCCGGTTATGGCACCGCCACAAGCTGAAACGGGAGTATCAGCGCAAGGCGCGGGAAACCGCCAAGCAGACCGCCAAGGCCGCCGAGCAAACCGTATCGGCCACAGAGCGGTTTGTCCGGGAAGCGGCGGCGTTCGTCAAGCGGCATCCCGTGGGGACGCTGCTTGCGCTGGGCTGCCTGTTGGTGATGCTGACCCTGCAATCGTGTATGTCCTCGATGGTTTCCGTGGGAAACAGCACCCTTGCGGCCATCGCCGCCAGCACCTATAAGGCGGAGGACGCGGATATGCTGGGGGCCGAGGCCGCCTATTGTGCGCTGGAGGACGAGCTGCAACGCTACCTCGACACCTATACCCGTACCCACGATTATGACGAATACCATTTTGACCTCGACACCATTGAGCATGATCCCTATGTGCTGATCTCCATGATCTCTGCGCTCCATGAGGGCGCGTGGACGTTGGACGAGGTGCGCGGGACGCTGCAAGACCTCTTTGACCGCCAGTATATTTTGACCGAGGATGTGGTGGTGGAAACCCGCTACCGCACAGAAACCGACACATGGACGGACGCGGACGGCAACACCCATACGGACACCTATCAGGTGCCGTATGACTACTACATCTGCACGGTCACGCTGGAAAACTTCAATCTCTCCCATGTTCCCGTTTACATTATGAGCGAAGAACAGCTCGGAATGTACGCCACCTATATGGCCACCCTCGGCAACCGTCCCGACCTGTTCCCCGGTTCAGGCTACATCGGCAAGTATGTGGAGGGCAGCTATACCGACTACGACATTCCCCCGGAGGCGCTGGACGATGAGGTATTTGCCGCCATCATCAAGGAAGCGGAAAAGTATCTCGGCTACCCCTACGTTTGGGGCGGCAGCAGTCCCTCCACCTCGTTTGACTGTTCGGGCTTCGTCAGTTGGGTCATCAATCATTCCGGTTGGGATGTGGGCAGGCTGGGCGCGCAGGGACTTTGCAATATCTGTACGCCCGTATCCTCTGCCAACGTCAAGCCGGGCGATCTGGTGTTTTTCACCGGAACCTATGATACCCCCGGCGTCAGCCATGTGGGTATCTATGTCGGCAACAATATGATGATCCACTGCGGAGATCCGATCTCTTATGCAAACTTAAATTCAAGCTATTGGCAGTCCCATTTCTACCGCTATGGGCGCTTGCCGTAAAGGAGAGTGAACGATATGAACCCGAAAATTATGAAGCTCCGTGGAGAGCTGGAGAAGAACAAAGGCAAAATCTCTGATCTGCAAGGCCGCAACCGCGAGCTGGAAAAGCAGATTCGTGAGCTGGAGGACACCGACATCATCGGCATGGTGCGTGAGAACGGCATGACGATGGAGCAGTTTGCCGAGCTGTTCCGCCGTATGCAGGCCGCGCCTGCACCGGCCACTTCGGAAAAGGAGGCGTTGAACCATGACTAAGAACACACCACGCATTTTTATCAGTCTGCTGCTGATGCTCCTGTGTATCGGGATTCTCCCCGTTTCCGCCTTTGCCAGCGGCGGCGACTATCCCGATGATACGCTGCCTGCCGCCGAAAGCATCGCCGCAGACACGCAGGAAACAAAACAAATCGGCACGGTCACGACCAACGGCGGCAACCTGAACGTCCGCACCGGCGCGGGACTGGACAACACCGCGTTTACGCAGCTCCCCAACGGCACGGTGGTCGATGTGATCGGTAGGGACGGCGATTGGGTGAAAATCCTGCTGCCCGCCCGTGTGGGCTATGTGTACGGCAGCTATCTGACCGTCACCGATGCCGCCGACAGCACCGTGAGCATCGGCGGCATTACGCTTCCGTTTGATGAAAAAGAGATGGCCGACCTCTGGCAGCTCCTTGTCGGCAGCATGACGGGCGGCAGCGACGCGCTGACACCGGACGGCAATCTGACGCTGATCGACGATATTGGCACCAGCACCAAGGCAGGAAAACAGTTCATTACGCTGGAAAGCAAGAACGGCAATACATTTTACCTGATTATTGACCGTGACGATGAGGGCGAAGAAACCGTCCACTTCTTGAATCAGGTGGATGAGGCTGACCTGATGGCGCTGACCGGCGAGGAAGAAACGCCCGCCACTTGCTCCTGCACCACAAAATGCGTGGCCGGTACGGTCAATACATCCTGCCCCGTCTGCGCGGTCAACATGACCGAGTGCGTGGGCAAGGAGGCAAAGCCAGAAGTCCCCACCGAGCCGACAGAACCCGCCGCCGAGGAACCGGAGAAAAAGAGCGGCGTGGGCGGCATCCTTGTCGTTCTGCTGATCGTCTCGCTGGGCGGCGGTGCCGCGTTCTACATTTTCAAGCAGAAAAAGGCCAAGCCGCAGACCAAAGGCAGCGCCGATCTGGACGATTATGACTACGGCGAGGACGAATATGAGTTTGAGCCGTATGAGGACGAACCGGAACAGGATACTACGGAGGATACGGACGCATGAGATATTTCACCAATAATCCGCTGGAACGCCTGATGATGCAGAAGCCGAAAGCAGCGCGGGAGGACAGCCCTCCCGACGCTGCCAAGGAACACTTCTGCTACGGCTGCAAGCGCTTCGGACAGAGCTGCGTTCGCCCCTGCTACCGTGACGTAAAGAGAATGGAGGCTGCACCATGCGCCTTGTGATCGCCGAAAAACCTTCCGTGGCACAGAGCATCGCCGCCGTGCTGGGTGCAAAGTCGCGGCATGACGGGTATCTGGAGGGCAGCGGGTATATCGTGTCGTGGTGCTTTGGGCATCTGGCAGAGCTGGCCGACGCCGCCGTTTACAATGCCGATGATGCCAAATGGACGCTGGCGGCGCTGCCCATCATTCCTACCTCGTTCCGCTTCATCGTCCGCTCTGAAAAGCAGAAGCAGTTTGACATTCTGCGGGAGCTGATGCGCCGGGAGGATGTGGCAGAGGTGGTCAACGCCTGCGACGCTGGGCGCGAGGGTGAGCTGATCTTCCGCACGGTTTACTGCCTTGCGGGATGCTCCAAGCCGATTCTGCGGCTTTGGATTTCTTCAATGGAGGATGATGCCATCCGCAGCGGCTTCCAGCAGCTTAAGTCTGGGCGCGACTATGACGGCCTGCATCAATCCGCCCTCTGCCGCGCCAAGGCCGATTGGCTGGTTGGTATCAACGCCACGCGGTATTTCTCCCTGACGTATGGCCGCACATTGAACATCGGGCGCGTCATGTCGCCCACGCTGGCGCTGCTGGTACAGCGTGAGGCGGAGATCTCCGCATTTGTGGCAGAGCCGTTCTACACCGTCCAGCTTGATTGCGGCTTTCCCGCCGCGACAGACCGAATGAAAGACAGAAAGGATGCCGATGCCATCGCCAACGCCTGCAAGGGCAAGACAGTAACCGTCAAAAGCGTGGAGCGCAAGGAAAAGTCTGAGAAAGCGCCCGCGCTCTACGATTTGACCTCCCTCCAGCGCGACGCCAACCGCGTTCTCGGCTACACCTCTCAGCAGACCCTCGACTATCTCCAAGCGCTCTATGAAAAGAAGCTCTGTACCTACCCGCGCACCGACAGCCGCTATCTGACCGACGATATGGAGGGCAGCGTCCCCGGCCTTGTCGCCGCCGCTGCCGCTGTCTGCGGCATGGAGAAGCCGCCGACCATCTGCGCCAAGCAGGTATGCAGCAGTAAAAAAGTCACCGATCACCACGCCATTGTTCCCACCATCAGCGCGGAAAAGGTAGATATAGCCTCTCTGCCGCTGGGCGAACGCGAGGTGCTGAAGCTGGCGGCAAGGGGCTTGCTTCGTGCGGTGGATGAACCACATCGCTACGCAGAAACGGTCATTACGGTGGACTGTGCCGGTCAGAGCTTCACCGCCAAGGGCAAAACCGTCCTTGCTCCCGGCTGGAAGCGCTATGAGCAGGAGCAGGCAGAGGCAGCGCCCGCGCTGCCGGTGGTAACGGAGAATCAGACGCTTTCCGTATCTGCCGCATCGGTCAAGACCGGAAAAACCACGCCGCCCAAGCATTTCACCGAGGATACGCTGCTGGCCGCGATGGAAAACGCGGGCAAGGAGGATATGCCAGATGATGCCGAGCGCAAGGGCATTGGCACCCCAGCGACCCGTTCCGGTATCATTGAAAAGCTGGTGTCCTCCGGTTTTGTGGAGCGCAGGAAGTCCAAGAAGATCACAAATCTGCTGCCCACCTCCACCGGCACGGCGCTTATCACCGTTCTGCCCGAACAGCTCCAGTCTCCGCAGCTCACCGCTGAATGGGAACACCGCCTGAAAGAGATCGAGCGCGGCGAAATCGCCCCGGACAGCTTCATGGATGGGATCGCCGCCATGCTACATGAGCTGGTGCAGACCTACAAACCCATCCCCGGTACGGAAGTCCTGTTCCCCTCCGGGCGTGAGGTGGTCGGCAAGTGTCCCCGCTGCGGAGCCGAGGTGACGGAATCACCGAAAGGCTTTTTCTGCGAGAACCGTGCCTGTTCCTTTGTTCTCTGGAAAAACAGCCGCTTTTTCACCGCCAAGAAAAAGGTGCTGACAAAATCCCTTGCCGCTGCGCTTTTGAAAAATGGCCGCGCCCCGCTGAAAGGCTGCTACTCCGAAAAGACCGGGAAAACCTATGATGCCAGCGTTCTTCTGGAGGACGATGGACAGCGCACGGGCTATAAGATGGTGTTCGACAATGGCTGATGCGCCGCGTATGGATCACAAGCAGCTCCGCCGCGCCAAGAAGCTCATTCGGAAGCTCTGCTGTAATTACGATCACGGCAACTGCCTCGCGCTGGATGATGGAGAGCCTTGCGTCTGCGTACAGGGTATTTCCTACTCGCTGCTGTGCAACTGGTTCCGAAACGCGGTGCTTCCCGCCGACCATGAGCTGCTGGCCGACGTGATGCGGGAAAGGCCGGGAAAGCGCTGCGCCGTCTGCGGTAAGCCGGTCTATTCTTCCTCCAACCGTACCAAGTATTGTCCTGCCTGCGCCAAGCAGGAACGCCGAAAGCAGGACGCCAAACGGAAGCGTGAACAATACTGGAACCTCCGCAGATAGAGGGCATAAAAGCCCCATGCTGCAAGGCTTTTTCCATGCGGAATCACAAGGGGCTGCGTCATTCTATCCGCAAGTGCAAAAACGGCCTCTATCTGCGGAGAATCGCCCCTGTGCAGGATGTGTTTTCTTCTGCGCAGGGGCGCTATTTTTTCTGAAAGGAGATCATCATGGCTGAAAAACAAACCAACAAAGACCGGATGCGGGAGATCGTTGACAGCATCGAAAACGGCATCAAGGAGCTGTTCGAGAGCGATAAGTACCAGCAGTATCTCTCCACCATGAGCCGCTTTCACCGCTACTCGGTCAACAACACCATGCTCATCTATATGCAGCGCCCCGACGCCACCCATGTGGCGGGCTTCAACAAGTGGCGCGATCAGTTCGGCAGGAACGTCCTGAAAGGCGAAAAAGGTATCCGCATCATCGCTCCTACTCCCTATAAGAAAAAGGTCGAGGAAATCAAGACCGACCCCGAAACCAACGCGCCGATACTGGATGCAGACGGCAAGGCCATCATTGAGGAAAAGGAAATCCGTATCCCTATGTTCAAGGTGGTGTCCGTCTTTGATGTGTCACAGACTGCGGGAAAGCCCTTGCCCCAGCTTGCCGCCGATCTGAGCGGCAATGTGCAGCAGTATGAGGTTTTCATGGAGGCGCTGCGCCGCGCTTCTCCCGTTCCGATAGAGATAAAGCCCGTTGCGCATGACACAGATGGCTTTTTCAGCATTAAGGCGCAGAGCATCACCATCCGCGCCGGTATGAGTGAGGTGCAGACGGTATGCGCCGCCGTCCATGAGATTGCCCACGCCAAGCTCCACGACTACGAACACATGACGGAGCTTGCGGACGATGGTGAGACGATCCTTGTCCCCGGCGAAAAGAGCCGCAACACCGAGGAGGTCGAGGCCGAAAGCATCTCCTATGCGGTCTGCCAGTATTACGGCATTGAAACGGGAGAAAACAGCTTCGGCTATATCGCCACATGGTCAAAGGGCAAGGAGCTGAAAGAGCTTCGCGCCAGTCTGGAAACCATCAACAAGACGGCTTCCGAGCTGATTACGGACATTGACCGGCATTTTGCGGAGATTTGCAGGGAGCGCGGCATTTCTGTGGAGAAATCCGAGCAAGCGGAAAGCCAATTAAAAGAGAACAGCAATATGTCTGCGGCTGACTTGGCAAAAAGCATTTCAGAGCTGTATCTCGATGCGAATGGCCTTGCCTTTCTCAGCGAATTTGCAAGTCAGGAAGATTGCCTCCAGCATTTCTACGAAGATCTGTTGACAGGAGCAGATGAGATAAAAGGCTTCCTGTCCGAAACACTTGAGCAGAGCGATGAATACGCGCACAGAGCGAATGAGCTGCTGTTGGAAGTTGAGGCATTTCAGAAAAGTCACACTTCCTTAAAGGAACTCGACGCTAATGAGCGTTGGTATGCGGTTGATGGTGGGAGCAAGCATCTTCGCATAACAGAAGATGGTGCAAAATATGCCTATGAACTTTACGACAAGGACACTCTACACCTTCTGGAAAGCGGAACAGTACATGACGATGATGTAAACTTTCTTTTGGCGGCTGCGATTCGTATCTGCGAAACACATGGCTATGATAAGACCGTGCCGTTTGAAGTTTTGTCAAACAAGTTTGCAGGGATTTTGTACTCACTCGAATTGTCATCGGACGACAATCAGGTTGTTCACGAGGAGGCCGGTTCTCGTGCCGCAGGCACACTTCCAACTTCGCCAGAGCTGGAACAGGCCACCCCGATGCCCGACCCCACGCTGACGGTGGACGATATGCGCAGCTATGGGTATCTGGACGGCGATATGCTCCCGCTTTCCAAAGACCGGGCGCTGGAGCTGCTGGAGCATGACATCACGGTTTATATGCTCCATCCCGACAACGCCGAAGAAATGGTTTTTGAGGCCGAGGACATCATCAAGCATGACGGAATGTTCGGGATCACACAACCGGATTGGGATGCGGTCAAAGGCCATATCCCGCCCCGTGATGTGGAACAGCGCTTTTTGAACAGCCCCACCGATTCTATGGCGATCTATCAACTGCGCCGGGATGCGCCGGTCGAGCTGCGTTTTGCCAATCTCGGCAGTTTGGCCGCGCCGCCTGACCCTGCCAACTATGAAGCCGTCTATACCCGTGAGGTGTACCCGGACGATGATACCGGCAGAATCCTTGAAAACTTCTACTACATTTTCAACGACGAGCGCCCCGGCGATTTTGTGGGACACAGCCTCTCCGTCAGCGACATCGTTGCGCTGAAACAGGACGGCAAGGTATCCTATCACTACTGTGACAGCATGGGATTTCAGGAGCTGCCCGCCTTTCAGAAACCGGAGAATTATCTGAAAGCCGCCGAGATGTCGATGGAGGATGATTACGGCATGATCGACGGCATTATCAACAACGGCCCCAAACAGCCCACCGTCGCCGACCTTGAAGCACAGGTCAAGGCCGGTATGTCCATCTCCCTGATGGATTTGGCGGCGGCTGCCCATCGGGAACGGGATGCCGGTGAACGCAAGCCCTCCGTGCTGGAGCAGCTCAAGAACCAGCCTGTTCAGGAACGTCCACACAAGACAGCGCCGAAAAAGAGCGCGGAAAAGGAGCTTTGATATGAACATCACTTTTGAAGAACGCCAGCTTATGAGCCTCTACAACACCGGCACCCGCACGGGCTTGATCGCGGCGCTGGAGGAAATGCGCGGCTACCTCGCTGCGGATGAAACGGAGCTGCGGGAGCTGACGGACAGCGCCATCGCAAAGCTGCGCAGGATGAGCGACGCGGAATATGACGCGCTTGACCTGTTCCCCGATTTTGAAAAGGAGGATATGGATGCCGAGTAAGGTACAGCTCTATGCGCAGATGGCAGACCGCACGGCGGAGCAGATCACGGGCAGCTACCAGAAGTGGACGGCATTTCTGACCACCGCTGCAAGGCTGTATAAGTACCCCTACAATGAACAGCTCATGATCTTTGCCCAGCGCCCGGAGGCCACGGCCTGCGCGGAATACGACCTTTGGAATAAACAGATGCACCGCTATGTGCGGCAAGGCAGCAAGGGCATCGCCCTTGTGGATACCAGCAGCGACCAACCCAAACTCCGATATGTATTTGATGTTTCCGACACCAGCGGCGGCGAGAACTCTCGCCGCCCTTATCTTTGGGAATACCGGCAGGAGCATCGTGAGGTGGTATCTGCGGCGCTGGAGCAGCGCTTCGACGTTTCCGGTGAAAACGGACTTGCCGATCAGATGGAGCGTGTGGCGGCGCAGCTTGTAGATGAATACTGGCACGACAACTGGCGCGATATTGTCGGCATCGTTGACGGTTCCTTTTTGGAGGACTATGATGAGTTCAACATCGGAGCCGCTTTTCGGAACGCCGCCGTTGTCAGCACCACCTATGCGCTGCTGTCCCGCTGCGGGATGCAGCCGGGAGATTACTTCGAGCATGAGGATTTTCTGAACGTCTTTGATTTCAACACCCCTCAGACCGTCGCCGCTCTTGGAACGGCCATCAGCCAGTCCAGCGAGCTGGTGCTGCGGCAGATCGAAGTCACCATCAAGAATTATGAGCGCGAGAAAATCGCGGAAAGGAGCGAAAGCCATGAGCGAACTGACCTACACCCGCAGCGGGGATTATCTGATTCCCAACCTGAGCCTGACAGAGCAGCCGCAAGCCCCGCTGGGCAAGTACGGCAGGATGCGGAAGGATTACCTGAAGGAGCATCGTCCGGTGCTGTGGAACAGCCTGCTGCTGTCCGAGAAGCTGTACCCCCATCTGCGGGAGATCGACGAGGCAGCGAACAACCGGCTGGAACAGATGATGCCGGAGCTGATGAAGTCGGCAGGCGTGACGGAAGCGCTGAAAGCCAGCGACCCGATGAAGTGGGTAGGGCTGATGAACACGCTGAAAGCGCAGGCCGAGGAAACGATCCTCACGGAACTGGTGTTCAGCTAAATATGTTCGATGCCCCTGCTGGGGCGCAGATGTCCTTCTTCCCCTCAGAGGCAGAACAAATTCAATCCATCGCAGAAGCGGAGAGTGTAACACCCTCCGCTTTTTCTATGTTCATTTCTCAGAATGATATTGACCACATCCTGCGCGCGGGCGGTAATGCGGATGCAGCGCGGATGAAAATTGCTGCGGAATTCTCCAAGCAAAAACCTTTAGAGGATCGCGCGGCATTTCTGAAAGCTCTTTACCACGGCGGCAACGGCCTGATTACGGATAACGGCAGGTTTTCCGCATGGTACGGGGACGATGGTATCCATATTGCAACCGGAGATACCTCTCGCTATCTTCGCTCTGCACAAGTGATAGGCTGGGCAGATGCGGCGGAGCGTATTGAGGAACTTCTGGACGGCGGCACATTTGCCACCAATCTTGAAGTCACAGAAGCCCCGCGCTATGAGCGGCTGGGTATTGCTGTGGATGTCTGGAATCTTTATCACGATTTCTCGGATGAAGCAAAATCGCTGGGGTATCTGTCCTGCTTGGGCAATATCCATAGCACCAGCTTTCCAGAGGAAACGGAGCGCCTGACGGATGATCTGCTGAATCCGGAGTTTCGGGAAAGGCTTCTGGCAGAACACAGAGTATTTCTTGACGCATACCGTGAGAACCGGGAGCTTCTGCGTTTCCATTTCCACCGTCCGCAGGCGCTTCTTACACGTATGGAAGATCTGTCATTGCCGCGCAAAGAATATCACTCCGATATGGCGGCTGTTCCGAAGACGGGCCGGTTTATCACTGAAGATGAAATTGCGGCTTCTCTTGCAAATGGAAGCGGCTTTGAGGGTGGAAAGACCCGCATCCATGAGTTTTTCCAGACTCCGCACACGACAAAAGAGAGCGCTGATTTTCTGAAAAAGGAATACGGCATCGGAGGACGCACCCATGCTGTATCCAGAGAAAGCGGCAGCTATGAAGATCACGGCAGCAAAGGCATTGTGCTGAAAAAGAACGGCTGTGCAGACATTCAGATGAATTGGAACAAGGTCGCTTCACGCATCTCGGAGCTGGTTCGGTTGAACCGCTACCTTACGCCGGATGAGCAGGCAGCCTATGACAAGGAAATGGCGCAGGACGCCATGCGGAACGCGGTTTATAACGACTATAACGACGTAAAGGCGGCGCACCCCGATGAAATTGTGCTGTATCAGGTTGGGGACTTCTTCGAGCTGTATGGCGAGGATGCGCGGGCAGTTGCAGATGATCTCAGCCTTGAGCTGACGCGCCGCAATTTGGAGGGAGTAGGCCGTGTTACCATGTGCGGCTTCCCTGCAAAGGATTTGGAGAAATACGTTGAAAAGCTGCGGGAAAAGCATGATGTAACAATTTCGCGCATTGGCGATTCCAGCCATGAACACACGGCATATACGCTTCCGTCCATCGACCACGAGGCAGAACAGGCCATCAATGCCTATGAAGCGGAGTTCGGCGCGGATGGGACGCGGGTGTTCCGCGACCACGCCGCCGAGCTGCCACCACAGCCTACCGTGCGAGAGCTGTTTGACGGGTACAAGCTGACCGTCGGCAACTCGCTTTCCAAAGATACGGCTTTTGTCAATGCCTGCCGCAATTCAGACCGCCAGAACGCTTATCTGGAGGGCGCGGACGCTATCCGTCGTATTGTCACGGCATCTGATGATCTCCAGCTTGTCCGCCTGTACTTTGATATGCCCGCGTTCCATAACCGGCTGCATCAGGAGCTTTTGGAGGAACTGTATCCCACGCTGGCAGCGACGGTCGCACCCTCTCCCTATCAGATCACACAGGAGGACATTGACAACGCGCTTCTGGATTGGCACGACAACCTAAAGGGCAAGCAGGAAGTCGCACTATATATGCAGGCGCATGGGCGAGAACGCAGCACCGCCGCATGGCTGGCTGCAAAATATGGCTGGGAAGATAGCAAAACTCCCATGTATATCCATGTAGGAAACGCCGAGCCGGTGACGCTCACATGGGCGCAGGTACAGCGGCGGTTGGCACAGCTCATCCGCGAGAATAAATTTTACGATGAGAATGAGCGACTGCGGTTATTTTCACCTGACCGATACTCCATTCGTCTGCATCCCGGCGAGGGCGGAATTACCGGCATTTGGGATGAGGTGTTGGAACGGTTCTGCGGAGATGGGGAACAAACGCTCCGCTTTGCAGAACAGAATAACGCCATTGCTTACTTGGATGGCATCAAACGGGATATGGGAATTGAGCTATCCCCTCCGGCGTTTACAACACCGCTTGGCTATACTTATCATATTGGAGATCGCATTTCATCCATAGAGTTAGACCACATAGCAGCAGTCGGCGTTATCGCGCGTGTAGATGAAGATCACGTCTGGCACACGTTACCGAACGTACCCGGACAGGAACCTGTCAGCATCGACCGCAATTCCTTTGAACGCTACCTCGACACCAGATATTTCGAGGTTTCTGAACCGGAGCCGCAGCGCGTCATTGCGGCGCAGCACACAGAACAGCCAACCCCGGAGACGCCGCAAGCGGTTCAAAACCTTATGGGGCAGCGCGTGGAAATTGATGGTAAGCTCTATAATGTTGATTCCGCAGATGAAACTGTCGCGCATCTCAGCGTCGTTTCATCCTCCAGCGAGAGCAATCACGAGCCGGAACACAGAACCGAACCGGTTTCTGCTGTCCTCACACGAATTGCAGATCAGGGTCGTGAGCTTGCGCCGAATATTTCGGCATATCAGGCGCTTCGTGCAGAGCATCCCGAAAAGCTCATCGGTGTCCGTGTCGGAGAACGGCTGCTTTTTTATGGCGCGGATGCAGAACGAGCCGCCAGCGCTTTGAATCGCCGCCTGCTGCAACGCGATATTCCCGGTATGGGCGAAACCGCTGTGACCGGCTATGATTTTGGACAATGGGCAAGCGCCGCAAAGCGGCTGCTGGAGCATGGACACAGTTTCGTGTTTGCGCAGCCAAATGAAACCGACGGCTATGATGTTTTCAACGAGGCCGATGCCAAGGAGTATATCCCCATTGGCATGGAGCTGGAGATTGACGGACGGAAGTTTGTCATTGACAGCGTAAATTTCGGCACGGATGAAGTATCTCTGCGCGATGTGACTTTTCAAAACAGGCAGGGCTTTCCCATCTTCCGCGCTGAACACATTGCGTTTATACGCTCGTTTGTTGAAGAGCAGGAACGGGAGCAGCCGCAGCCTGTCACCAAACCCGTCGCGTTCTATCCTGCCGAGAAAACGCACTTGCCCTACGACATAGAAATCCAAACGCTGCACATCCCGGAACCGGAGCATGACCCGCCCTCTGCGGAACCCGCCGAGCCTGAACCGCCCGCCATGAGCGATGAAGAAAGGCTGATTCTGGAGCAGGAAGGGCGCGCGGCACTCTCGGAAATGGGCGAGTTTGTGCCTGATTTTGATGATGCCATCTCTCAGGCTGAGATCGACGAGCCTCCCGCACACCGTCCTGCGGTATCTATTCCCGTTGACGGCGAGTGGCAGGGCTTTCCCAGCGTTGCCGCTGCGGAGCAGGCCGCTTACGCTGACTTCAAGGCGGCAAGCCACCGCGACGCGCAGAATTTTCACATCACTGATGATGCCCTCGGCGTCGGCGGCGCAAAAGCAAAGTTTCGGGCAAATATGGCGGCGATCCACCTCCTGCAAGAGCTGGAGTTTGAGGGCTTACAGGCCAGCCCGGAGCAGCAGGAAATCCTCTCCCGCTATGTGGGCTGGGGCGGTCTTGCGGATGCCTTCGACGAGAATAA
>OIXV01002673.1_pt1 | contig 14003 bp, 13 predicted proteins | sample 1587771 | NCBI WGS metagenome assembly OIXV01 (sample SAMEA3888893, study PRJEB22519) | human gut metagenome | biome: human gut; feature: human-associated habitat; material: faeces | place: Denmark | collected 2010
AAATTAATCTTATCTTACCAGCTTTTTCAAGATTTGTCAGAGATAAAGCTTCTTACTCATGAAAAATTTATATGCCCAGGAATAGTCAAGCCTACTCTTTTGTAGGAATATATCCACCCAAAATTTTAGCGAAAGTTTCAACATTTAGACTTTGAACATAGATTTCTCCTGTACCTCGGAAGGTATTAACAACACCTTCTCCTGTACCGACAGATTGTAAAAAACCATTTTCCAAGTGAATATCATAATGCAAGTCTTTGCTCCAGGCAACAACATGGGCATTATCAATCGTCATTTCTTGGTCTTTCAGTTCAATTTTCTTGATAGCTCCAAAGGCATTGACTAAGAGTGTTCCTTCTCCTTGAGTGGTCATGACAAAGAAACCTCCTTGACCCCCAAACAAGGCACGGCCAATAGACTGGCGTTCCATCGTATAAAAAGCTGAACCATCCAAAGCAAGGAAAGCTCCATCGTTCAATCGATATTGATGCTCTCCCAAATACAAGGGCATTACCTGACCCGGAACATTAGGAGCTAGAGCTAAGAGGCCACCATCTGCATCAGATAAAGCTTCCGTAATAAAGGTGCTTTCACCAGACACCATCGAACGTCCAACTGCTTTAACTAATTTACCAAGACCAGATCCTTTTGCATTCAGTTTGGTTCTTAAGTTAACACTAGAAGAATGATAGACCATGCTTCCGCGCTGAATATAAGCTTTTTCTCCTTTATCTAGTACAATTTCTACAAAAGGAAATTGGCTATTGTTTTCAATAGTAAAATTCATGCGATTATCTGACATCAGATTTCTCCTTTTATCTTGTTTTGAGCAAAGAGAACTAATCCTTGCACCTGTTTTATTTATCTACCTAGATCATTACATTGACAGTTTTATTTACCTATAAAGCAAGGTTCTAAGAAAATACTTTCTTTAAGACTTCCCCAATCGTTGTCACACCAATGACTTGGATATTATCTGGAACTTTGAGGCCACTCAGAGAGTTTTTAGGAGCGTAGACTTTGGTAAAGCCCAGCTTTGCTGCTTCGTTGATACGCTGCTCGATACGGTTAACCCGACGAATTTCTCCAGTCAGGCCAATTTCACCGATAAAGCACTCTTGGGGGTTGGTCGGCAGATCCTTGTAGCTGGAAGCAATGGCTACCGCTACCGCCAAATCAATGGCTGGCTCATCTAGCTTGACACCGCCAGCAGACTTGAGGTAGGCATCTTGATTCTGCAGGAGGAGCCCCGCCCTTTTTTCCAGAACTGCCATGATGAGGCTAGCTCGGTTAAAGTCCAGTCCTGTCGTGGTTCGCTTGGCATTGCCGAACATGGTCGGTGTCACCAAAGCCTGCACCTCTGCTAAAATCGGCCGCGTTCCTTCCATGGTGACGACGATAGATGAGCCTGTCGCACCATCCAGCCGCTCTTCTAAAAAGACTTCACTGGGGTTGACAACCTCAACTAGCCCACCAGACTGCATCTCAAAAATGCCAATTTCATTGGTCGAGCCAAAGCGATTTTTAACTGCCCGTAAAATACGGAAAGTGTGCTGACGTTCGCCCTCAAAATAAAGCACGGTGTCCACCATGTGCTCCAAAGTTCGAGGACCAGCTAAGGTTCCTTCCTTGGTCATGTGACCAACGATAAAAGTCGCAATATTATTCGTCTTGGCTAGTTGCATAAGCTCAGCTGTCACCTCGCGAACCTGAGATACAGAGCCTTGAACACTTGAAATCTCCGGCGACATCACTGTCTGAATGGAATCAATAATCAGAAAATCTGGCTTAATCTTTTCAATCTCTGTGCGGATATTTTGCATATTGGTCTCAGCGTAGAGATAAAATTCACTGTCAATATCACCGAGGCGTTCCGCCCGTAGCTTAATCTGCTCAGCTGATTCCTCCCCGCTGACATAGAGAACGGTGCCCTGATGAGAAAGCTGAGTGGACACCTGCAAAAGCAGGGTTGACTTCCCGATACCAGGATCTCCACCAATCAGAACCAAACTGCCAGGCACGACGCCACCACCCAGCACACGGTTGAACTCATCCATTTCTGTCTTGGTCCGATTAACATCAATCGAAGTGACCTCAGCCAGCTTCATAGGTCGGGTCTTTTCACCCGTCAAGGAAACACGAGCATGCTTGACCTCAGCAGCCTCTACTTCCTCAACAAAAGAAGACCACGCTCCACAATTAGGACAGCGGCCTAGATACTTGGGCGAATGATATTCACAATTTTGACAGACAAAGGTCGTTTTTTTCTTAGCGATGGTGATTCTCCTTATTTTCTAATAATCCAAACAAAAGTAGATAAGACCTGACACACCTGCTCTATATTAGTAAAGTCAGCCTCTTCCAGCAAGCCTGCAACTTCTTGAGGCGAGAGGGAATTCATCAAACTAGCTTGATTCTCATAAGTACGCTCAATTTGTTGCTGATTAGCTCCTAGCTCTGAAGCAAGTGTTTTCCAATAGCCTAGTTGCTGGTTGGAAAAAAAGCTAAGAATCAGAAGGCCACCTTCACTTAAAGAATCATAAATTTTTCGAAGAAAAAAGCTGGGATTTTCAACAAACTGCAACACTAGCAAGCAAGAACAAATCTGATAAGCAAAAGGCAGCACTGCTTCTTCAAATCGACTATTAAGATACTCCGCTTGAGGCAGATGAACCTGTCTTTTAAGCTCTTGCAGCATCGCCTCACTTGGCTCTACTACCGTCAATCCGGCCTTAGGAAATAAGGATGCCAAACCATTCAGCTCATCCGTCTGGCTTGCCAAAGCTAACACCTTATCGACTTTTAAACTGGGTGCTAACCTAAGCAATACTCCTCGGAAAATCACATCTAGCATCACATCATAGCCTGGAATTTTCTGACGAATTTCTGTTGCATAGTCCTTGTTCTTAAATTCTTTCATATTTTCTTCTATCTCAAAATCCTTTTATTAAGATTCTTTTTACAACGAAACATTAAAACTTCAGTTCACATTCAACAAACTGGCAAAAAGCAATCTGCTGATTAGCTACAAACTGGCGGATGAGCATGCGATGGGCTACAAGAGCTACCGTCTCGTAGTCTCTGTATTTGCTTAAAGCATGGAAAAGCGAACTTTCATCTGCTCAGCCGTTTCATATCGAACAGGACTTTCTGCAGGAAGAAAATCATTATTTTCAAAAAACAACTTCCGTGCCTGCTCAAACTTTTCTGTCCCACTCTTATATACCTGCCATTCATGCAAAAAAGGCTCCACAAAAAGCGATAGTTGGCGGTTTCGAATCAGATAGGAAGCCGTTTCCAAAGCCCTTGTTACAGAAGAGATCAGAATTTCCGCCTGTTCCAACAAAGGATTAGAAGCGGCCTCTGTCGCCATCCGACGACCAGCAGCCGACAAGGGAGCCAAATCTAGTCCAAAGCCAGTGTAACCAGCCTCTTCCAAAAGTGAATAATCTGGCTCTCCGTGGCGGATAAAAATGATTTTCATACTAATGTCCTCATAAAGCTATCCAATCTTGATTCCGCAATCTTGCCATTGCTTCAGTGTTTTAGAGAATTTCTTCTGATTTGCAACTCCGACAGCGGACAAATCGATGGAAACCTGATAATTCTCCTTGACTGCTGCCAAAACGGAAGCCTTGACACAGCCATTGCCATCGACCCCAATAAACTCTATGCTTTTAGCACCAGTTCCCTCTAAAAACTCTTTTAAATCCGGATTGGTAAAGCAAGAAGCTCGACGCTTCTCAAAGATGCGAGAAGATACAACCTGCAAACCAGTCGCAAATTTCTTCTTCCTATCTTTTCTCTCCCAGAAAAAACGATTGAGAATATAGATAACCCGGTCGCTGGGATAACTGGCTATTTTGTCATTGACAGCCGCAGTCAGTGCTTCATTATCATATGCTTTTCCTGAAGCAACATAATCTGACTGCATATCTACAACTAATAAATAGTCTGCCATTTTCTTTCTCTATTTCCCTGTCGATCCAAACCCGCCAGTCCGCACGCCATCTGCTTCATCTCCATTCGCAATCAAAAATGGTGCAAAGACAGCCTGAACCACACGTTCTCCAACTTCGAGGACGACTTCCTGATCTGTGATGTTTTTCATCTGAGCAAAGATATGCCCTTCGTTTCCAGGATTGCCATAATAGTCGCCATCAATAACTCCAACGGAGTTAATCAAAACCAGGCCTTTTTTACGAGGATTGGACGAACGGTCGTAAAGATAAAGCACCTCGCCCGGCTGCATATAGGCCTTGACACCAGTCGGAACCAGCTTAATCTCCCCTGGTGCAATAATGGTGCGTTCTGCTACTTTTAAATCATATCCAGCTGCGTGAGCCGTCTCTCTCTTGGGCAGCAAATCTTCATTTGTAAAGCTAGAAACCAGCTCGAATCCACGAATTTTCATGCATTTCTCTTTTCTATTTTTTCTGCTCCTATTATACTAAATTCGCTAAAAACAAGCAAAAAAACCGCCGATTGGGCGGTTCTCCCTAGTATAGATCTCTGATGATCTCTCCATTATCCAGATAGGTAAACTGCTCCGTCAAATCTGATGTGAAAACTTGATACATTTCCTTAAAGCTCACAGCCAGTGAGTAGCTATCAAAATCTTCACGTCTAATCCAGAACACCTCACCTTCGTCGGATGAAACCAGCTCTCCTTCAAAACGATTGGTCTTGTAAAGAAAAACGATGTAGCGCTCATCTTTTTCAGTATAAAACTGCTTGACACCACACAAGCGAGGCTCATAGATAGTCAAACCCGTTTCTTCCTTGATTTCCCGTATCACTGATTTGACAAAGGATTCACGATTTTCAACATGGCCACCTGGAAAGCAAAGGCCGGTCCAATCATCATTTACTTTATTTTGCACTAAAATGCGGTCTCCATCGTAAACCATACACATATTTGTTAAAATAACTCGCTCCGCTCTTGACATCTCTGTTCCTCCATCTACTGACCGATTCGCTTGGCCTACTTGTGACTCATTATAACATAAAAGACATTAAATTACTGAAAATCCAGATTTCTCAGCCTTTCCAGCAAAAAAACCGCCAATTGGGCGGTTCTTATAGGGAGATTATTATGAAAAAGAAAAGTTTTAGGATTTCTAAACAAAGTTAGGAGGTCTTTGTTTATGTTCTTAGTATAAATCTCTTACCTTAAACTTTCCTAAAAGCAAACTGAAAGGTTTAAAATTTTTTATAATTCCTGCAAAAGATAGTGAAATAGCTCTAAATTTCCCTTTTCTTCCCCAATCAAAAACTCTGGATGCCATTGAAGCCCAATGATCCGATGGTTATCGATGGACTCGATAGCTTCGATAGTATTGTCTCTTGGGTCAAAAGCCGTCGCGCGAAAATTAGGAGCCAAGTCTTTGATACTTTGACGGTGGACTGAGTTAATCCGACTAGCTTGACCAAATAAACGCTCTACAACACTTCCTTTTTCCGTACGAATCGAATGCGAAGTTCCAAAAGGCTGGCCTTGCCAATGATTATCAATCTGCTGATTTAAGGTACCCCCGAAAGCAACATTTACCAGTTGCAAACCACGACAAATTGCCATAACAGGTTTGTTCTGGCGTAAGGCTTCTTTTAAAAGTGCTAATTCAAATTCATCACGGGCGATATTATAATCGTCACTATCAATAGTTTTTTCTTCCCCATAGAATTTTGGATGGACATTCTGCCCACCAGATAAAATAAGCTTGTCTATGGTTTCTACATAATCCTCGACCAGGCTTTTATCGCCAAGAGGAATCACCATTGGCAGACCACCAGCCATTCGTACGCCGTCCACAAACTTTCGTGAAACAGAGGTGTGAATATTTTTTCCGTCTTCATCAACTGGGCAAAGATTGGCCGAAATTCCAACAATTGTTCTGCACATAGGAGACTCCTTTCTCAAGATATACTTTATCTTACCACGACTAGCACTTCTCGTCCAATAAATTTTTTTAAAGCAACTTATAAAATTTTTTTATCAAGTACTTGCTAGAAAATTTTAAAGAAAAACTCCCGAATGAATTTAAAATTCAAACGAGAGTTGTAAAATATGAATCATTTCTTTACTCAAAGACAAATTGATTATGATAGAGTTCTGAATAGAATCCTCCGAGTTGAAGAAGTTGATGGTGGTCCCCTTGCTCAATCACCTCTCCATCTTTAAGGACGATAATCTGGTCAGCATTGAGAATCGTCTTGAGGCGATGGGCAATGACAAAGCTAGTTCGACCAGCTACAATGGCTTCCATAGCCTGCTGAATCTTGCTCTCTGTTACCGTATCGACATTAGACGTCGCCTCGTCCAAAATCAAGACTTGCGGGTCCGTCAGCAAAGTTCTAGCAATGGAAATCAACTGTTTCTGCCCAGTTGAGAAAATATTCTGGTCATCATCCACCAAGGTATCATATTTGTCTGGCAGACTTTCGATATAGTCATGAATATGTGTCGCACGCGCAGCCGTTTCGACCATTTCCTGACTAGCATCCGGCACACCGAAGCGGATATTGTCCCGAATCGTGCCACTAAAGAGCACCGAATCCTGCAGAACAATCCCCACATGGCTCCGCAGACTGTCCAACTCATAATCTCGAATGTCGCGACCGTCAAACTCAATACTGCCACTATCCACATCGTAAAAGCGATTGAGCAGGTTCATAATGGTCGTCTTACCTGATCCAGTCGGGCCAACAACAGCCGTCATCTTACCCTTAGGAGCAAAGATAGACACGTCTTTGAGGATGGGCTTGCCTTCTACATATGAGAAGTCCACATGCTTGATCTCTACTGAGTCTGTGAGCTCTGTGAAAGCAGGCGCATTCTCTGGTCGGACTTCCTCGGGCGCATCAAACATCTCCTGAATCCGGTCAGCCCCTGTAAAGGCCAACTGCAAACTGCCCCAGCTGGCTGCAATCTGGATGATAGGCTGATAATATTGCTGAGAAAACTGGGCATAAGTCGTAATCAAACCAACTGCAACAGCCGTTTCGACATTAGGGTCGCTCAGTAAGACAGCTGAACCAACAAAAATGACTATGGCTGTATTAATCAGACTCATTCCATTCATGATGGGGAAGAGAAGTCCTGAGAAAGCTCTGCCCTTAAAAGTAGCTGAACGGACTCGATCATTTTGCTCAAGGAAGCCTTTGATGACTTCTTCTTGCATGCCCTGAACAATAACAGCCTTCTGACCGGAAATGGTTTCATCCATATAGGCATTAAGTTGACCAACTTCTTTTTGCTGGAGATTGGTGTACTTTCTAGCTAGTTTAACAATCACGACTAAAACCACAATAGCTAGGGGAGTGCTGGCAACAGTAATCCAAGCCAAGCGAGCATTCTGCCGGAACATGATGATCACAAGGACAAGGTAGAGAAGAATATTGCTTAAAACTTGAATCATACTTTCGTTCAAGGCCTGAAGAATATTGTCCAAGTCACTGGTAAAGCGTGACAAGATATCCCCGTCCTGATGACGATCAAAAAAGGATACGGTTAATTTAGCTAGTTTTCCAAAGAGACCCTTGCGCATCTCATTGGTCGAATGCGAAATCACTCGGCTCATCAAAACCATATAAATCAAGCTAGAAATTGACAGACAGAGAAAGGTTAGAAACAGCTTGGTCATAAGGGATGCAAAAGCAGCTAAAAGCTGATTTTTTTCTCCGCCATTAGCCAAGGCATTGCCTAATTCAACTAGATGTTGAACAGCCTGACCAACATAAATCGGAAAGAGCACTTGTAAAATAGTGGAAGCTATCATCATCACGATCACAATGATAAAAGATAATGTATAGTCTTTAAAATATTGCCAGAAAAATTTTACAGTCCGCATCTTAATCCTCCTTTCCTTTCTGTGTCTCGTAGATCTCACGGTAAACTTCATTTGTTGCGACTAGCTCTTTATGCGTTCCTTGTCCGATTAAACGGCCTTGGTCTAAGACCAAAATCTTATCTGCATGGACAACCGAGCTAATCTTTTGGGCAATGACAATGGTGGTTGTGCCCTTCAAATCTTTGTTTAAGGCTTCTTGAACCAATTTTTCTGATTTGGCATCTAAAGCTGAGGTCGAATCATCTAAAATTAGGATCTTGGGATGGTTGACGACTCCACGCGCAATGGACATCCTTTGCTTCTGGCCACCTGAGAAGTTATTCCCACGTTCTTCTACCTGACTATCAAAGCTATCCGCCATACGGCCGATAAACTCACTGGCTTGGGCAATTCCTGCTGCCCATTCCATCTCGGGTAGGGAAGCATCGAGTTTGCCTTGGCGAAGATTGTCCGCAATGGTCCCGCTAAAAAGAATAGCCCGTTGCAAGACAATGGAAACATTTTTACGAAGACTTCCCTGACTGACTTCTCGTAGATCCTTACCGCCAATTGAAATAGAACCTTCCTGAGGGTCAAAAAGACGGGGAATCAACTGAGCCAAGGTAGACTTACCAGCACCCGTTGCACCGACAACGCCAACCATCTGCCCCGGAGCAACTTCAAAACTAATATCTTTTAGAATTGGGCTTTCATCTGTTGGATAGGTAAAGGTCACATGATCAAAACGAATACTGCCTTCTAAGTCTTCATCTGCTATATCTGGGAAGGTCATTGCAGGCTCTGTATCTAAAACCTCATTGAGACGTCTCATTGATATAATAGCCCGCGTCACACCATTTCCTAAAAAGCCAACCATGATAATGGTAAAGATAATTTGATTCAAGTAGCCAATGAAAGAAGCAATCGAACTGACCACTCCCGCGTCTGTAGCAACCATGCCTGATAAGGTCCAAATTGCCAGATAAATAGCCCCGTAACCGACAAACATCATCATTGGTTCAACAATTGAAAAAGCGTAACCGATAAATAGATTTTGATCCAAGAGCTCATCAGAAACCTGACTGAACTTATCAAATTGTGCCCTTTCTTGCACAAAGGACTTCACCACCCGAACTCCTCGAAGATTTTCTTTGGCAATGGCGTTCATGCGCTCTAATAAGATTTGAAATTTTTGAAAGCGCGGCCCCATAAGCCCCATCATCATAGCTGTCAGTCCAGCTACAAGTAAAATTAGAAGGGCAATAATCCACCAGAGTTCTGGAACAGTCACGATGGCCAAGACAACCGAACCAATGAATAGGATTGGCAGGCGAAGCAAGATTTGAAACATCATCATAACCAGATTTTGAATTTGATTAATATCATTGGTCATCCGAACAACCAGATTTCCGGCATTGAACTGCTCAATATTGGCATAAGAGAAAGTCTGGATCTTTCGAAAAGTCTTCTCCCGCAAATCAGATGACACCGCTTGGGCGATATAAGCTGCTGTCGTTACATTAATACCACCAGCAAGCAAGCCAACAATCCCCATACCAATCAGCCAAGCCCCGGCTTGATAAATAGCTTTACTATCACTCATCTGCAAAGCATCCAGGACCTGCTTAAGGAGCCAAGGTTGCAACAGCGAACTAGCAATCATCAAGCCAGTCATTACAATCGAACACACAACAAACCACTTGTACTTTAATAAGGTTTTTACAAACATCATCTTCCCTCTACTAGTTTTCTCTTTTTCCTTCGTTTTCTTACTATATCACAGAAAAAATCAATGTCAAGCTTATTTAACTTAGCTTTAAAATGACTATAAGAAAATGAGAACATTTAAGCTTGAAAACGATTTTTTTCTTTTAATATGATAGAATAGAGTAGAATACTCTAGTTAGAAATGGAAATAAGAAAGATGGATAAACAACGAGTTGCTGTGATTGGCCCTGGCTCTTGGGGTACAGCTTTGTCACAAGTGCTAAATGATAATGGTCACGAAGTACGTATTTGGGGTAACATTGCTGAACAGATTGATGAAATCAACCAAGCGCATACAAACACACGTTATTTTAAAGATACTGTCCTCGATGAAAAAATCAAAGCCTACCACAGTCTAGCAGAAGCCTTAGATGGTGCTGATGCGGTTCTATTTGTGGTGCCAACCAAGGTCACAAGACTGGTAGCAAAACAAGTCGCTCAAATCCTAGACCACAAGGTTAAGGTTATGCATGCTTCCAAAGGTTTGGAACCCGACAGCCATGAACGTATTTCTACAATCTTAGAAGAGGAAATCCCGAGTGAATTGCGTAGTGAAATTGTCGTTGTTTCAGGTCCTAGCCATGCTGAGGAAACCATTGTTCGCGATATCACTCTCATTACAGCAGCTTCTAAGGACCTAGAAGCTGCCAAATATGTACAGAAACTTTTCAGCAACCACTATTTCCGCCTCTATACCAATACAGATGTGGTTGGAGTCGAGACGGCAGGTGCCCTTAAAAATATTATCGCCGTCGGAGCTGGGGCTCTACACGGCCTAGGCTATGGCGACAATGCCAAGGCTGCCATTATCACGCGTGGACTGGCTGAAATCACTCGCTTAGGAGTGAAACTTGGCGCTAGTCCTTTGACCTATAGCGGTTTATCTGGAGTTGGTGACCTTATTGTTACCGGAACTTCTATCCACTCTCGCAACTGGCGAGCTGGGGATGCTCTTGGACGTGGAGAAAAATTAGCGGATATTGAAGCTAACATGGGCATGGTGATTGAAGGAATTTCCACCACCAAGGCTGCTTATGAATTGGCTCAGGAATTGGATGTCTATATGCCTATTACCCAAGCCATTTATAAAGTCATTTATCAAGACCATGACATAAAAGAGGCTATCTTCGAAATCATGAACAATGAATTCAAGGCCGAGAACGAATGGTCATAACCAAATCTGCATTTAGAAGGGATTTACTAATGTCAAAAGTTAAGAAAGCTGTCATTCCAGCAGCTGGCCTTGGAACTCGTTTCCTACCTGCTACTAAGGCGCTTGCTAAAGAAATGTTACCTATCGTGGACAAGCCTACCATTCAATTTATTGTCGAAGAAGCTCTCAAGTCTGGAATTGAAGATATTTTAGTCGTAACTGGTAAGTCAAAACGTTCGATTGAAGACCACTTCGACTCCAACTTTGAGCTTGAATACAACCTCAAAGAAAAAGGCAAAGATGACCTTTTGAAATTAGTTGATGAAACAACCGGTATTGGCCTGCACTTCATTCGACAAAGTCATCCGCGTGGGCTGGGAGATGCTGTGCTTCAAGCTAAGGCTTTTGTCGGCAACGAACCTTTTGTTGTCATGTTAGGAGATGACCTTATGGATATCACTAATGATAAAGCTATGCCACTTACCAAACAGCTGATGAACGACTATGAAGCAACTCATGCTTCTACAATTGCTGTTATGCAGGTCCCTCATGAAGAAGTTTCTTCATATGGTGTCATCGCTCCGCAAGGCGAAGGTCTTAATGGACTTTATAGTGTCGAAAAATTTGTTGAAAAACCAAGTCCGGAGGAAGCTCCAAGTGATTTGGCAATCATTGGTCGCTATCTGCTGACTCCAGAAATTTTTAAAATCTTGGAAAATCAAGCTCCTGGTGCTGGAAATGAAATCCAACTGACAGATGCCATTGATACTCTTAACAAGACCCAGCGCGTATTTGCCCGTGAATTTAAGGGGGATCGCTACGATGTTGGTGACAAGTTTGGCTTCATGAAAACATCTATCGATTACGCTCTCAAACATCCGCAGGTCAAAGATGATTTGGAACAATATATTATTGAACTTGGTAAAAAGCTAGAAGAGAAAACTAAAAAGCAAAACTAAGAATGAATTAAGACCGATTGGTCTCATGCCTTTTCTATTACCAAAAATACAAAAACCCCTAGATTTAACTAGGTGTTTTCTTATATCCAATGACTGGCTTTCTCAACAGAAAAATTAGTTTCCGTTAGAGAATGTCCCAATATTCTTGAAATCTTTTCCGCCTTCATAATTTCCTGCAAAACCAAAGCGGTTGTTTGGATTGCCTTCTGCATTGGCAACTGTTGTTTGTGGAGCTTGACTTGGCTCTTGAGAAGCTTGGCTTTGTACCTGAGGAGCTTCAGCGCGAGTAGATGTTTGTCCGAATACTTGCACATTTGCTGTAGCTGCATAGCCAAAACGATTGTTTGGATTCCCTTCTGCATTAGCAGGAATGTCATGAGTTGGAGGTGCTGCAACATAGTATTCAGCAGGAAGTACATTTTTATTTACTTCTTCAGTTGCTTTTGGTTTTTCCGGAGTTTTTGGAGTATCTGGTTTTTCAGGTGTTGATGGGTCTTGTTTATCATCTGGTTGTGAAGCGCGATAAGGATCAGACTTACGTCCAGCAGCTTCTAATTGTTTTTCCATCAACTTTTCATAGTCCTTGAAGTGTTGGAAAAGACGATCTGATAAATCAAGTGCATCTTTTGTCACTTTGTGTTCAGCAGCTTTAGCAGCTTCTGGTTGGTCTTTCAGTGAATAATACTCAATATCCTTCTTCTCTTGATCAATGATAAATTGTTTTTCAAGCATCTTCCAATGATCTTGAACAGTCTTACCGAAAATATCTTGGTTCTTAATAGCCATTTGGTCAATATGCCATACTGTCCAGTACCATGAGTTTGGATCATAAGTAGCAGTTTGAGGTTTAAAGGCTTGATAAGTATCTTGAACGTTACCATAGAAAGGTACATATGGTGTGTTACGTGATGGTCCTAAACCGAGCCATACTTTACCACCAAAAGATTTTGGCAACTTCGGATCAATTTGATAAACATGGGCATCGATAACATTTTCATTACCAAGAGCATATTTGTATTGATCTTTCCGAACAGCATCATTTGCACCATTGTCGCCTTGCTTCTTGACCCCAATTTGATCATCAGGTATAAAACGACCATTCAAGTGTTCAAAGCGGTTCCGTTGCAAAGCAAAGGCATCTTCAAGAGTAAATTTCTTGTTTGGATCAGTTGGAGAGCGGAAGAGTTCATACTCATCATCTTCATAAGTAATTTTAGATTTAGGATCAAGAAGTGTAATTCCTGCATATGTACGAGAACGATCCCCTTCTGCGTATTTTTCAGGTCCATATGATTTAGCAATGTGGAAATTACCATCTTTATCTGTCTTGTAGTTTCCTGCTTCTTGGGCTACTTTTTCTACATCTTTAGAAGCAATAACATTTTCTTTGTCATTCAAATCGACATGGCCAAGGTAATAGGTGTTAGCAAAAACAGCGTATTTATCTTCTGGCACCTTCACTGCTACATATTGGTGACCAGATAAGATTTCCATGTACCAAGTTTCTTTTTGGTCTGCAACAACAACAGTATTTCCTTCAGCGGATCCCTTTTCTTCGATGACTTTTGCAAGTAGCTCAATTGCTTCACGAGCTGATTTTGCACGAGGCAAAATAACATCCAGCATAGCAGCTTCTGGAAGACCATCTGCTTTAAGAGGGTCTTTTGCAAGTACTTTTTTATTTGGAATTGCTGTAACTGTAGATGTCATTGAAACACCTGCTTCATTAAAGCCATGTTCCCCGAAAGCACCGTTACTACCATCGCCACGAGCAGAATCATAAGTTGCAGTATATTTCATTTCGTTGGCAGCATGTGGATAAGTGAAACCATTAGATTCATCTACGATCTGGTCACCTTCCTTATAATTCTTTCCTTCCACAACAACATAGTTCTTATTGTGTTTCCCACCATTGGGATAGTAAGGATAGTCTTCCGTACGGCCAAACATGGTTGAACCGTCAGCTGTCAACTGGCGACCAAAAATAAAACCACAACAAGCTTGAACCGCTTGGATAGGCAACATGAGGATTGCCATCACAGCAATGACAACTTTGAATGTTAACTTCTTCATCGCTAACTCCTTTTTATTTTTTTTGAAAGTCCTAGACTCCCTATATTTACAACCATAGTATACTCCTTTAACTTCGTATTTGCAAGCGCTTTCAAAATTGTTTATTTATACGTTTTACAGATGTAAAACAGGGAAAACATACACCTATAAATTTAGACATTTTAGAAATTTACTAATTTATTTTTGCTAGAACTGAATAAGAGTCCATTTTATAAAATATTG
>OIXV01002681.1_pt1 | contig 13974 bp, 7 predicted proteins | sample 1587771 | NCBI WGS metagenome assembly OIXV01 (sample SAMEA3888893, study PRJEB22519) | human gut metagenome | biome: human gut; feature: human-associated habitat; material: faeces | place: Denmark | collected 2010
CCTTGCAGGGTGCAGGGGCAGCGCCCCTGCTGGAGTCCAGAGGCAAAGCCTCTGGTCATTGCCCCTCTTCCGTCCGCTCCACCGTGCCGACGTAGATGATTTCGCTCTTTGCCTTGTAGGTGTCGGTGTACATCAGCTTGCGCTCGGTTTCCGCGCCGCCCACATACTTCACCAGGTAGCTTTCCACCACACAGCCGTCGGTTGCCTTGCGGTAGGTGTACTCTTGGTCAACATAGGTGGCGTAGGTGTGGTTCGTGTCCTTGCGGTATTCCGGCTCGGTCGGGGCGGGCAGGGTCTGCACCGTCACCGTTTCCAGCTCGTACTTCACGCCCTTGCCGAGGCTCTCGCCGTAAATCGACACCACGCACACCTTGTGCGACTTGTCGTAGCGGCTGTCCTTCATCACCGTCGCAACGATGAAAATCGTGCTGTTCGTGTCGTTGCGGAACTTGAAGTCAATGCGGTTGTCGGATACCGTCGCGTCCTTGCCGTAGTCGGTGTAGCCCACCGCGTCGGAGTGCGGCTCGCGCTTGAGAATCGTCATGTTCGCTTTCGCTGCCGCAAGGTACATCGTCGTGCTTGCCTGACACACGCCGCCGCCGTAGCCCATGCGCTGATCGCCATACGCGTACTCAATCGCCTGATAGAAGCCGTTTGCCTTCGTGCGCTTGCCCACAACCGTATTGAAGGAGAATGTTTCGCCCGCTGCAAGCATCTTGCCGTTGATGCGCTCGAACGCCACCTGAATGTTCAGGTTGCGCTCTTCCGTGCTGGTGGTCGAAATCGGGGTGTACGCCGTCGCGCGCAGCTGAATCTGCGGCTCCAGCATGGCTTTGGTCGTGGTCGGCTGAAGCTCGCGCGTCGTCAGCTCCACCTCGCCGCTGACCAGGGACGACATCATCTGGTACACCTGATTTTTCGCCTCGGTCGTGTCCATATAGCGCCCGACGGTCTCCGGCTGAATCGTCAGCGGATTGTTGAAATTGTTGGAATCGAAGATAATATGCGCATCCACCGGCTGAATGTACGCCTGCTGCGCGATGCTGAGCAGGATGTTGTCAATCACCACATTGTCGCCGCTGGGCGTGGCGGAATAGCCCTCGTAGGGATTTTCCGCCAGCGCGTCCATCGTGGCTTTGCGCGCGTCAATGCTGCCTTCTGTGTGCCCCGGCTGCCACGCCGCGTCGAGGGCTTCCTGCACATCGACGGTCATGTTCAGGTCGGCGCTCGTGATTTCCCTCACCAGCTGACCGGCGTACATCAGGCGCACCTTCCACGCGTCGCGCTGCTGATTCGCGTGCGCCGTGACCGCCTCTTCCGCCTCCGCGCGGGTCATGCCGCCGAGGTGGATGCCGTCCACATACACGTTCGGGACGTACTTGTCGTCATACGCCGTCACCGACGCGACCAGTGCTTCCCGCTCGTTCTGCTCCTGAATGGCATTGCTGATGGCGCCGCCCGCCGCGACCAGTCCGCAAATTACCGCCACCGCGCACGCGCAGAACAGGATGCGCTTGAGCAGCTTTTGCCCCGACGGCTTGCGGCGGATAGGCTCGTTCTTCGGCTCGCGATGCTCCGGATTGAAGCCCCCCAGCCCCGTCGGCGGATGATTGCCGCCGCCATTGCCGCCGTTTCCGCCATTGCCGTTCGCCGGATACTGCGGAAAATTCGCCGGATACATCGGCTGCTGCTGCCATCCGCCATAATTCTGCTGCGGATACGGCGGATTCTGCGGGCGCTGCGGATTCATCGGCTGATTCGGCATCATCTGCCCGCCGCGAATCGGCTGATTGCGCCCGGTGTTCATGCTTGTCGGGTTCTGCCCCCACGAGAACTGCTCCAATTGGTGCGCCGCATCGAGCGGCTGCACGCCGTTGTTCCAGCCCTGCTGCGGCTGCATGGGCGTCCCCTGTACGCCGCGGAAGCCGCGCATTTGCCCGCTTTGCGCATATTGGCTCCCCTGCCCCGGCTGATTCATCCCCTGCGGGCGCATCGGCTGAGCCGCACCCATCGGCTGAGCCGCACTCATCGGCTGCATGGGCGGATTGGCGCTCTGCTGCATCGGGGGCGGCTGCGGATTCCGGCGCGGCGGATTTGTCGGCTGCATGGGCGCGTCTTCCGTACGGATAAGGGGGATGCTGTTGTCCAGCGTCTGCTGCCCGGCATACTGCGCCGCGTTCAGCTGCGTGCGGCGGCGGCGCGGCTGCTTGTTGTCGTTGAATTCGGACATGGTTTCAGCACCCCTTTCTGATGGCAATTCGGTATTTCTTCATCTTATATCACATGATTTGAGCAGCTTCCACTGCTTGCAGCAATTTCTCCACATCATCTGCCGCCCTCGCCCACATCGGCGCGGTGCAGCCGACCATGCCGTGGCGGTCGCCATCGCCATGGAAGTCACTGCCGCCGGTGACCAGAAAGCCCATGCGCCGCGCGGTCAAATCCAGCAGGGGCGTGGCGCGTCCGGCGGACGGGTGGTAAACCTCAACGCCCCGCAAGCCCTGCTCCTGCCAAACGCCGAGCAGATGGCGCAGCAGCGCGCCGGTCTTCTCCAGCTCCATCGGGTGCGCCAGAACGGGCACGAAGCCGCTTTCCTGCATCAGCGGCAGCGCCTCCGCCATGCTCAGGCGCTCCCCCGCCACATAGGCAGGTGCGCCATCCGCCAGAAAGCGGTCAAACGCCTCGCGCGTGTCCACCACATAGCCGTGGCTGACCATCGCGCGGGCGATATGCGGCCGACCGACGCTGCCCTTGGCTTCGCGGGCGATTTCGTCGTAATCCAGCGGATAGCCCAGCGCGTTCAGCTTCTCCACCATCTGCCGCGCGCGTCCGAGCCGCAGTTGGGACAGCGCCCGAACCTTGCGGTGCAGGGGCGTATCCGTCCCGCGCCCGTAGCCGAGCAGGTGCAGGCCGGGCATATCGCGCAGGGACAATTCGACACCTTGCAGAATCGGCATCGGCGTGGGTTTTCCCAGCAGCTGCGCCGCGCCGTCAAACGTGTCATGGTCGGTCACGGCAAGGAGCGTCACGCGGTGCTTGTCCGCCAGCGCCACCAGCTCCGCGGGCGTAAGCAGCCCGTCGGAGCTGGTGGTGTGGGTATGCAAATCAGGCTTCATGGGGGGCATCCGGGTGATTTTCGGGCGCATCCGCCGTCTTATCAGGCGTTTCCGCGCTCTTTTCAGGCGTTTCGGCAGACTTTTCGGAATTTTCTTTCTTCTTTTCGTCCGCCATATCCTGCATCATCACGTCGCCCGTGGTGCGGGTGGCGGCATCCTGAATATCCGGCAGCGCGCCCGTTTCCATCAGGGTGACGAACTCGCGGCGGCTGATGGTGTCGTACTTGAGCAGCGCGTCCACCAGCTTCTCCATGCGGTCGCGGTTGGCGCTCAAGGCGTCCACCGCCTTCTGGTAGCATTCCTCCAGCAGGCGCTTGACTTCCGCGTCGATGCGCGCCGCCATTTCTTCGCTGTACCCGCGGCTCTGCCCGAACTCCATGCCGACGAACACTTCCTGATCGCCGTCAAGATAGACCGGGCCCAGCTTTTCGCTCATGCCGAACTGCGTCACCATGCGGCGGCAGACCTCCGTCGCCTTCTTCAGGTCGCTCGTTGCGCCGGTGGTGAACTCGCCCAGATAAAGCTGCTCCGCGGCATGACCGCCCAGCCCCATCGCCACGAAGTCCATCAGCTGGCTGTAAGTCTGCAAATCGTCCTCTTCCGTCGGCAGGGATAGCGTGTAGCCGCCCGCCTGCCCGCGCGGGACGATGGTAATCAGGTGCACCTCGTCGCAGTTGGGCAGGACGTGCCCGACGATGGCGTGACCCGCCTCGTGGATGGCGACCATGCGCTTGTCGCGCTGCGTCACCTTGTGGCTGCGCTTCTCCGGGCCCATCTGCACGCGGGAAATTGCCTCCACCAGCGTCTGTTGATTGATGGCCTTCAAGCGCCCGCGCGCCGCCAGAATCGCGGCTTCGTTCATGATGTTTTCCAGCTCCGCGCCGGTGGAGAAGGGTACGCGCTTGGCGATATTCTCCAAATCCACATCATCCGCAAGGGGCTTGCCCTTGGCGTGCACCTTCAGGATGGCAACACGCCCCGCCATATCGGGGTAATTGACGAGAATCGTGCGGTCAAAGCGGCCGGGACGCAGCAGCGCGGGGTCAAGAATATCGCGGCGGTTCGTCGCCGCCATGACAATAACGCCCTCGTTGATTGCGAAGCCGTCCATCTCGACCAGCAGCTGGTTCAGCGTCTGCTCGCGCTCGTCGTGTCCGCCGCCCAGACCCGCGCCGCGATGGCGACCCACCGCGTCAATCTCATCAATAAAGATGATGGACGGGGCAGCGCGCTTGGCTTGGTCAAACAGGTCACGGACGCGGCTCGCGCCCACGCCCACGAACATCTCCACAAAGTCCGAGCCGGAAATGGAGAAGAACGGCACGCCCGCCTCGCCCGCAACCGCCTTTGCCAGCAGGGTTTTGCCCGTGCCGGGCGGGCCGATGAGCAGCACGCCCTTGGGGATGCGCGCGCCCATGTCAATGTACGCCTTGGGGTTGCGCAGGAAGTCCACCATTTCCTTGAGTTCTTCCTTCTCTTCCTCCGCGCCCGCGACGTCGGCGAACGTCACCTTGTTCTTGTTCGGGTCATGGATGCGCGCCCGGCTTCTGCCGAAGTTCATCACCTTGCCGTTGCCGCCGGTCTGCGCGCGCATAATCAGCCAGAACATCACGCCGCAGAGCACCAGCGAAATCGCCAGCGGAATCAGGTCATACCACCACGGGGTGGTCAGCGGCTGACGGTAGATGATGGTGAATGGCAAATCCTTGACGGACACCTCATCCAGCGGCTTATTAAGCTTCGCCGCCTGCATTTGCCGCGCGGTGACGATGAAATCAGCGCCGATGGTGGTTTCAAAATCGTAGTTCTTGTCAGGGAAATCCGCGTCGGCGACCGTTGTTGTTGTCGTCACGCCCACCAGCGACGTGCCGCGGATGGCGACGGAGCGAACCTGCCCCTCCTCAATCATCGTCAGCAGCTGGGGATAGGTGATGCGGCGGTCACGGGTATTGCTGCCAAAGCCGTTGGTGAACAGCATCGAAATGGTGAGCACCATCAGCAGCAAAACCGCGACGTAGCCGAACATCCCGCGAGACTTCTTCAATGCGAGCATCCTCCTTCCGTTCCAGCGCCATCCGCCTGTTGCGGCGTATACCCATATAGACGAATGACGTGTGCGGAAAAATCCATCTTTACAAAAATTTTATCTTTTTTCAGGGAAGAATCGGCTGATTTATTCGCGCGCCGCGCCGTACACGCGGCTGTCCAGCACGCCGATGTCCGGCAGATTGCGGTACTTCTCGGCGAAATCCAGCCCGTAGCCGACGACGAACTCATCCGGAATCTTGAAGCAGTGGTAATCCACCGTCAGGTTGTGTTCGGGATTGCGGCGGTCGGGCTTGTCCAGCAGCGTCGCAATGCGGATGGAGGACGCGCCGCGGCCCATCAAATACTTGCCGAGGTAGAACAGCGTGTTGCCGCTGTCCACAATGTCCTCCACAATCAGCACGTCGCGCCCCTTGATGGACACGGACAGGTCTTTCTCCAGATTGACCACGCCGGAGGACTTGGTGGAGTTGCGATAGCTCGAAAGCGCCATGAAATCCAGCGTCACGGGCAAATCGACCTCGCGGATGAGGTCGGAGAAGAAGACGCTCGCGCCCTTCAAAATGCAGACCATCACCAAATCGCGGCCCTGATAGTCGCGGGTGATTTCCCGTCCCAGCTGGGCAACGGCCTTCTGGATGTCCTCACGCTTGACGAGAATCTTCGTCATGTCTTGATACAGCTTGGCATTGGTGTCCATCGTGTTGTCCTCCTAAATATATGTAGGTTTCTATGTTGACTTAGTTGGCGTTGTCCTTTTTTTCGCGCAGGGGTGCGCCGCAGCGTTTGCACTGTTCGAGCTTGTCGTAGGGGTCATCCTCAATCTGCGACCACTTGATGACGCCGGACAGCGGGCGGTATTTCGGATTGAGCGATTCGCAATTCGGGTCAATGTGGTAGTACGTTCCGCCTTCGGGATTGTAGTAAATCAGCAAGTCCGGATGGCTGGTGTTCAGCACAGGCTGGGTGGCAAGGGCGTTGGTCGGGGTGGCGGTGCTTTCCTGCTCGTTGCTTTGCAGCGTCGCGGGGTCAACGTACCACACGCCGTCCTCCTTGACCATGCGCACCTTCCACAGGTAGACGCTTTCGCCCAGGGTGTTGTTCTTGTTGATGACGGCGCGCACCGTCACCATGCGGGCGATGTCGTTCGATGTGCCCGTGATGGCCGTGAAATCCCATCTGACGGGCGTGCGATTGGTCAGCACCTCGCCGAAGAGCTTCTGCGTCACCGCGTCCGTGCCGCCCTTGATGCTGCTGCGCCACGACGGGGCCGTCAGGTTGACCATTTGGCTGATGGCGTTGTTCTTCCACAGCGTGAAGAAGGAATGCAGCTGCGCGTAGCACTCCTCGGAGTCATCCACAGGCGTCGCGGTGGGCGTGGGCGCGGGATTGGGCGTGTCCGTCGCGGTCAGGTTGACATCGAGGTTATTGCCCGATGTACTCCCCTGCTGCATCTGACCGGACTGATTCGGCTGCGCGGGGTTCTGATTGTCCGCCGCATTCGTCGCCAGTGCGCTGACGAGGCAGACGACCGCCGCCGACGCCAGCAAAAGCGACAGCACCAGCCGCGCGTTAGGCGTAACCAGCTCGCGGAGCCACATCGCGGCGATGCTCGCCACCGCGCCGACGAGGACGATCCACTTCACCGCCGTCCACGCGAACACCATGCTCAAGATGAAAAGAATCGGCAGCACGCCGAACATCAATACTTTTGCAATCGTATCCCACGGAATTTCCCTGTGCGCCGCCGGCTGCACCCGGAAGCCGCTGCGCCCCGACGTCGGGTACACGCGCTGACCGTCGGGGGTGTACTGCGCGTACTGCTGCTCCGGCGGCAAATCCGTTTCCTGCGGATTTTGCTGGCTGTAACCCTGCTGATTGTACGCCGGATTCGGCTGCTGATACCCCTGCTGCTCGTAGGGCTGCTGATACCCGCCGGGCTGCACAAACCCCTGCTGGTCATACGGCTGCTGCTGATAAGGCTGCTGGGCATACGGCTGCTCATAGCCCTGCCCATACGGCTGCTGATAACCTTGCTGACCGTATGGCTGCTGATAACCCTGCTGCTCGTAGCCCTGCTGACCGTATGGCTGCTGGTATCCCTGCTGACCATAGGGCTGTTGATAGTCCGCATACCCCTGCTGACCATATTGCGGCTGCCCATAGCCGTTTTGCGGCGCGTAGCCCTGACCATAGGCATCATTGGGCGCGTAGCCGCCATTCGGGGCATAGCCCTGCGCCGGCGGATAATTGCCCTGCGAAAAACCGGGCTGCTGAGGATTCTGTCCGGCGTCCCCGGCGCCATCATAGGGTGGACGGCTGTTGCTCATCCGGCTTCCTTTCCTTTCTTCCGCGCGATTGTGCGCGAAGTTCCCTGCCGCGCCTGCGGACGGAGGAATTGCACCCTCCCGCGCGCGGACTTTCACGCAAGCGCCTGAATCGCGCTTTACATGATAACGCATCTTACAGTATAGCACAAAAAAATGGCTTGTAAATAATAAATCGGAAAAATTCACGGTTTGTTCGCCTGTAAGATGGAAAGATTTTTACTTCGGTGCGCGTTTCCGTCCTCCATTCCGCATTATTTTCGCTTTTCCGCTTGCAAAAGTCGTTCGGCTATGGTAAGATAGAGCGTGCCGACGAAAGTCAGCGAAATATTGGAAGCGATGACCGGGAAACAGTAGCGCGTGCAAGTCCCCTTCCTATTTCCAAATGAGAATGTGCCAAGATGCGAAGCGAATTTTTTCTGCTGGCTAACGGGAGTGAAACGCAGCGTAGCAGCGCTACGCTAAGTGGAACGAGCGGACGCCAGAAGGAAAAAGGCGCGAGCAGATGGCACAGGCGAATGCAGGAAATAGGATATCAGAGAGCCGCCGGGTGGTGCGAGGCGGCAGGGCGCACGGCGTGAACCTTCATCCCGCGAGTTTTTGGGCGTGGGCAGCCTTATCGCCTATCAAGCGGCGGCAGCGGGGTTTTTTCCTTTGCCGCAAGACGAGTGGTACCGCGGATTCAGTCCGTCTCATCAAACGATGGGATGGGCTTTTTTCATCCAACTGTAAGGAGGAACATCCGGAATGAACGAGAAGATCGAAGCCCTGAAAAGCAGCTTTGATTCCGAGCTGAAGAAGATCGCCAACATGGTGGATCTGGAAGCCCTGCGCGTGAATTACCTCGGCCGCAAGGGCAAAGTGACCGACGCGCTCAAGGGCATGGGCAGCTTGACCGACGAGCAGAAAAAGACCGTCGGGCGCGAGACGAACGAGCTGAAGACCGCCATCACCGTCGCCTTGGCGGAAAAGCTGGAAGCGCTCAAGGCGCAGGAATTGCAGCGCGAAATCAACGCCCTGCCCGAATTTGACATCTCCATGCCGCCGGACATGACCCGCGGGTCGTATCACCCGATTACGCTGGTGCAGCGCCAGTGCGAGCAGGTGTTCAAGTCGATGGGCTTCACGGTGGAGGATTACGCCGAGGTCGTGACGGACTACGAGTGCTTCGAGAGCCTGAACATTCCGAAGTTCCACCCCGCGCGCGACATGCAGGACACCTATTATCTGGACAACGGGCAGCTGCTCAAGACGCAGACCTCCGCCGCCCAGAACGCCATCTACCGCCGCTACCGCGACGCGCTGGTGAACGACGGCGTGCCGATTAAGGCGATTTTCCCCGGCCGCTGCTTCCGCAACGAGGCGACCGACGCCTGCCATGAGAACACGTTCTTCCAGATGGAAGGCATCATGGTGGACAAGGACATTTCCATCGCGAACCTGATCTACTTCATGAAAACGATGCTGAGCGAGGTGTTCCGCAAGGACATCAAAGTCCGCCTGCGTCCGGGCTTCTTCCCGTTCGTTGAACCGGGCTTTGAGCTGGATATTTCCTGCCTCATCTGCGGCGGCACGGGCTGCCCGTCGTGCAAGCATTCCGGCTGGCTGGAGCTGTGCCCCTGCGGCATGATTCACCCCGAAGTATTGAAAGCCGGCGGCATCGACCCGGAGCAGTACACCGGCTTCGCGTTCGGCTTGGGCATGACGCGCCTTGCCATGATGAAGTACGGCGTGAAGGACATTCGCGACCTGAACAGCGGCAGCCTGACGCGCCTGGCGCAGTTCACGGACGACGAGTAATGCGGAGGAAAGACGAACATGCTGATCTCAATGAACTGGATTTCCGACTTCGTTGACCTGACGGGTCTTGACAAAATGGCGCTGATTCGCCAGTTCTCCCTGTCCACAGCGGAAGTTGAGAATGAAATTTTCCACAAGGGCGCAGATTTGTCCGGCGTTGTCGCCGCGCAGATCGTCAGCGTAGAGAATCACCCCGAATCCCACAAGCTGCACCTGCTGAAGGTGGACGCGGGCGACGGGCAGCTGACCGACGTGGTCTGCGGCGCGCCGAACGTGCAGCTGGGCATGAAAACCGCGTTCGCGAAGGTGGGCGCGCAGCTGGGCGACATCACCATCAGCCCGCGCAAGCTCGCCGGGTACACGTCCTACGGCATGTGCTGCTCGGAGAAGGAAATCGGCATCAGCGACGACAATTCCGGCATCATGGTCATCCCGGAGGACGTTCCCTGCGGCACGGACTTGAAGGCGCTCTACCCCATTGACGACATTATCTTCGAGGTGGACAACAAGTCCCTGACGAACCGCCCCGACCTGTGGGGACACTACGGCATGGCGCGCGAATTCTCCACCCTGTCCGGCCGTCCGCTGAAAGCACTGCCCGTGGCGGATTTGGCGGCGTACAACAATCTGCCCGCCATCGACATGAAGATTGAAGACCCGCTGTGCCAGCGCTACTCCTGCCTGCGGGTGGAGAACATCAACCGCCACGTCAGCCCGATGGCGATGCGTATCCGCCTGAACTACTGCGGTATGCGCGACATCAACTTCCTCGCCGACCTGACGAACTACCTGATGCTGGAAATGGGGCAGCCGATGCACGCCTTCGACAGCCGCAAGGTGGAGAAAATCCGCATCCGCCGCTTCCCGGAGAGCTTCACCTTCCAGACGCTGGACAAGGTGGAGCGCACCATCGACCCGAACACGCTGATGATCTGCAACGGCGACAAGCCGGTTGCCATCGCGGGCATCATGGGCGGTCTGGACAGCGAAATCGTCGATGACACGACGAGCCTGACGCTGGAATCCGCCACCTTCGACGCGGCGTCCGTCCGCAAGAGCAGCGTCCGCCTCGCCCACCGCACTGACGCCTCCGCCCGCTACGAAAAGAGCCTTGACCCGGAAATGACGACCGTCGCCATCGCCCGCTTCGTCAAGCTTTTGCAGGAATACGACCCGGAAATGCGCGTCACCTCCCGCCTGACCGACGAGTACGCCTTCCACTATCCGAAGGTGCAATTGTCCTTTGACAAGGCGTTTGTTGACCGCTACACCGGCATCAACATTTCCTCCGACGAAATCATGCACACGCTGACCGCGCTGGGCTTCGGCATGACGCGCAATGGCGATTCCTTCACCGCGGACGTCCCCTCCTGGCGCGCGACGAAGGACGTGACCATCAAGGCGGATATCATCGAGGAAATCACCCGCATTTACGGCTACGACAACTTCGACCTGCACACGGCGGAATCCCCGCTCTACCCGGTTCGCATGTCCACCGAAAAGACGGTGGAGGACAAATTGAAGGACATCCTCGTCAAGCGCTATTCGCTGCACGAGGTGCATTCCTACATCTGGCAGTACGCCGACGACTACAAGAAGCTCGGCATTGCCGTTGAGGACAACGTGAAGCTGCTCAACGCCTCCAACCCCAACATCGAGACGCTGCGCCGCTCCATGATTCCCACCCAGCTGTGCCAGGTGAAGGGCAACACGGGCTATGCGCCGTCGTTCGGCATCTTCGAGATTGGTCACATCGTCGATGGCGTGGACGAGAACAAGCTGGCGAAGGAGCACAAGAAGCTGTGCGTGACGCTCTTCAGCAAGGTCGATAACGTGGAAACGCTGTATTTCCGCCTGCGCGACATGCTGTGCGTCGCCGTGAGCGACATCCTGCACAAGGATTTGTCCTTCCACGCAATGACCGCGACCCACTCCTATGAGCATCCGAAGAACCTGAACGCCATCGTGCTGGACGGCGTTGACCTCGGCGAAATCGGCGTGGCGCACCCGGTTGTCGGCAAGAACATCGACAAGAAGGCGGCAATTGTGTTTGCCGAAATCGACACGGAAGCGCTTGCGTCCATCGCGCCCGCGCCCATCGTCTACCGCGAGCCGTCCCGCTTCCCCGGCATGGAGCAGGATTTGACCTTCGTGGTCAATCGCTGCCAGCCGATTCTGGACGCGGTGAAGGCGGAGAACTCCCCGCTGGTGCAGAAGGTGACCGTGCTGGGCACATACAGCGACATCACCGGCAAGACCATCACGATTCGCCTCTCCTTCTCGCACCCGGAGCGCACGCTCACCCGCGACGAAGTGCAGGCGGTTGTTGACGGCGTGGTTGCGCGGCTGAAGGGGCAAGGGATTGAACTGAAGAAGTAACTTCCTCTATATATGCATCTTTCTTCCTCCGAAACGCGGCTGTGTTTCGGAGGTTTTTTCGGTTCTTCACGGAATCTTGGGGGAAAAGCAGCTTGGGGGCGCGTCTGCGGACGCGCAAAGTTACTGGCAGGGACGCTTCGCTGCCTGCACCTTTGTTGAGCGCGTTTGGCATACTGGTCGCCCGTGGAACTGTTGGGGCGTTGCCCCAAACCCCACAAGGGACGCTGTCCCTTGACCCTGCAAGGGGCAATTGCCCCTTGACCCCTCCGCGCGATTGAGTTGGTCGCGCTTTCATGCTCCTTCCGCGTGCAGCTTTTTGGGGCTTCGCCTAAGTCCTTGTTTGCCCCCCAACTTTCCGTGAAGAACCAATAATCTTCCTTCCCCTGCCCCCTCTGCTTTTGTCGGCGGAGGGGCGTTTTTTGTGCTTCCGCGAAATTCGAGATTGACAACTTCCCCCGATGGTGGTAAACTGGAAAAAACGGAAGGTTTCTGCCCATTTTCGTCGTTTGTTAGGAGGATTGCTATGAGCCCCATTGCCGCCCGGAAAAAGACCATCATCTGGATGATTGCCGCCATCGTGCTGGCAGTCTCTTCCATCGCACTTGGTGCCGGTCTCATCGTCAGCCACAATTCGCTGACGGACACCCGGAATCAGCTGACGGACACGCAGAGCGCGCTGTCCTCCACCCAATCCACCTTGGCGGACACCGAAAACAGCCTGTCCGCCGCGAAGGACACCCTCGCATCCACCGAAGCCACCCTCGCGGACACGCAGACCACGCTGGACACGACCGCCGCCGCCTTGACGGATACCCAGACCACCCTCGCATCCACCGAAGCCACCCTCGCCGAAACGCAGGGTACGCTTGCTGACCGCGAAACTGAACTGTCCGCCACAAAGGGCACCCTCGCGTCCACCGAAGCTACCCTCGCCGAAACGCAGACTGCCCTGAACAGCCGCGACACCACGCTGGCATCCACGAAGGACACGCTGATGATCACCCAGACCAAACTGGCGGCAGTGAAGGACACGCTGTCCACCACGCAGAACGAACTGGACACCTTGAAGGCATCCCTGCCGGCGAAGGAATATGAGCTGGAGAACACGAAGGAAGCGCTCGCCGCGACGGAAGCCGAACTGGCGGTGACGCAGAACACGCTGACTGCCGCGCAGACGGAGCTGTCCGACACAAAAACCAGCCTGTCCGCCACTGAAACCGAGCTGACCGCGACGAAGGACACCCTTGCCGCCGCCACGACGGAATTGTCCGACACCAAGACGGCGCTGACCGCCACCGAAACCGAGCTCACAACGACGAAGGACACCCTGACCGCGAAGGAATCCGAACTCACCGCGACGAAGGACAGCCTGACCTCGAAGGAAGCCGAATTCACCGCGACGAAGGACAGCCTGACCGCAAAGGAAGCGGAACTCGCCGCGACGAAGGACAGCCTGACCGCGAAGGAATCCGAACTCACCGCGACGAAGGACAACCTGAGTGCGAAGGAAGCCGAACTCGCCGCAACGAAGGACAGCCTGACTGCCGCGGAAAACGAACTCGCCGCGACGAAGGACAGCCTGACCACCGCCACGACGGAGCTGGAAGCCACAAAGGCAACCCTTGCCGCGACAGAGGCGGAATTGACGACGACGCAGGAAACCCTTGCCGACGCACAGGCGATTCTGGCGGCATCGAACGAATCGCTGAGCTTCGCGAAGCTGAACCCGGCGACGCGCGGCACTGACCCCGGCATCGCGCCCTCCCCGATGGCAAGCGCGGTTCGCGACCCGTCGGAAGCCGTCGCGTTCCTGCTTGTGACGGTCGGCACAAAGACGTACGAGCCGATTCCGCTGCTGGAGGACGGGTACTACCGGCTGATTCACGGCGTGTGCGTGAACATCATCCACGTCACGGAGACGAGCATCGAGATGACCGACGCCAGCTGCGCCGACCACGACTGCATCGCGCAGGGCATCGTGACGCTGGAGAACAAGGACACGCGCGAAGGCGGCAGCTACATCATCTGCCAGCAGAACTTTGTGACGCTGCGGCTCTGCACCCGTGCGGAACTGGAAGCGGAAGGCATTGTGCTGCAATAATCGAGGATTTTGACCGGGGGTGCTTGGCGGCATCCCCGGTTTTTGCTGGCAGCAAAACACCAAAAAAGCTCCACGCGGAAGGAGTAAGGAAGAGAACTCAACTCAATCGCGCAAAGGGGGGCAAGGGGGGGGACTTCGTCCCTTTTCGTCTGCCCCTTGCGGAGTCCAGAGGCGGCGCCTCTGGTGGGGTTTGGGGCAACGCCCC
>OIXV01002689.1_pt1 | contig 13943 bp, 10 predicted proteins | sample 1587771 | NCBI WGS metagenome assembly OIXV01 (sample SAMEA3888893, study PRJEB22519) | human gut metagenome | biome: human gut; feature: human-associated habitat; material: faeces | place: Denmark | collected 2010
TCCCCCAGGGGACCCTCTCTTGCCCTTCGGGCAATTCACCTTGTGCCGCGCCTGCTTAGATGAAATCACATGTGTAGCAGTAATGTATCTGACCCTGCGAATAGGTTGAGAAAGATACGGAAGAAAAAATCCTCTGCCGTTCCCCTATTTCGGAGCGGTCACATGTCGGCAATCTGCGCCAGACTTTCTAATAAGGGAAAGGCAGGAGTTCAAAGAGGAAGGGCACTCATTTAATCCGCGCACGGCGCGGAAATAAGGTTTAGCAGCCTACGGGCAAACCGTAGGTGTCCCTTCCTCTTTGTCCCCGCCGCGGACGCGGCAGTCTCCCGCGCTCCGCAGAGCGCAACTTCCCGCCCGTTAGGGGCGAACACGCTTGCGCAGTTCGTGTACCCCGCAAAATCGGTGCAGAAAAGACTGCCGCCCAGACAGAGCGTATCGCTCACGCGACTCGTGTGCTCCGGTCACCCGGTGCAGAAAAGGCGCCGCCCGGACAGGTTGAACCGCTTACGCGGTTCAAGCGCACCAGTCAATCAGCGCAAAATAATGGACAGCTGCCGCTGTTCGACAAACACCACTTGCCGTTCCACTCCAAATTTGCTACAATAGAAGTACATATATGTACAGCTCGGCTGTGCATATGCTGCAAAATGACAAAAAATATGGAGTTGATACCAATGAGCAATCCTATCGTTACGATTGAAATGGAAAACGGCGGCGTAATCCGTGCAGAGCTGTACCCGGAAGTTGCACCGAACACGGTTCGCAACTTTGTTTCTCTGGTGCAGAAGGGCTTTTATGACGGCACGATCTTCCATCGTGTTATCCCGGGTTTTATGATCCAGGGCGGCGACCCGGAAGGCACCGGCATGGGCGGCCCGGGTTATGAGATCCGCGGCGAGTTTACCGCAAACGGCTTCCAGAACGACCTGAACCACACCCGCGGTGTTCTGTCTATGGCGCGTACCGCTGCACCGGACTCCGCAGGCAGCCAGTTCTTCATCATGACCGAGGACGCACCGCATCTGGACGGTCAGTATGCTTCCTTCGGCATGGTTATCGACGGCATGGACATTGTTGACGCCATCGTCAACACCAAGCGCGACTGGCACGACCGTCCGCGCGAGGAGCAGAAGATGAAGTCCGTTACCGTGGATACGCAGGGCGTAGAGTACGAGGCTCCGGAGACCCTGTAACAGAGGGAGAGGATCGGTATTGTACTATACCAATAAGGAGACTTTTGTCCTGTCTGCGGACGGCTGCATGGATACCGAACGCGGCGGACTGGAATCCATTCTGGCCGGCAACGACGAGGGCGCAAAAGGCTGCTGTTTTTCGGTTGCCATGTCGGCAGACGGTATTGCCGTGCTTTCGTCGGACGGCTGTGCTGCCGCGCCTGACGGCACGAGGCTGCCCGTCAGCGATTACAGCTACGCGGAGCTGCATCAGGCGGCGCCGCAGCTGACGCCGGTTAGTCAGGCAATCGAGCTGGCACGCACCTGTCAGGGCAAGATTGCCATCACCGTGCACGATCAGACCATGCTGCGGCAGCTGCGTATGACGCTGCGGTATGCGGATTGTCTGGATGACACGATCATCATCGGTCTGGGACTGGTAGAAGCGGCTCGTGTTGCGTCTGCCAATCCGGATTTACATATCATGGGTGAGCTGTCCAATCTGCCGAGCGAGATTGACGCGCTGGTCAATGCCGCGCAGACAACCGGTTTGTTCGGTCTGCGGGCTGAGCCGAAGGATTTATCCGAGCGGCTGGTTTCGGCGTGCCGACAGGCGGGGCTATTCACCATGAGCCGATGCACGGACGATCCCAATACGCTTGCGGAACTCATACGCAAAGGCGTAAACTTTATCGAAACACGCCGGCCGGACATTACGGCGGCGCTGCTGCCTGCCGGTGAGGCTGAACCGCACGGTATTCCGCTGAGATACTGATGAAATCCCGTAAAAGGACGCACATAGGGGCACCCTCCATAAAGAAGATGCCCCAAGGCGGCTTTTGCAACTCAATTTAACATTTTCCGAAACGGTGTAGCCTGATTGGTTACGCCGTTTCTGTTTTCTTACGCTCCGCAATAGATTTCTGGAACGATTCTTCCATTTCTTCCGGTGTCAGTTCGTCAAGAATCCCTGATGGCTTGTCTATTGCCTATTTGCTTTTGCGAACTTGATTATACGCTATCCAGGAGCTCATTGAATATCTGGACTACTACAACAATCGCAGGATCAAGGCAAAACTAAAGGGCCTGCCGCCTGCAATTTACAGACAGCAAGCCCTTTCGGCTGCTTGAACAATTTTTGCGTTGAATTTTTGTCTAACTTTTGGGGGTCATTCACGACCGAGTGTGCCTTTTCTGTACTTTAATCGAGTGTTATAGACCATGAAAAATGCAAAAAGAAACGTCATTCTCCATTTTTCATCCTCAATGCTCAATTCAGAATCTTTTCCATCTCCGAGATCATTTCATCAAACAGCTTTGTTGCGTCCTCGACCGGCTTGGGGCTTGCCATATCGACGCCTGCGCCGCGCAGCAGCGTGATCGGGTCGGCAGAGCAGCCGCCGGACAGGAAGCCGAGGTAATCCTTGACGGCCGCCTCACCCTCCCGCAGAATGCGGCGCGAAAGTGCAATGGCAGCGGCGTAGCCGGTCGCGTACTGGTAAACGTAGTAATCGTAGTAGAAGTGCGGAATACGCGCCCATTCAAGCGAAATCTCCTCATCTACGTTCATTTCCGGTCCGAAATACTGCTCGTTCAGCTTTTTGTACATCGCGCAGAGCGCCTCGGCGGTCGTGCCCTCGCCGCGCTGGGTCATTTCGTTGGCGGCAAGCTCGAACTCCGCGAACATGGTCTGACGGTACAGCGTGCCGCGGAACTGTTCGAGGAAGTGGTTGATGAGGTACGCGCGCTCCTTCTTATCGGTCGTGACGGACAGCAGGTACTCCATCAGCAAGGCCTCGTTGCAGGTGGATGCAACCTCAGCAACAAAGATAACGTAATCCTGGTATGCGGTTGGCTGGGTCTTGTTGGACAGGTACGAGTGGATGGAGTGGCCCATCTCATGCACAAGCGTGAACACGTCGTCGAGCGTGCCCTTGAAGTTGAGCAGCACATACGGGTGTACGCGCGCGCCTGCCGAGTACGCGCCCGAGCGCTTGCCCTCGTTCTCGTACACGTCGATCCAACCGTTTGCAAAGCCTTCGCGGAGCAGATTCAGGTAGTCCTCGCCGAGCGGCGCGAGCGCCTTGAGCGCGATCTCCTTGGCCTCCTCGAACGTGAATTTCATTTCCACGCCGTCCACGACCGGCACATACAGGTCGTACATGTGCAGTTCGTCCACGCCGAGCAGCTTCTTTCTCAGCGCAACATAGCGGTACATGGGCGCAAACGAGCGGTGCACCGCGTCAATCAGGTTGCGGTAAATCTCGGTCGGCACTTCATTGCCGTCAAGGGCGGCATCCAGCGTCGAGGGGTACTTGCGGACATTCGCGAAGAACAGCAGCTGCTTGAGCTGCGCGGACAGCGTTGCCGCCGAGGTGTTGCGGAACTGGCTGTAAACCGAGTACAGCGAATCGAATGCGGACTTGCGGAGCACGCGGTCGTAGGACTGCATGAGCGGGATGAACGTGCCGTGCGTGACCGGATGCTTGCTGCCGTCCTTGTCCACCGCGTCCGGGAATTTGAGGTCGGCGTCGTTGAGCATGGAGTAAATGTCATCCGGGCTAGCGGCCATTTCGCCTGCAGCGGCAAGGATTGCCTCCTCCTTGTCAGACAGCACATGCTCTCGGCGGCGGCGAATGCGGTCGATATTCAGGCGGTACAGCTCCAGCTCGGGTGCTTCGGCGTACAGACGGTTCATGTCCTCATCGCTGATGGCGAGCAGCTCAGGGGTCTCAAACGCGGCGGCAGACTGAATTTCGACCGCGAAGCGCGTCACCTGACTGACCATTTCCTGATACGCGGCGACGCGGGTGTCCTCATCGCTGCGGCGCTGCGCATAGTGTACGAGCGCGTCAAACGCAAGGCTGATTTCATCATCCAGACGGAAAAAAGACAGCAGAGCAGCACCGCTTTCGGCCAGTCTGCCGCGGAATGCGGTGATGCGCGGAATGAACTCCTTGGCCTTCGCTAACGCGGCACGCCAGTCATCGTCGGTCGCAAACAGATCCTGAATCGCCCATTTGTCCTTTTCGGGCACATCTGCGCGGGCGGGAATTTTATTGGTTTCCATGGAAATACTTCCTTTCCGGTAGAGTTTTCTCCTCTTATTATGATACTCCAACCGCGGGATTCATGCAAGCGATTTACCGCGATAAAATCAAACATCCCGCTTTCCTTGCAAAAAAGCGGGATGTTTGTTATTCTTCCTCCGGCAGCGAACTGCCATAGGTTTCGAGTGCGCGCTTGATATCATTCCACGCAAAACCGCGCCGCTGGAGTGCCGCAACGGCTTTTTCGATCTCTTTGCGATCGGAAATGTCACCGCGCAGGCGTTTTTCGAGCAGAGCCAGCATTTGCGCCTCATCTGGAGAGAAGGTCTGCATAGCCGCTTCTGCGGTGTCGCGGTCTATGCCGCGGCGGGTCAGCTCCTGCCGGATGCGTGCCGCGCCGTAGCCCTTGCGCGTGTAGCCGCGTACAACGCTTTCCGCGAACAGCTCGTCATTGAGCATGCTGCGTTCGGTCAGCCACGCAAGCGCGTAATCGGCGGCTTCCTCATCGTGCCCCTTGGCAAGCAGCTTGTCGCGCAGCATTTTTGCACTCAGTGCCCGATAAGACAGCTGTTTTGCCGCCATATCGAGGGCTGCGCGGTATTTATCCTCGCTCATTATTCTTCGTCGAGGTCGTCAAAATCGTCCGCGTCGATGGAGACTGCCTTGGAGGACGACGGACGCGGTGCCTTATCCGCAGGCTTTTCGGCCTTCTCGGTCGGCACAGCAGCGGAAGGACGTGCCGCATGGCTCTGCGCCAGCTTGCTGCGCTCCTCGGCTACCTTTTCCATGATCTGCTTCTGTACGTCATCCGCGATGTCCGGATGATCCTTGAAATACTGCTTGGCAGCATCACGGCCCTGACCCAGACGGGTATCGCCCATGGAGAACCACGCGCCGGATTTGTTGAGGATGCCGAATTCCACACCGAGATCGACCAGCTCGCTCGTGCGGGAAATGCCTTCGCCGTACATAATATCGAACTCAGCCTGCTTGAACGGGGGAGCGACCTTGTTTTTTACAACCTTTACGCGGGTGTGGCTGCCGATCAGCTCGGTGCCGTTTTTCAGATGCTCCACGCGGCGAACCTCCATGCGGACAGACGCATAGAACTTGAGCGCACGGCCGCCGGTGGTGACCTCCGGATTGCCGTAAATGACGCCGACCTTCTCACGCAGCTGGTTGATAAAGATGGCTACACACTGGCTCTTGGCGATCGAGCCGGCCAGCTTTCGCATCGCCTGACTCATCATGCGGGCATGCAGACCGACAAAGGAATCGCCCATTTCGCCTTCGATTTCGGCGCGCGGCGTCAGCGCGGCAACCGAGTCGATAACGACGATATCGATCGCGCCCGAGCGTACAAGCGCTTCCGCAATGTCCAGACCCTGCTCACCGGTGTCCGGCTGGGAGACCAGCAGGCTGTCAATGTCAACGCCGAGTGCCTTGGCGTAAACCGGGTCGAGCGCGTGCTCGGCGTCGATAAACGCAGCCGTGCCACCCAGCTTCTGTGCTTCTGCAACGCTGTGCAGCGCAACCGTGGTCTTACCGGAGGATTCCGGTCCGTAGATCTCAATGATTCGGCCGCGCGGCAGACCGCCGATGCCGAGTGCGAGATCCAGACCGATCGAGCCGGTCGGGATGTGTTCGATATTCATGCCGGTGTTTTCGCCCAGACGCATAACCGAGCCTTTACCGAACTGCTTTTCGATCTGACCGAGCGCAGCGGCAAGTGCTTTCTTCTTATCAGCCGCAGGAGCGACCGGTTCCAACTGCTTTTTGGTAGCCATGATAGCATTTCCTCCTGAAAAAGTTACAAATATGCAAGCCGCAGAGCGGCGGTGTATTCGGATTCGATACACCCATTATAACAGGGTGCCGATTTGAATGCAATGATTTTATCGAAAATTTGTTCGATAAAATTTGATATAAAAAATCCTGCCTTTTCAGGCAGGATTTTCAACGGGTCTTATTTACCCTGTGCGTCGATATACGCCTTCGCATGCTGCTTGAGCTTGTCGAAGGTTTCCTCGCTCAGCACATGCTCGATGCGGCACGCATCCTCAGCGGCGGTCTCAGCGTCCACGCCGAGAGCGGTGAGGAACGCGGTGAGCACGGTGTGGCGCTCGTAAATGCTGGTGGCAATCTGCATGCCGGATTCGGTCAGTCCCAGCAGACCGTTCTGGTCGATGGAAACGTAACCGTTATCGCGCAGCAGGCCAACGGCACGGCTGATGCTCGGCTTGGAAAAGCCGGTGTAGTGCGCAACGTCGATCGAGCGCACCTGTCCATTTTTCTGCGTCAGAACCAGGATGGCTTCCAGGTAGTTTTCCGCGCTTTCCTGAATTTTCAATGCACGGACCTCCTTTTTCTAAGATACTCTTTTCTGTAGGGCAGCACATGGGTTGGTCCTGCCGCGAAATTCTGTAATAGTATATCTATTTTATCATGACTTGCGTGTTTTTGCAATCTGCGTTGAACAAATTTCAAGCGGAAACAGCGGTCTGTGTTACGGCTGATCGGGCGGGAGCGGATTTTCCGGTGTATTCTGCGGCTCGGGCTGCGGTGCGGGAGCCGGCTGCTCGAACGGCTGCGGCTCGGGCATTTTGCGGTCAATGCTGCGCAGGGTGCGGTGCATGCTGAACAGCATCATAATAAATTCATAGCCGAGCCGTGCAGCAATATTTCCGACGATAAACAGCAGGATCGCCCAGAAAAAGTGGAAAAACAGCAGAATAACGCTGTAAATAGCCAGCGCAGCGACCGTCATGCAGTACAGAATTTTCAGCAGACCCTCGGTGTATGCGTGCCGGAAATTGAGAAAATCATGCAGCTTGGCTGCCGCGCCGTGGTAGTGATTCGGCTTGCGGACAAACAGCGTGTACAGCGCGATGCCGCCCGTAAGCATCAGTAAAAGTGCCAGAATCGGCAAAATCATTGAGAAAAGCGGTGTGTATGTATAGGTGTAAGCGTAATTCATGGTATGCACCTCTCCTTTGGAAATGAGTTGATACATTTTTAGTATACCATATTCTGCGGGGATGATAAAGGGAAAGTTGAATAATTGAGAATGGAGAATGCAGGTGAGGGGAAAAATCGGTGTATTTATCAGGTAAGAATGGCGTTCTCTCAAACATCGGCAATCGTGTAATCGCAGGGACCGGTCAGTGACCGCCCGCATACCGTTAAATATTATGTTCATTTTCCATTCCTTATTCTCAATTTTTCATTTCAAACCGCCTACGACCATTGCAAATTCCATCAAAATGTTGTACTCTTGATGTACCACCGAACAGGAGAGATACCATGAAAATTTTGCACACTACACCCGCGCAGGACGGGTTTTATATGCCTGCGGAGTTTGCACCGCATGAGGGCTGCCTGATGATCTGGCCGGAACGCGCCGACAGCTGGCAGTACGGCGCCTATGCGGCCCGGAAAGCCTTTCTGCGTGTGATCGAGACGATTTCCGAAAGCGAAAGCATGACCGTGCTCTGCTCGGAAGGGCAGTATGACAACGCGCGTGCGCAGCTGCCCGACCGCGTTCGTCTGGTCGTGATGGAGACTGACGATGCGTGGGCGCGTGACGTTGGCCCGACCTTTGTTATCAACGGCAGGGGAGAGCGCCGCGGCATCGACTGGGGTTTCAACGCGTGGGGTGGCGATGTGGACGGCCTGTATCCCTCGTGGGAGAAGGACAACCGCGTGGCGCGCAAGTTCTGCGACCTGGTCAGCAACGACGTATACGACAAACGCGATTTCATTTGCGAGGGCGGCTCCATCCACTCGGACGGCGAGGGCACCGCGCTTGTCACCGAAGCCTGCCTGCTGAGCGCGGGACGCAATCCCGATCTCACAAAGGCCGAAATTGAGCAGGTTTTGTGCGATTATCTGGGCGTTTCCAAGGTGATCTGGCTGCCGCGCGGTATTTACAACGACGAGACCAACGAGCACGTTGACAACGTATGCGCTTTCACGGCTCCGGGGGAGGTTGTGCTCGCGTGGACGGATGACGAGACCGACCCGCAGTATGCGCTCTCCAAGGCCAGTCTGGATGCACTGGAAGCTGCGACCGATGCCAAGGGACGCAGAATCAGGGTGCACAAGCTGCCGCTGCCCAAGCCGGTGACCATCACCGCAGAGGAGTGCGACGGCCTTGACCTGTGCGATGGCGAGCCGACCCGAACCCCGGGAGAGCGTCTGGCGGCAAGCTACGTCAACTTCTACATTGCGAACGAGGCTGTTGTCATGCCCGCCTTCGGTGACCCGATGGATGAAAAGGCGCAGGCTATCCTGCAGGAGCTTTTCCCGACCCGCAAGGTGGTTGCGATTGCTGCCCGCGATATCCTCATCGGCGGCGGCAATATCCACTGCGTGACCCAGCAAATCCCGAAAATCTAACAGAAAGGACGAACCAAGCGGTTCGTCCTTTATTTTGCTGTTTTTACTTGAGCAGGCCGTTATCGGTGAAATAGTCGATCTTCATCGCGTGACGGACTCGATCGAGCGTGCCCTGAGCGGTCTCAGCGGCGATTTCGCTGCCCTTCTTGAGAATCTCGTAGACTTCAGGCAGGCGACCCTCCCACTGCGCACGGCGCTCACGCATGGGCGACAGCAGCGACTGCATGACGTTGTTCAGGAACTTCTTTACCTTCACATCGCCGAGTCCGCCGCGCTGGTAGTGCGCTTTCAGCTCGTCAAGGTTCTGGTAGTCCGGCAGGAATTCTGCGAAGTGCTCCGGCTGGCAGAACGCATCCAGATAGGTGAACACGGTATTGCCCTCCAGCTTGCCGGGATCCTGCACGCGGATGTGGTCCGGATCGGTGTACATGGACATGATCTTCTCACGAACGACCTCCTCCGGATCCGCAAGGTAGATGCAGTTGCCGAGCGACTTGCTCATCTTCGCCTTGCCGTCTGTGCCGGGCAGACGCATGCAGGCGTTGTTGGACGGAAGAACAATCTGCGGCATCGTCAGCGTTTCGCCGTAAACCGTGTTGAACTTGTGCACGATTTCGCGGCACTGCTCGAGCATCGGTTCCTGGTCCTCGCCGACCGGAACAGCCGTAGCGTTGAATGCGGTGATGTCCGCCGCCTGACTGATCGGATAGCAGAAAAAACCGACCGGAATGCTGGCTTCAAAGTTGCGCATCTGGATCTCTGCCTTAACGGTAGGGTTGCGCTGTACACGGGACACGGTGACAAGGTTCATGTAGTAGAACGTCAGCTCGGTCAGCTGCGGCACCATGGACTGGATGAAGATATTCGCCTTTTCCGGGTCAATGCCGACTGCAAGATAGTCCAGCGCGACCTTCATAATGTTCTGGCGCACGCGCTCCGGGTGCTCGGCGTTGTCGGTCAGCGCCTGTGCGTCCGCAATCATGATGTAAATTTCGTCATATTTTCCGGAATTCTGCAGCTTCACGCGCTCGGCCAGTGAGCCGACGTAGTGGCCGACATGCAGGTTGCCGGTCGGGCGGTCGCCCGTAAGAATGATCTGTTTCATATCGTAAACGCTCCTTAAAATTCGTTTTTCAGACAGGTTTTCCAGTTTTCAGGCAGTTCCACGTTGGAGGAAATCCACATGGCGAATATGCCGTTGAGCATCGTCCAGTAGCGCAGAAGCCGCCATCGTGTCTCATCCTGCGGAATGCCTTGCTTTTCCGCGATAGCGACAGCCACACGGCGGAAAACGGAAAACGGCGGGTAGTTGCCCTCGATCGGCTCAAGCGAGAACGTCAGCTTCTGGGACGCATTGCGGAAATACGCGCTGAAATACGTCGGGTTGCGCATGTAAAAATCCAGATAGGCGGTGCCGAGCTGTTCCATGGTCTGCGGCAGGCTTTCGTCCAGACCGCTGAGCGTCAGCTCGAGTGTGCGCGTCAGCTCCTGCATGACATAGGCACGGCAGGCGTCGATCAGGCGCTCCTTGCTGTCAAAGTGGCGGTAGATGGCGTTGTGACTCACGCCGCACTGCGTTGCCAGCCGCCGGAGAGAAAGATTTTCGAGGCCGTCCTGCGAGATCAGCGTGACCGCTTCCTCCAGCAGCTTGCTTTTCAGATTTCCGTGATGATACTGATCGGCCATTTCCTCACCTCGTTGTTTGTTGTGATGGGTTTATTATAGTCCTTGATGTTGTCGGTGTCAACATTAAAATGTCACAACGATAACCAATTGCATTTGCGAAAAATGCGTATAAAATGACGAATTACATTATCAGGGTGAGAATTTATCGTTGCAGTGCAAAACAGGATGTTGATGATGTACACACTGCTTTAAAGCAAAAAAACACCGATACTCTCCGGAAAAACGGAGAATATCGGTGTTTGCAGCTACGGTTTAGTAGATTACGACAGTCGAGCCGATCGGTATGTTGTTGTAAATCCAGTTGATGTCGTTGTGCTTCATGCGTACACAGCCGTGCGAAACCGGATAGCCGCTGCTGAAGTCATATTCGGTGCTAGTGCCGGGATAGCACAGGCGGGAGTGGAACGCGTAGCCGGTGCCCGGGTAGAAGCCTACAACCGGACGAACCGTGTAAGTACCGGTGGTCCAGCCTGCCTTCAGCTTGTAGCTGACAGTGGTTACGCCGACCGGAGTCGGGGTGGAGGCAGCGCCGGTGCCGACGATAAAGCTCTTGGTCAGCTTCCAGTTGCCCTTGGAGCCGGTGAATACGTTTACATGCTGATAGGCGCGGTTGATCCAGACCAGATAATTGGTGTTGCTGGAGTAGCCCTTGGCGTTGATCCAGACCTCCTTGGTGGTCTTGGAGTAATCGTTGTTGGCAGCGTAGGACGTGGTGTAGTTGCCGCGGTAAACCGAGGATACCTGCTTGAGGATAGCGGCAGCATCGCGCTGTGCATACCACTCGGCAGAGTAATTCTCGATCGGAACGGTCTTCTGGGCGTAAACCTGCTCGGTTTCGCCGGTGGACGGGTTGTCGTAGAGCAGCTTAAAGCCGATCGCCGTGCTGGTCTTCATATTCTTGGTGAAGGTGAAGGTGCTGGTGTGGCTGGAGGTCTTGCCATTGGTCAGCTCGAAGCTGTTGTTCGTGCAGCCCTTGATCGCGGAGCCGTCCTGATACCAGATCGCAGTGCAGGTAACGCCTTCCTTTACGCCGGAGAAGCTGACCTTGGCAGTCAGCGAGCCGCCGGCCTTAACCTTATCCGGAACGGTCATCGTGATCTGAACGCCATCCAGACCGGGATCGATGTTGTCGATCGTGTGGTCGGCCTTAGCCGTTACCGTGCAGCCGACCATGCGGGTGTCTACGGTGCCGATCTTGCCGGTGCCGTCAACCGTGGTGTTCTTGCCGGCCAGAACCATCGTGCCGACCGTGCCGGACAGCGTGATGCGGTTGCCGGAGCCGCGCAGTACGGAAACGGTATCCGCGTCGCCCTTGAGCAGGATGGTGTTGTTGCTGCCGGTAATGGTGATGGCATCCGAGGTCATGCCTTCGAGCACGATGGTGCGGCCGGAAGCGGTGATCTCGATGTTGGAGACTGCGCCGCTGTAGCCAACGGAGCCGCCCTTGCCCGCGATAACGAGCGTGTTTACGGACGAAGTGTTGTCCATCTTCACATCAGCCGTGCCTGCCGGATCAACAGCAAGCGTAGAGATGCTGGTCTGCTTGGTAGCATTCAGTACAGCGCGCTCCTCACCCTTGAGGACGATGCGGTGCGAGCTGCTGACGGAATCGAGCGAAATTTCATTCGTGGGAGCGGCAAAGATCCAGTCACCGTCTGCGACAGCACCGGTCAGAGCGATGCTCGGATTGGTGAGTACGGTGCCGCCGGCCAGCTCGGTCGGTGCGCTGTCTGCGTTGGTGGCAGCTGCAATGCGCACGATCATGGTGACGAACTGTGCACGGGTCAGCTTGTTCGACGGAGACAGTTTGGCAGCAGAGGTACCGTTTACAACGCCCTGGCTGATCAGAGCGGCAGCTGCCTGCTTCTGCTCGGTGGTCATGGAGGAGGTATCGGTGAAGCTGCTCAGCTCATCGGTAGCGGTCTCTGCGCGGTCGTACGCGAACGCACGAGCCATCAGCACGAAAGCCTCGGCGCGGGTAGCTGCAGTGTCAAAGCTGCGGTTGTCGTTTGCGGTGATCAGACCGAGGTGGATGGCCTTGCCCAGATCCTCGCTGTACCATGCGGACTGCTGGCTGGCAGCCAGACCGGATACACTATCGGCCTGCGTTGCGCCAAGTGCACGGTTAAGGATAACGATAGCCTCGGAACGCTTGACCGAGTTGTTCGGCATAATTTTGCCGTTGATGCCCTTCAGAAGACCCAGTTCAACACCCTTGCGCAGCGAAGCGGCAGCCCAGTGACCGTCGATATCCGGGAAATCCGTGGTCGTCGGCTCGGAAGGCGTGGTCGGCTCAGTCGGAGTCGTGGGAGTGGTGGGAGTGGTGGGAGTGGTCGGAGTCGTCGGCTCGGTGGTCGTCGGAACGGCGGTCTGCTCCAGTGCAAACGGGAGCGGATCGAGCATCAGATACTGCGGCATGTACTTAGATGCACCGGCACGCAGCGGATCGGAATCGCCGCCGATCACCAGCTTGCTGTCGGAGAAGCTGTCGTCCACCAGCATGCGGAAGGTGGTGGTGCCCCAGTGGAAGATGAGCCACTGCGCCTTGTCAGCGTCGTTCTTGCTGTCCGCAAGGTATGCCTTTACCTTGTTGTGGGCCTCGGTCAGCTTGGTCTTGCCGGAGTCGGTCAGGTCGATCTCAACGGCTTCTGCGCCGTTCTCGGTGGTTGCCTTGGCAGAGGCAAAATCTGCACGGTCGAACTGCCACTCCTCGTTCAGAAAGTCGGTCACACTGCACAGACGGCGGTCGCCCAGACGAGCGGCCCAGTAAGCGGCAGTGTTGCCGGTAGCTGTTTTCGGAATGGAAACGGTGATCACATCGCCGGAAACGGCGGCAGACGCGCCGGTCAGACCCTCAAGCTGCATGCGCTGCGAGATGATCTTCTGCGCTGCTGCCAGATCGGTCTGGAGAGCGGTGCTGTCGTACTCGCTGCCGATGATCGGCTTGAACGCAAACGTCAGCGCGTTTGCAGCCTTGGTGGTCGCCGAATCATTTACGGCAAAAGCAGTGGTGAACAGCATCATGGCGGCCAGCAGACCGCTGAAAATGCGTTTTGTCAACTTCAAAATACTATCCCCTTTTTGACAGTTGCAGAATGCGGACATTCTGCCTTACCTTATTATCATTACCTATATTTTACGTTCCTGACCAGAGCTTGTCAAGACGAGTAAGGTTTCAGTTCCGAAACATTTCGCTGTCCGCTGGGGACGGCGTACCCACGCCGAGAGGGCAAGAGGGTAGACACCTGTGGTTTTGCCCGTAGGCCACTAAACCTTATTTCCGCGCCGTGCGCGGATTAAATGAGTGCGTACCCTCTTGACTCCCGTTTCCCTTGGGAGAGTACGGCGAAAATCGGAGAACTGAGACTCGCCAGGGGGAACGGCTGTACTGCTCAGCTTCCGTAGGGGCGGACCAATGTGTCCGCCCATTTCTCCACCTTCATCGCTCAAGCTGTATTCGTACTGCTACACAGGCGGTTCAATTTCCGCAGGCGCAACATAACAGTGTTGCGCAACTCGTTTGCACGTTGTTGTGCATGGCACCTGCGGATTTCATCCGTTGCAGAATCTATCTTGTAGGGCGGGATGACCCCATCCCGCCGTATGTAAATGGCAGCAAATCGTAAAAAACGGCGGG